>Ga0247662_1000056_pt1 | contig 13448 bp, 20 predicted proteins | sample CNK03_metaG_FD_190127 | JGI IMG/M metagenome (GOLD analysis project Ga0247662, IMG submission 190127) | Soil microbial communities from Purdue University Martell Research Forest, Indiana, United States - CNK03 | ecosystem: Environmental > Terrestrial > Soil > Temperate forest > Bulk soil... | reverse complement strand
GCCGGACCCGCAAAAACGTGAAATTTCCTAGGAAAACAGGCCGATTCGGCCCAGTGCCGGCATGATTCGTAATCAGCAGGTCGTCCGTTCAACCCGGATCGCCGGCTCCATACAATCAACAACTTAGCGTGTGTAGGGGCAATCGCATCAGCACGTGTAGGGGCAAAAGTAGGCACACTTGAAACCGAACCGGAGCCGACATGGCTGAGTCCCCCGAGTTCGCGCCACGTCCGGTCCTGGCATCGATTCACGACTTCCTCCAGGCGTGGCCCGACGCGGAGTTCGGCCCGGCGCATATCGTGCTGTCCGACCACAACCTCGAAGACGAGCACGTCCGGTGGTGCCTGGGCCTCGCGCGCGCCGCGATCTCACGGGCCCCAGAGGATCTGTATCGGACTGACGACCTCCCGTTCATGGTCCGCATGGACTGGTATCACCGCTGCGTTCGGGAGGAACTCGCCGCCACGGTCATCTTCCTCGAACAGTTGCTGAACATTCCCGAACCCCTGCGCGTGGCCGAGATCGAACTGGATCCCTGGGACTGATTCGTCGGTTCGCTCGCTGTTCTCTAGCGCGATCGAGTGCTCAACCGATACAGTAGGCGTCAGTCCATTCGCCGCGCGTTCCTCTTGACGCTGCCCCACCGGGGTGCATGCGAGGTTCCCAATGCCGACGTTCATCCTCCGTCAGCTCGATCCCGAGTTCTGGGCCAAGGTCCAAGCCAAAGCCGCCGCCGAAGGCACCACCGTCAAAGCCGTGATCCTCCGCCTCCTCGCCGCCTGGCTCGCCGCCGGCGTGGTGCTGATGGTGGCCGCCTGCGGCGGGAAGGGGTCCCCTCTGGCCCCCGGCGTCGCCACGGCGGCCGTGCCGGTCTGGGTCCTCTCCGGCCAGTCCAACGCCGTGGGCGTCAAAGGCGCGCTGGAGTCGTACGCGACCATCGTGGGCGCCGAGGAAGGGTCGGCGGGGATCAGCGCCTGGGCGCCCGGGACGCCGCTCTGGAGCGCCCTCGAGGCCAGTCTGCGCGCCGGCCCGGTCGACGCCTTCATCTGGTGGCAGGGAGAAAACGATCGCTACAACGTGGACAGCTATCCGGCCTCGCTGGACAATCTGATCGCGCGCGTCACGACCACCCAGCACCCCACGCGGATCGTGCTCTGCGGGCTCGGCGGGATGGCCGGCTACGAGGACTTCCGCGCGATGCAGCGACAATATGCCACGTCGCGCGGACTCCTCTTCGTCCCGTCCGAGGATCTGCCCCGGACACAGGCCGGCGACTACGACACGCCGTCCGGCGGCATCTGGCCGGGGGGCGACTACAACCCCCACCTGACCGTCGAGGGCTACAAGGTGATGGCGAGCCGGATCAACGCGGTCCTCCGCTAGATCCCCAGCTTGGCTTTGATGGCCGCCAGGTCGTGGCCGTTCATGACCGTCTGGTTGTAGGTGATCGTGCAGAGCCAGGTGATTTGTGCCAGCGCATCCGGCGGCACCGGCGTCGGCTCCGGCGGGTGGACCTCGTCGGGGAACGGGTCATGCGGTTGCACCGCCGACGCCGGGCCCTGCACCTGCCACGCCGGCACGTTACCGTTGTTGGGCGGGCCGCCGTTGACCAGGACGTCGAGCCAGACGCCGTTGGCGGCGTCGATGATGCCGTCGACCTTGCAGCCTTTACAGTTGACGCCGTCAGGTTTCGCCACCAGCTTCAGTCCCAACCGCAGCGCGACGAGGTTGGTGATCCGGAAGGCATCGCAGTCGGTCCGCCAGGTTTGCCCGACCGCCTCGAGATCGCGTTTCGCGCGCGCCACGTCCTCTTGACTCATGGGGCCTCCGTAATATTGCCGAGAATGCCGTCCTGCGTGAACGCGATCCAGGCCGGGTTCGTCGGGGTGAAGTTGTGCGGCTTGGCGGTGACACCGACGCCGAACATGCCGTAAGTGGAGCGCGGCACGTCGCAGGTGGTGAACGTCAGCCGCAGCGCCGGCGGGCCGCCGCCAAAGTAGACCGCCGAGCTGAACCCGATCCCCTCGAACGTGTTGCCGTCGAGCATGAGATCTTCCGGGCCCTGATCGATCAGGATCAGCTTCTTACTGCCGGTCCACTTCGTCGGGTCGAGCTCGGTGAAGCGGTTGGCGACGATCTCGACGCGGGCCATGCGGACGCTGGGGCGCACGGTGCCGTCGGTGTTCTTGATGGTGTCCAAGCCGAGCACGTTGATCGCCGCGGCCCCGCGCGAGAAGCGGTTGCCGTGGATCGCGACGTCCTGAATGGTCGCGCCCGGATCGCGCCCGTCCTGGTTCCGCACCGTCAGCACCAGCAGGTAGCCGTCCTGGCCGCGCCCGCCCCAGCTCAGGCTGATGTCGTTGTCCTGAATCAGGCAGCCGATCACGTTCTTCAACTCCAGCGCGTTCTTGACGCCGATGGCCTGCCCCTGCCACGCCGGGTTCTTCGTGATCGTGCAGCCCTGGATCGTCACCTCGCGCGGCCGGCGCGCATCGCTCGATGGGTCCGCGCCGCCGACGAGGACCGTCTCACTGCCGCCCTCGAGGTAGCAGTCCTCGATCGTCAGGCCCGCGCCCATGTCCCACGCCGCCACCGCCTGGCTGTCGCTGCCCGGATAGGTGGCGAAGCAGTCGGCGACGTAGCAGCGGGTGATGTGCAGATCCCCGTGACTGTTCGCACTGATGCCGCGTTTCGCGCCGTGGACCGGATCCCCCAGCACCCGGCACCGGTCGAGCGTGGCGCGGGCGCCCGTCACGATCACGATGTCGGTGAGGGGATTGGTGTGCTGCACCTCGAGTCCGCTCAGCGTGCAGTCGTCCGCCAGGACGGTGAGGCCGGCGCGGAACGACGGCAGCGGCGTGGCCCGGTCTACCCGGGTTCCAGCGTCCGCCGCGCCGAACAGGGTGACAGCCCGCGTCAGCGTCAGCGGCTTGGGATAGACCAGCGTGGGCGCGAGCGGCAGGGTCGCGCCTGGCGCCGCCGCCGCGAGCGCGCGGTCGAACGCCTCCACCGTGTCGATCGGTGGCAGCGTCGCGGGGTCCAGTTCCGCGAGCGCCGCCTCGAGCAGTCGTCGCACTTTCGGAATGTCCATTTACGCCCGCCCTCGTGCATAGGCGGCGTGGCCCTGGTCGTCGAGCCCGCGCCCTTTGGTCGTGTAGGCGTCGCCGAGCCCCATGACGTCGGAGATCCACCCGCACGCACAGACGACGACCCAGCCATGCGGCGCGGTCCCCTCGAGCTGCATCCGGTGGATCATTGCGGCTTCCAGTTGAACGCACACGCGGAACAACTCACCGTGCCGTCCGGCTCGAGCTCCAGCGTCGGCTTCGCGGGGGGCGGTTTATTCATACTGCCGCAGCGCGGGCAGCGGAGCGGGATGTCAGGCGTGGTCATCGCGGCACCGCGGCCGGCGGCGTCGTCGGGAGCTGCGTCCCATACGGTGCCGGGGTATAGACCGGCGACGGCGCCCGGTTGAAGATGCCCGCCGCACTGAGCGCCAGCAGCAGGCCGACGCCAGCGACGATCATCTTCCACAGGTCGGACATGCCTTCGGTCTTCCCGGCGCGCTCGTAGATCCCCGCCGATATTTTGCGCATTTCAAGGATCGCGTCGGTCAGGGCGGGGTTGGCGAGCTCGGCCCGACCCTGCCCGAAGTTGCTCGACTTCTCGAGCAGCGCCAGCCGTTCGATGATCGGATTGACGACGCGCTCCGTCTGGCTGGCCACCGCCGCCGCCGTCGCCGCCACCTGATTACGGAGCGTCTCGGCCGTCGCCTGCGCCGTCGTCGCCAGCGTCGTCACGGCGGAGAGCAACTGCGCGGCCGTCGCCGCCGCGTTCGCCACGTCCACCGACCGGATCTTGTCGACCCGATCGGACTCCATGTGCCGGATCTCGCGATTGTGATCGGATCGCAGCACGGCCATCGACTCCGCAAACGACTGCGCCTGTTCGACGCGCCGGATTTGCTCAAGCGACAGTTGCGCGCGCAGGACTGCCATATCGTCAATGCGGCGCACGGCCGCGTTGACGAGGTCGAGCACGTTCTTCGTGGGATCTATGGTCGGTCCGCCCTGCGCATCGACCGGGATCCCGATCGCGCTCGGCCGCGTCGGCGGCGTCAGGAGTTGACCAAGGAGATGATCGCGCCGCCGTTCAGACTCACTCTGTTCCTGCGCGACCCGCCGATCATGCCCCATCGACGATCGCCGGCGCGAGGTCGGTGCAGCCATCAGTCCGTCACCAGCGGAGGGGCGGGCGGGCCGACTCTCGCGACCGGCACCGGCACCGTCTGCCCTGGCAGGATCAACACCGCCGGGCGGACAGTGATCGACCGCAGCCACATGTTGATGATCGCGACGACGGCCGCTTGCAGCGAGAGGAAGCGCACCGGGATCAGGGTGACGACTTCGGTGAGTGAGAGCGCGGCCAGCACGAGGTTCGCGGCGTTGAACCAAAAGGTCCGGGAGCTGAAGAGACTAATCCCCCAGTACTCCACCGTCGCCGGCGGGGGACGGATGGGGTCGGTCACAGCCGCTCTCCGCGGACCACCTTGATTAGCACGATCACCACCAGCACGACGAGCAGCAGGTGGACGCTGTTCCCCGCCACGCCCAGCCCGAACCCGCCGAGCCAGAGGACGAGGATGACGACGATCATGACGGTGAGCAGATCCATCAGGCGTTCGCCTCCAGGAAGTCGCGAATCGTGATCCAGACGTCGGCCTCGGCGAGCGTCGCCGCGACCTTCTGCGGCACGGTCATCGCGTTCCACGCCGGCAGGCCGCGCGCCCGGACGATCATCGCCATCGTCGCGAGGACGTCCTTGTCCCGGCTGGTGCGGGTGTAGCGCACGATCCCCGGTTCCGGAGTGTCGAGGACCGCCTCGACCGCCGTGATCTCCGCCGGTTGCCACGGGGTCGCCTTCGTCAGCCGGAACCGGGTCGCGCCGGAATCGTGCTGTTCGTCGATGGTCGCGTCGATCGCGCGCAGCTGCGCCAGCAGCGGCAGCGGGTTGCGCGGGTTCATCGGTTCGTAGGTGTTCGCCATCAGTCGACCTCGAACTGTCCCGAGAAGATCAGGTCGGTCGCGTTCGACAGGTTCGCTTGCGCCACCGGCGCGCTCCCGACGCCCGCCGCCGTCAGCATCTGCAGGATGCCCTTGTTGTCGCTCGGCTGGATGTAGCCGAACAGCGACACCACCGCGGTCGTCAGCGATTGGAAGTAGTGGACGTGCATCCCGTGAAAGGACGCCGCGCCCACGGTGTAGGGGAACGTGCCGATCGCGACTGACCCGGTGATCGTCCCCAAGGTGGTCAGCGTGCAGCGGCCGGTGAACCGCAGCAGGCGCCCGGCCAGGTGATAGCGGCCCGACTGCGTGCTGTAGACCTGCCCACTCTGCGACGTCACGCCCTTGAGCGCCGGCGTCCACGGCGCCCAAGCGCCTTGCTCGTGCGCCCGCAGCACCCACTGGCTGTCGGCCGTCTGGTACTGATACTCCGCGAAGGCGCGCGTCGGGAGCGCGCCGGGATACAGCGACGTCGCGCCGCTCGTCACCCAGTTCACCAGCCGGTTCGCCGCCGACGAACCGGCATTGAAGTAGGGCAAATCGACCTGGGCGCCGATCCCCACGAGTCGAATGCGGTCTCCGTTCGCGCCGGCCGGGAAGCCGGTGATCGTCAAGAGCGTGGCGTTGCTGCAGCGGATCACCGTGTTCCCGACAATGCCCGGATTGAAGTTGTTTTGCGTCCCGACCGCGGTCGTGTTCACTTCGGTCCAGGCGATGGCCGTGTCGATCGGATCGAGCAGGACGGTCTTGACCTTGTCCTTCGTCCAGAGCGTGCCGACGGTATTCGATCCGTCGTCGTCGACGAGCGCGGCCCAGTTCGTGCGATTGATCGCCATGTCAGTCCAGGAGCGCCGTCATCCGGCGCAGAATGCTCTCGAGGGATTGCCGGACCGTGGACGCCGTCACGGTGAATTTCGGGGCGGTGTGCGGCGCGACATCGATCTCGGTGATGGTGACATCCTGGATCGTCAGCGTCTGGCTGATCGGCGGGCTCGCCAGGTTCACGACGAGGGTCTTGCCCGACTTCGTCTTGACGTCGCGCGTGGCGTAGGTCACGGTGACGATCGGCCGGCTGTAGAGCTCAAGGTGCGCGTCACACAGCGCGTTCAGCGAGTCGGTCCCGCGCCGTTCGTCGGTCACGAGGTACTCGTAGATGCCGTCGCCGCCGTCGAGCGCGGCCTGGGCGGCCTGGGCGGCCACGTCGTCGCGTTGCACCCAGATGTTGACAACCTGCCCTCGCGGGATCGCGACATCGATCGACACGACGCCGGTGAGGGCCGGGACCGGATCGAGATGTTCGCCGTACAACATCGTGTTGACGATCGCGCCGAGGCCGGTGGCGGGAATGCCGGTGAGGGTGTTGCCGGCGATCCCGGTGTAGCGGATGAATTGCGTCCCGTTGAGCACCCACCCGCCGGACGCACTGAACCGCCCGGCGTTCGAGGTCTCGAGGCTCGTGCTCCCGGCGTTGACTTTCCCGGTGCTGGTCGTGAGTCCCGAGGTGTCCGTGACCGGCGCGTTCGCGCCCAGCGTGCTGTCCGCGAAGGTGTCGACGAACGGCCCGGTGGAGGTGTTGTTGGCGATCGTGGTCAGGAGCTTGAGCTGCGCGGCGCCGGCGGCCGTGCGGTAGACCTCCCGGGAGGTCGTGCCGGCCGGCCCGAGCCCGATGCCGGTGACCGACGCGCCGCCGGTGTTCGCCGTGTTCGCCCCTGGCGGATTCGGCTGCGTGACCAGTACGGCGTCGCTCATCACGCCGACGATCAAATTGCTGTTCGGATTGTTCTGGAAGCTTCCCGCGATCGTCGAAGTCTCGAGGTAGTAGGTCGCGCCGTTGCCGACGGTGCGGTACACCCGTACGGTCGTCGCCGGCGGCACGCCGGCCAGGCTCGGCGTCGACAGTAGCATCATCGCGGAATGCCCGGTCCCCGTCAGCCCGGCCGACGCCGGCCCCGCCGTAGTCTCATGCGTGCTATCGGTCGCCAGGGTCAGCAGCCATTTGTAGACCTGGCCCACGACGAGCGCGCCGCCGCTCCCCGGATCATCGATGACCGACGGGGCCCCCGGCACGGCGAGGTTCGCCGTGCTCGTGGTGATCGTGGCCAGCGGACTCGGCAGACTCTTCCCCGCGGCGGTCACGAAGACGTAGGCGTACTGATGCACGCCGGAGTCGACGCTGCCGCCCCCCATCGCGAGCACCGGCGGCACCAGCGGCGCCGCCGACGGCCCCACGACCGACCCGGCGCCCCCGAGCTGGATGCCGGTGTAGCCGATCACGTCCGTCGCGACGATGGCCAGGCCGCCGACCGGATTGAACATGGCGGCATTGACAATCGGGAGGATAGTCTCCCCGACGGCCACGTCCATCACGGCGGCCTCGCCGTGGCCCTTGCCGTAGACCCGCGTCCGCAGTTGCGACAGGTCGGTACTCGACGTCACCGGCGGCGTGTCCGCGAACGGATACCCGGTCTGCAGCGGATCCGGCGTGTCGGTACTCTCCGTCAGGAACAGGTGTAGCCCGAGATCCTCGACGTAGTAGTACCCGCCAATCAGTTGCACGATTTGCCGGAGCGCGCCGCTGAAGCCCTCCGAACCGTCGAGGTTCAGGGCGATGTTGGCCAGCGCCGCCTGCACGGCGGTCGACGTGAACCCGGCGGCGTACGACGTGATCAGCGACTGCGCGATTGCCGTCGCCGACGTGTTTGTCCACGTGCCGAACGGAATACGCCGGTTCAGCCGCGCGAGGTCATCGATGGCGCTGCACGCCCAGGCCCAGTTCGCCGGCTGCCCGTCGTAGCTCAGGGCCACCGTTTGGAGCGTGCCGTTGAACAGGAGCCGCGGCGTGTCGGTGTTGATGGTGACGCGCAGCGCCTGGCCGACGACGGGCGCGGATCCGTCCACGGTCAGCGTGCAGGTGTTCGGATCGTCATTCAAGGCGTCGTGAATCGTGAAGCCGTTTATGCGCACCCGGATGCGCGACTCCACCCCGTTGATCCAGATCAGCACCTTCGTCGCGCGCAGCGCCGCCAGCGCCGTCGATTCATAGGCGAGCCGGAAATTCCCCAGCCGCGCCGATCCGACGACCGCGGGCATCGTGGGCATCAGGCGAGCCCGAGCTGCTTGCCGCGTTTCATGGAGGCCAGGATCATCTGCGCGGTTTTCCGGGCGAGGTTCTCCGAGTTGTCAATCAGGTAGAAGTTGTTGACGATGCCGCCGCCGTGGCCCATCGGGATCACGTCGCTCCCACTCGGCAGGTTCACGAGCTCGGGGCCGCGCTCGCCGACCAGCGCCAGGCCGCCGGCGAAGTTCTCAACGCCGCTCGCAAACCCCGGCACCCGCGGCCCCTTGTGCGCGAAGAGCGGATCGTTCGCATTGATGGGCAACCCCCACCGCAGCAGGAAATCGATCTGCACCGCCTGCGCCAGCGAGTAGCCATCGTGCAGCCAGGTGCGGATGCCTTCGGGAATCGCCAACCGGCCGGCCTCCGTCCCGACGTCGAACTCGGTCGAGTTGCCCATGTCCCGGTTGGCTTTTTTCAGCGCCTCGATCGCCGCGGTCGCCGCCGCCGCCTCTCGCTTCAACTTGTCCGCGGCCGCCCGTTCCTGCTCGAGCGCGTCCGCCGCGGCCGTGGCGGCGTCCGCCAGCCGCTGGTGTTCCGCCGCCGCGTCCTGTGTCGCGTCGGCGTCCGCCCGGAGCGCGCTCGAGACCGCCTTCACCTGCGCCGCCGTCAGCCCGTAGGCCTCGGCGAGCGCCTGTTGCGAGACCCCCGCCTGCAGGTAGTACTTGATGCCTTCGACCACGGTGCCGTCGATGGTGTCGAGCGTCCCCTGCCAGCCCTGGCCGGCCGCGTTCAATTCAACCATCGCGGCGCGCCAGTCCTTCGTCAGGTCGATCTGGTCCTGCGCGTCTTTCAACAACCGTTCGTTGTTCGCGTGGATTTTGTCGCCGGCCGCCTTGTCGGCGTCGGCCGCCTTGGTTTGTTCCCGTGTGAAGAACTGCAGCGCCTCGACACTGACGTGGTAGCGAGCCGCCAGCTCCTTCACGGTGAAGTTCTGCGACGCCAGATCCTTGGTGAGCTGGTCGAGGTCGCCGCTATCGGCCACCTTGGCGATCTCGGCGCCCCACGCTTTGGTGATGTCGGCGCTGATCTGCGCCTGGCTCTTCCAGGTGCCGAACGCCGCCCCGGTCGCCATGATCCGATCGTGCAGATCCTGGTTGGCGCCCTTGACCTCTGCGGCGGCATCGCCCCAGCCGAGGAGCTTCGCCGTCGCCTGCGCGATCGACGTGTCGAGGTCGAAAAAGTCGGCGACGGCCCGGCCGATGCCCCAGCCGGCCATCCCGGCGCCGACGGCGAGCCCGGCGGTGCCGAGCAGGCCGATCTCTGCGACGGTCTTTCCCGACGCCGCGCCGAGCTCGCTCAGCCCGCGGATCGGCGTGCCGATATTCACGCCCAAGGTCGCCAGAACGCCGTCAAACTGGCCGAGGGAATTCCGCAGGCGATCCGTCGACGACAGGGTGCTCGAGAAGGTGTTCCCGAGCGCGGCGCCGCCCCCCTCGAGGCGGTGCACGGCCGCCTCGGCGCTCTTCGTCGACGTGACGAAGTCGGTGAAGTCGGCCGCGAATTTCGCGGTGATGGCCACTACGCCACGTCCTGATCGGCCGCGTTCACGAGTTCCACCAGCACCGCATAGACCGCCCGCGGCAGCGCGCGCACGTCGTCATAGCTCCACTGCATATACCGGCACAGCCTCAGCTGCTCGACGACGCGAGCACGAGCGCGGGCGTCTTTTTTTTTGCGTCGGCCGCGGCATCTTCCGCGCGTTCGTGGCGATTGATGAGCGCGGAGAGTTCGCTGTAGGTGGCTTTGTCGAGCGATCGGATCGTGTCCCGCCGCACGTTCTCGGGCAGCTCGAGGCTGTACGGGAGCGGGCGATCGTCGAGGCCCACCAGCGACCACCCGACCAAATACGCGAGGATCTTGGCGAACGGCTTCCGGTCGGCCATCGCCAGCAAGAGATCGAAGTAATCCCCGGCGTTCAGTTCCTTCTGGACGTCGATGTAATCGCCGCCCGACATCGGCAACCGCACCATTTCCGGTTGCACCACCCGGCACCGTCCCATGGACTCACCTCCCTGATCACACCCATCCGGTCACCTGATCGTCGATCACCTCGAGCCGCTCCACGGGCCAGCGCTGGCCCGCGACGACGAGCACCAGCGGGCGTTGCGCCATGCGGAACGTATCCCGCTCGATCACTGTGGCGCGCAGCGCCTGGTCCTCGATCGTCCACGCGCCGAGCCGCGCCGCCAGGTAGTAGCCCCAGCGGAGCTCCGCGGTCGCCCCCTGGACCCGAAACGCCATCGTCTACGGTTTCCGGCCCCAGCTCGCTTTCGCGACAAAGTTGCCGGTGAGCGTGTTCGCGCCGCCAACCGGCACCGCGATCGACGCGTCGAGCCAGGCGGTCCCGTACCAGTAGACCGACGGCGACGCGGACGACGGATACAGGTACATGTTCACGCCGTCGGCCGAATCCGCGCCGGTGAACAGACTCAGCCCCGCGTCGTCGAGGAAGCCCTGAAAGGTGCCCTTGATGTCCTTCAAGCCCTGGACGTAGGTCTTGTTCAGATCCCCGAACGACGTGACCTCGACCTTGTCGGTCGAGAGGTCGAGCGTCCAGCCTGAGAGCGACGTGGTCGCCGTCGCCACGCCCGAGCCGCTGGTGCTGAGATAGACGACGCCAGATTTCCCGTGATAACGCGCCATGTGTGTCTCCTACTCCACTAGGCAGCCCGACGCTGCAGGAGTGTTTGAAGGTCTCCGATCACCGTGGTGGCCCTGGTGCCCCACGACGACTCGGCCACACAGGCCGGGAGTTCTGCGGCGACGCGAGTGCGGCCGGCGCCGTCGTCGAGCCAGCCACGGAGGAGCGCAGACGCCTGGTCCGGCGTCGTCACCGTCGGCACCAGCGCGCCGAAGACTTCGCCGACTTCCGCCCGTTCGCTCGAGACGTGGAACGCGCCGCAGGCGGCGAGCTCGTAGGCGCGCGGGTTCAAACTTTCCGCGTGCGCGATCTTCGGCGTCTGCGCCCCCCACCCGATCGATGTGCGATACAGGTTGAGGCCGATTTTCGCGCGCCGGTAGAGCGCGGCCGCGGCGGTATTGTCGATCAACGCGCCTTTCACGAACGGCCGCAGCCGATGCGCCTTGCCCACCGCCGGCCAGGATCCGTACAGCCCGAGGTCGATCCCGGTCCAGTCGACGGCCGCGAGCCAGTCGAGCCGCTCCTGAAACGCGGAGCCGACGAAGACGACATCGTGCGCGGCCACGGTCTCATCGCCCGGTTGTGGCCCCGGGCGGTGCCGCTCCGGATGCCAGGCGTGCGGGAGATACCCGCTGTTCGGGTTCACCGCCTGGAACGCGGCCACCGCCGAGCGTTCGTTGGTCCAGCAGCCGTCGACGAGCGCCGCCATCGCGAGCTCTTTCTCGAGGTCGTACGGGGTCTCCGTGAAGAGCACGAAGACTTTCAGATGCGCCCGCTTCATCATCACGACGACGTCGGGGTGGAGAAACATCCCGCTCACCGCTAGGACGGCGTCGACATCGTGGTAGAGCGCCATGGCCAGCGCGTCGTGGCCGGCTTGGAAAAAGACGTCCGCGACCGTCGGCTTCTCGATCGCGGGGTTCCGCTTTCTGGCGCGGCGCCAGTTGTAATGCAGCCAGCCATGCGCCCGCGCGATGCGCGCGTCGAGGGCGTAGTCGACGACCTCGACGCCGTGCATCTTGAGGCCGTAGCGCAGCCCCGCGGCGACGTCCGCCGTCGACCAGCTCGCGCCCGGCCCGAGGAGCAGGAGCTTCACGGCCGCCGCGCCTCGCACAAGTACCCGGTCGTCGCCTGTGTCTGATTCGCAAAGCCGAAACACTCGAAGCGGCGCATGACGTCGTACGCGGCTTCGCCTTCACTCGTCCAGCCGCAGGGCGTAATCGTCACGTCGACGAACGACGAGAGCAGGAGCTCCCAGCCGTGCCGGGTGAACCGCCAGTAATCCTTGTACTCGCCCTCGATGCCGTGCTCGGGCCAGATGTACGGCGAGGTCACCAGCAGCAACCCGCCGCGTTTCAGCACGCGACAGACTTCTCCGCACGCCCACTTCGGATCGACGCAATGCTCGAGCACCTCGGTCAGGAGAACGCTGTCGAAGCTCTCGTCCTCGAACGGCAGATTCATCAGATCGCCGGTGGTGTCTTCGTCGTGCTCGCCGAACGTGACGTACCCGTCGCCGAGCCAGCGGCGAGGGTTGTAGACCCCGACGTCGAGGATGGCCCGGCCGAGCGCCTCGCGCTTCGTCCAGATCCAGTGCTCGAGCTGCAGCCGGTGATAGTCGGGGACGAACTCGTGCAGCCCCGGCGTCGTCTGCATCCACTGCAGCAGCGCCGCTTGCTCGATCGACTGACTCAGGCCGTAGAGCAGGACGTCTCTCATGTCGACACGACCAGGCGGTAGTTGCCGCCGCGGCGGTACCAGCGGATCGCATTGTCGGCGGCGTCGACTTCGGTGAGCCGGATCCGCGATTCGCGAAACAGCGCCATCAGCGAATAGCCCGCCACCGTCAACGTCCCCTGCTCGAGCAACGCATCGATCCGCGCCGCGGCGGCCTTGATGTTGGCGCCGGCGACGGTGGAGAGCATCTGGGCCTCGACCTGGTAGAGCGCGTCCTCGAACGCGCGAGCGCCGAAGATGCCGGCGTCGGCTTCCTCGACGAGCGACACGATTACGAACCGGGTCGAGCCCGGGGGCGCTTCGTCAACATAGACGCCGTTCGGGCACAACGCGAGCAAGGTGGCATCGTTCGCCAGCTTCGTGACCAGGGCGTTGTCGATGTCGCTCGAGTCGGCCATTTACTCGCCCGTCACCGAGACCGCCCCGCGCCGCAGCAGCATCTCCCGGAATCGGCGCGTCAGCGTGCGCCGGCCTTTGCCGACCGCGCTCGCGAACACATGCGTCGGCGGCGTGCGCCCCCACATCGTGCCGGTGTTCTTCCCGCTCGCCCAGTGCCGCGCCTTCGAGCCGTTGTCGAAGAGCCACGCGATCGGGGACGCGCTCCGCAGCACCACGCCGCCCGCCATCGGCGCGACCGTCAAGCGCCGGGCGAGCGTGCCGGTCACCTCGTGATCGAGATACACGCGCTTGACGGTGACGTACGCGGCGTTAACCTCGCCCTCGATCGCCTTCGCGGCTTCGCCTTGCGCCTCGGCCGGCAGGGCCTTGAGCTCGGCGAGGTATTCCCGCATGCCCGACCAGACGAACTGTGAACGCCCGCGCGCCATCTCAGGCCACCACTTCCACGACGACCAGCACCAGGTCGATGCACCGCTGGTCCGGGTTGTTG
>Ga0247662_1000055_pt1 | contig 13585 bp, 17 predicted proteins | sample CNK03_metaG_FD_190127 | JGI IMG/M metagenome (GOLD analysis project Ga0247662, IMG submission 190127) | Soil microbial communities from Purdue University Martell Research Forest, Indiana, United States - CNK03 | ecosystem: Environmental > Terrestrial > Soil > Temperate forest > Bulk soil... | reverse complement strand
CATTTGCACCTCCACCGCCGCCACCATAAGCGGTGATGAAACCGCCGAAGGTTGAATTGCCACCCCCGGTTCCGTCAGTACCTACAGCACCAGTCCCGCCCGCGGCCCCATTGGCCCCGGAACCAATCGTGCAGGTAATCGTGTCGCCCGCATCGACAAGTCCAGCATCACCAAGGTTGAAATAACGCTCCCTCAGTGTTGCGCCGCCCCCGCCGCCACCGCCAGAGCGCGCGTTAGATACGGCTTGACCTTCGCCACCACCACCTGCACCGCCTGCGCCAATCGCCTGCACGCGCATCACCGTCCATCCGGAAGGAACGACGAACGCATAAGCAGAGTCAGCTTGCGCGACCTGAATGAATCCGCCCTTCAGCAACTTGCTCACCCAGATCGTGCTGGTGTTGCAGATGAACGTCCGGATGTCTCCCGGATAGACGACTAGAGATGAAAGTCCGTCCACCGTTCCGCTGCTCGGTACGTAGGTCAGTTTCTTGTTCGCGCCGCTCGAGCCGGTGCCAGCGTGCTCGCAAGTAACGCCAAAGTTGGCGCCTACGGCGATGTCGAGCGTGATGGTCTGCGCGACGGTTCCGCTCGCCTGCACGATGTTGCCGCGATCGGTTGAGAGTATTCCGTAGTTTCCGGTTTGCGCATTGATGGTGATCGACATGATTTATCCTTGTCCCAAAAGCAGGCCCTCGAACTCGCTTGCAAAGTTTGGCCCCGGAGCAAAGTCCGCGGCCTGTCCAACCATTGCCCTGGTCCGCGTAACCTTGAACGTTCCCTTGGAGAAGGTCGCGGCCTGCCCCACAATCTCCGCAGTGCTGCTTCCGCCGGGAACGAAAACCAAAGTTCCAGGGGAAAACTGAACGGTAGATGACGCACTCCCGAAAAGAACGTCCGACCTGACTACCTTGAGCGCCCCGGTGGAGCTCGTGATGGCCTTGCCGACGAGGGTGCCCGGCGTGGCGACAAGAATCTCTCCTGCAGCACCGTACATACGGCTGCTGATTGGATCGTTCTGGTCGAGGTTGTAGTACGGCCGGTAGCTCAGAACGTGACCGGGCACCACGCCATCGGGCTGACCGATCGTGATCGACTGGCTCGATACCTGACCCGGCTCGCTCACCGCAAATTGATAGACGCCGCCCGAGCCATCTCCAAATTCGACGCCGTACTTTGCCGGGTAACTCAAATCGATGGTTGATGTCGCAGTGATCGTGACATCGCTTCCATCCGAGGTAGCCTGCACGTTGTACAGGCCGGTCGACGCTACCCCGGTGGTGAATGCGGCTGCTTGTCCGGTCAACGCATCGGAGCGAACGATCTGCACCGTGCCGCCAGAGAAAGCTGCTGCCTTTCCGGTAAGCGACGAGCTTTTGCCTGCGGTAGTTGTGAGAGCCCCCGCGCTTACCAGCATCCCCTTGCCGTTAAGCAGCACAGAAACGACGGGCGGCGGGGCGTTGTAGACCAGCGTGCCGCTGGTCAAGGTGATTGCCTTGCCGGTCAGCGCATCGCTTCTGACTTTGGAGAGAACACCGGACGAGAAGGCTGCAGCACTGCCGGCGAGCACCTCCCCGATTTCAAAGGTTGCAAAATCTCCGGTTTGAAAAGCGCTGTCCTCGCTTACGAGGGAATCCGAAAGCTCCTTCGTAAGCGCACCGCTCGACGCCGCGAGTATCTGCCCCGCAAGAATTGCGGGGTGGGTGTACCTGAGCCTGCCTGCGGAGAACGACGCTGCCTGACCAGAGAGCGAGGCGTCTATTCCCCCACCCCCACCACCCCCGGAGGTTCCGCCTACACCAGAGCGAAGGCTCCTATGACGGGGGCGTAGAACAAGCGGCACATCAGGTCAGGCGCAGGAGCCCGGTCGTCTGGTCGTTCGTCGGCATGACCAGCGTGAAGTTGCCGGTGGTGATCGTCTGCGCGCCGAACGTGTACACCGCAACCGAGCGGTTGCCTATCGTGGAATTGTAGAAAAGCACGGTGTCGAAGGAGTTCGCCAGCGTGACTCCGGTATAGCTGATGCCGGCCGAAGGCGTCCAGTACGCGGTGCCCGAAGCAGCCGCAGGTACGTTGGCATTGGTGATGACGACACCGCCCGCCGTGTAGCCGGTTCCCGATACCTCGTTCGTGGAGGTGTACGCAGTCGTGGTCGCATCGACGGTTGCGCTCGCGACATAGAGCGCGGCCTTGAACGAATCGACCGTGGTGATCGTTCGGCTGAAGGTCACGCCGAGCGCGTGTACGCCAGAGAGCACTTCCAGCTTGAAGCTCGTGGTGATTGCTTGTGAGTTTGCCATTACATCTTCTCCTGTACCGCCTGCGATTCGATACCGCGCTTGATGTACACGTGGGCGTTGGACTTCACTTCTACGCCGTTCTTGGTCCAGCGTTCCCAGAATTTGATGTGCGAATCGCCTTCTTCCCAACCGGATTCGTACACGAGATCGTCGTAGGCCATGTGGCCGAGCTCGCCGCACCAGAGCATTGGTTTGCCGTTTATCATTGCCCCTCCCCTGGAGTGATGTTCAGGGTCGTGGTGCCGCCGCTGATGACGGCCATGAATGGCGATCCGTTCACCCCGTACACTTCGACCGAAGCCGGAAGCATCATAATTCCGCCCGATAGTCCCGTGGTCACGGTGGAGTCACCGAAACTCAGGAACACGGCAATGGAGCCGGGGTTCGCAATGCGTACCGCTTGCGGCACATAGTTGCTGGTTCCGATCGTAAGTGTGGTGCCGCCAGAACGAACCACATTGAAGGACACCGTGCTCTGCGAGGCAGTCACCGTCACCTGCGTCGAGAGGCCCATCGGATGGAAGGAGAAGTTGCTCGACATCACCTGTGTCCCTCACCAGGAGTGATAAACACGGTCGACGTCCCGGCAGATCCGATCACGCAGAACTGTGTGGGGCGCTTGCCGGCAGTGAGTATTTGCATGGCGCCTCGAGGCCCGCCGGAAGGTGCGCTTTGCGACATCTTGCTGGTCGGGACGATGGGAACGCCGATCGTGGCGGCAACGGTAGCCGTGCTCGAGCCGAATACCACGAACGCCTGGTCGGTCCCGATGTTCCAGAACGCGGCCTGCGGAGCGTAGGGCGCCGTGGAGACGAACTGGGCGAGCGTTAGGGTGACCGTGTTCGCTGCCATCGCGGCGGCGAGCGTAGGCCCAGTGGGCAGGAATCCCCACCCCTGCGGGCCTGTGCCAAAGGCAGCCATTTAGCTTACCCCTTCACCGCCGGTTACATAGATCGTGGTCGTGAAGGTGCTGGTGGCGCCGAGTTGCACCGTAGCTACGCCGCCAGTTCGCAGGACAAATGGCGCGACGCTCACCGGCACCGGCATTCCGTTTGCCGCGGAACCCGTCACGGTCAGCGTGACGCCCGTGCCGATCATGATGAAGGCGATGGAGGTGCCTGAATTCCACACTCGGATGGCGGTCGCTGGTAGTCCGGTCTGCGCCGTTCCGATCGTCACCGTGCCGAGGCCGGCCGCGCCGCCGACTACAGCAGCGGAGGTGGCACCGTAAGAGAGGAAGGAAAAGTTCTGGGCCAATTTAGCCTCCTATAGAGTCTTGTTGTTACACCGTAGGTTGCGGGCGTATTTAGGGGCTAGGTGCGTTTTCTGTCTAGGACACCACTATGAGCGGGGAAGCGTGAGCGGCTGTCGCTGCGCCGATGGCAGATGCACCCACTGCTCCTGCAAGCGTTATCGTGGCCGAATTGGGTCCGGCCGGATTGATGAAGACCGAGAGCGCAAGCCACGCCCCGGTTGCCCATGAGCCGAAAGCACCGGGGTTTTCCGCTCCTGGCACGGCAATCTCGCGGACCCCGCCACCGAGAGTCGCCGGGTTCGTATCGTTCACGTTCGCGGCGACCGTGATGGTGTAGTTGACCGGCAGCGTAGTCGCGGCGTCGTTCACCACCGACATCGCAAGAGACAGCATCCACGCATTGCTGACGGTGGAAGTTGTGGCTGGAGAATCGGGGTTTGTAGAACTTGCCCTGGTGAAATTCGCAGCCGAGCCGACGACGTTGGTTACGTTGGTTCCCCGCAGGCAGTAGATGCCGTAGGCTGCCGCATCCGTTACGTTGCCGGTGCCGTAGGCGACGAAGGTCGTATCCGGCGTTCCGCCCATGACCTTGTAGCCCGCATAGAAGAACGGGCTTGCGGTTATGGTGTTCGCAAGGATCGTCGTCCAGCCGGTCGCGGTCGGGCCGGTGTTCGAGCCAGCCCTGTTGAAGTGACCTCCCCACGAAACTACGAGGTCGTTTGCAAGAAGAGTAGGAAGCGCAATGGTTACGTTCGTTCCGTTGTTCGCGGCTACGCCAAGCGCACCCCCCGATACCAGCGTAATCGCCACGCCTTATCCCTTGTCCATCCAAAGGACGGGCCAGAGCACCATCGCGGCGAAGATGCCGGCGCCGATGATTCTCGGCCACTGCGGGTCGTAGATCGACCAGGCGAAGACCATGACCGAGGCCGCTAGCGCAAGGAGCGATCGCACCCGCACCGCGGCTATGTCTAGCGCGGCGCGGACGGTGGCGAGCGCCGCCTGGAGCTCCGCTTCCTTCGCTTCCAGCGCCGCCTCTCGGGCAGCAAGTTCAGGCGTCGGGTTCGCCGTTTCCGTTCGCTCGCTTACGAGGACCAGATTTTTTCCCTTCCGGTTGCTGTGAAACACCGCCGGGTTCGTCGTCTCTAAAGAATCCGCCAAAATCGTTCTCCTCAAGTTTTGCGTTGATTGCGAGCATGGTCATCCCGAGCTTGAGCAGCTTCATGCGGCCCTCGCTAGGCTCTTCGCCAGATTCGAGCATGTCCGATAGCTGCTGCTCGACCTGGGTCTTAAGGTCTTTTTTCTTGCTCATCTTTCGGCGAGCGTCCCATGTATGCGCCAACTCCGGCACCCGCGGCCGCGCCGCCGGCTTCCGGTATCGCACCGGAGTAGGCCGTGCGCGCGAGGAGCGACTTCGCGAGTTCGCTTCTATCGGCAAGCCACGGCAGCCAGTGCGACGGATTGACTAGCGAGCCTAGCCCGAGCGTCATCTTGTTGCCGGCCATCATTGTTCGGTCCTGCACCAGATCGCGGGCGTTGATAGCTGGCCCCATCTGGCGATTGATCGACGCCGCTTCCGGCGACACAACATCGAGGCTTTCCTTCAGCCCGCGCGCCACTGCCTTCTTTCCTTCACGCTCGGCCGCAGGCTTCAGCCCCATGCCGTAACCAGCATCACCGACTTCGCGATAGGTTGCTTGCTTGATGCGCTGCGCGAGCTCCGCGGGGATCTGAAACGCGCCCTGCACTTCCGGGTGATCGAAGAATTTGAGAAGCTCGCCCTTGATAGCCTCAGTGTTCGTAGCGTGATCGAGCCCGTCCTTGAATTTAGCTACCGCGTCCTTGATCGGCTGGATCAGGCGAAGCGTGGAGACATCGCCCTTCGTGTTTGCAATAGACTTGGTGAGCGCCTCGTCGAGCTTGTCGATCTCCGCGGTAAGTTTTTCAACACCTCCTTTGGAGACGTTGTAGCCTTTTTGCAGAAGATACTCGATAGCGTTGGCGGCATCCCCAGACTTTTGAGACGCCCTGCTCGGCTTTAATGCCTGTTGCATCAGGGTGCGTCCCATGTTTTGCCCCGCGCCTTTCGCTAGCGCTCCAGCGGCACCACCGCCCATTCCGGTCGGAATGATTTGCGGAATGACGTTGGCTCCGACCCCGAGCGCAGCAGACGTTTCCGCCGACAGGCCCTTGGATTTCGCGTAGTCCGTCACTTCGCCGCCCACGTTATAAAGCGAGTGGTCGATCCAATCCAATCCCTTTCCCATCACACGCGCGAGCTTCAGTTCTTGAGCGAGAAGCGGGTCTTTCTTCATTGCCGAGACGAGCCTGCTCTCCTGCGGCGCTTCCTTCTCGGTCAGCCGCACATCGCGCTGAGAGGGTGCTGCCGGCGCAGCACTGGCACCACCAGCGCCGCGCTCTCTTTCCATCCTTGCCCGAAACTCGAATTCTTCGGCTTCGGTAGTCATTGTCCTTGAGTCCTCTTCCATTCCTGATAGCGACGCTCTTTTTCAGGATCGCTATAGGGGCCAACATTGGGAGCGTCGCTTCCTCGTGGAGCACCAATTCCTTTGCGCTGCCCCTTGATTGCAAGATCGTAGTTTTCGATTCTGTTGTTCCCCTCGGCAAGCATTGCGGGCGCCACGCCTTCCTTCCACATCTTTGGCGTCGTGAATCCAGCATCAGCCCACTCTTGCGCTTCCTTGCGCGCTCCTTCGTAGAGTTGCGCGATGGATGCCTGCCCACCCGCCTGTATGCGCGCCGCTTCCTTGCCGGCAGCGCTCATGTAGAAGAATAGTTCCGCGTACTCCGGAGCTCCCGTCCACTTCTGCGTCCCACGGACAATCGCATTCAGCACCGGAGAAATATCGGACGAGCCCAACCCGACCTTTTCCAGCTTGTCGATCGCCTCGGTAGTCTTTCCGACGTTAAAATGAAGTTGCTCTACCGCGGCAATGGTGGCGCCACGCATTTTCTCAAGTTGCGCGACGCTGCCTTTGATGCCGGCGAAGTCCAATTGCCTGCGCGCTAGTTCCGCACCTGCCTCTGCGGCGCTCATTTTGTGTTGCTGCATTATGTTGGCTATGGCTGCAGAGCGAACCATTTCTCTTCGCGCCGCTGCGGCCTGCCCGAATCCAGATGCGATCTGGCTCAACGGCATTCCGGTCGCTGCTTGAGCGCCCGCAGACTCCATCTGCTGCGGAGTCATTTGCGTAGGCTCACGCGCTTTCAGCGCGGCCTGCCGGTCAAGGTGCGATTGGTAAGCACGGGATACACGATCCATGTGCGCCTGATAGGCTTGGTCGGCACTTTGCTTCAGTCGCATGATCGTGCTTTGGAATTGCTGATTCCGCTGCAGGAAGTGTTCGAGCTTACCGATCTTCAGCGCAGCGATCGCGGCTTCGTCGCGCTCCGCGTGCGCGATCACCGAGAGCAGCTGCGTCTTTTGCTGCAGCGAATACTTCCGGCTCTCCATCACCGCGTTGTATCGGTCCATCAGGTTCTTGTTCTGCGCGATGACGCTCTTAATCTTCTCGTCGAACTGCTTCATCTCCATCGCGGACTGCTCAAGCGCGCCTTCGTTGAATCCCTTCATCGCGCCGGCCGCAGCGTTCATCGCCATCGTAATGTCGCCTCGCATCGCCTTCGTCCCGAGCGCGGCAAACGCCATCGCGATCATCGCGAACCCGGACATATCCTGCCCCGAGATTTGCTTGGGCTGATACTGCGGGATGTCGCCCGTCTGCGGCGGCTGCGGCGTGGGCTGCTCGAGCTCCTTCTTGATCGACTCGTAGACTGGCGCAGTCTGCGTGCGCCGCTCCTGCAGGCGGCGCTCCTCGCCCTCGTAGACGCGCTCAAGCTGCCCCCCGAGGCGCTCCTGCTCGCGCATCGTGGACTCGATGACGGGGGTGTACTGGTCCGGCCCCCGCAGTCCGCTTCCGAGAGCGTCAGCCATGCGTAACGGTTACGTCCACGTGTTCTGTTGGGTGGGCTGAGTTTGCTGCGTCGGGTTCGCGTTCTGCTGTGCACCGCGGCCGCCGAAATTGCCAAGGGCATTGGCGAAGTTCGCGAACGCTGCCTGCAGGTTACGGTCCTGCCCGAGCGTGTACTGCGCGACGTTGTTGAGCGGGCCGGCCGCAACGCCGATCGCCTGTAGCCCAGAGTTGAGCGCCTGCTGCAGCATCTCGTTCTTCATCGACTCGGCCTGCTGGTCGACCTGCGCGAGCGCCTGCTGGTGCGCGGTCGAATCCGACTGCCGGATGCTCGCGAAGTAGTTGTTGATCTGGTTCCGCGCGTTCTGCGAGAGTTGCTGCAGGCTCGCCTGCTGCGGCCCGGATAGCTGACCTGACTTGTACTGGTCGAGCAACTGCTGCGCGGTCTGCTGTCCGGTGGTGCCGAGTTGCCCCAGTTGGCCCACCTGCGCCGGCTGCTTCGGGCGCCCTTGGGCGAGCATCCCGGCCGCCGAGAGGCCAAGGCCGGCCGCGTTGAGCGGGTGAGCCTTCATGTCGGCAAGGATCTTGTCGACGAAGGACGTACCCCCCTGCACCCCGCCAGAGGCGCCCATCGGGCTCGAACCGGGTGTGCCTGGGGTTGCTGGCGGCACCGGCGCCCCTGCCCCGCCTGCACCACCCGGTGCGCCACCTGGCGCCATGCCACCCCCGCCGCCGCCACCGGCGCCGGGGATATTCGTCGGGATGTTTCCGAACCCACCGCCACCTGGCGGCCCACCTGGCAGGCCCATCTGTTCCCATACTCCGGGTGCCGTTTGCGTAAGCCCCTGTGATTGCAATGCGGCCGGGCTCTCCGCTACCGCTGGCGGCATGAGGGAGCCTGCCGAGCCCCACACGCCGGGCGCCGTTTCCGTTAGACCCCAACCAGACAATGTGGCCGCGGACTCGGGGACTGCTGCGGGCATCATGGCACCGGCAGCACCAGCACCTTCGGTCGCTCCTGCTGCACCAGCTGCACCCATCACGGCGGGCGCAAGCATCCCGAGCACACCGCCGATACCGAGCGACATCCCGGCGAGGTCATTTCCGGTAGGCATGAGACTTCCTTTGAGCGGGTCTGGAATGGTGGCGTTGAGATTGCTCGGGTCAAACCCAAGGGTCTGAAGCCTCTGACCCGGCGTGTCCCAACCCTCGCCAAACGGGATGTCCAGCCCACCGGATGACTGAATCAGGTCTTTTACGGTTGACATGATCGGCTCCTTTTACGCCCCGCTACAAATTCAGGCTATCGCGCACGCTCTGGTGCCACGCAGCATGAAGCAACTGCCAGTCCTGCACCGCAACCTTGTCGTTCCAGTCCAGGCGCTCGAAATCCGTAGACTGCCCGCCCCCTATCCCGGCCCACACGCTCTGGCTCATGCGCTGGTGATCGGTGAGCCAGCGATTCGGGTCTTCCATCTGCTGTATCGGGTACTCGACCGTGAGGACGGGTGGTGTCTGCCCTAGCAGCGTGTCGGTGAATAGCCGGTGCTCGAGGTAGTGCTCGAGCAGGAACCTCTGCAGCCCGAGCGAGTCACCCGGCAACCACTGGAAGAGTGCCGAGAAGGCCACTACTTCACCTTCTGCAGCGGCCGATTCTCTTCCAGGCGCTTTATCTCGGCCTCTAGCTCCGCGATGCGGCCCAGGGCGTTCGCCAGCATGTCGAGCGCGTGGTTTCGCTGCGCCCTGACCTCGTTGAGTACCGCCTCGTCTCTTGTCATACGATCCTCATTCCGCAGATTGCAATGGTTCGCGTTCCCGAGGCGACCGCGGCGGCAAGGTTCTGCCCGCCCGTCACCGAGAACGTGATGTTGGCGATGTTCGTGCTGTAGCGCGTAACGCCGCTCGTGCTATCGACCGCGCACAGGTCGACGCCACCGTTCGTATTGTCCCGCGCGACGATCATGCCCCTTGCGTTCACGCAGATCGTGGTCGTCGCTGTCGTGACGGCGGTCTGAAGGTCTACGCCCACGAACTGAGGGCCGGCGCCCACGGTTGTTGCCGTGCCGCGAAAGCTGTTCGTGGTTTGGTACTGCGCTGCCGTGCGCGCGACTGTCACATTCGCATCGCCCAGGGTGATCTCATTCGACACCGTGCTCGCCGAGGGCTGCGCGTTGTAGCCGATGAATAAGTTGTTAGACCCGGTAGCAAGGGTGGCGCCGGCTGACGCACCGAGCGCCGTGTTGTTGTCGGAGCTGCTCGTAATCTGTCCCAATGTGCTATCGCCGAGTGCGGTATTCCGAATGCCGCTCGTAACCAAGTTCAGGGAGAATGCGCCTATCCCGGTGTTGGATGCTCCGGTTGCGTTCAGGAGCGACTGATACCCGATCGCAGTGCAAAGGCTCGCTGTCGTCGCGGTCGCAAGCGCCTGCCCGCCCACCGCCACGTTCGCAAGCCCCGCCTGGAACGAGATCATCGCGTTGTAGCCGATCGCGACGAGCTCGCCGTTCGCGAAGGTCGCACCGGGGAAGTTCTGCAGCGCATACGAACCGATCGCGACGTTCCTGCGGCTAGTCTGCAGGAACTTCATCGCGTTCGTTCCCACCGCAACGTTCTCATCGGCGCCGGCCGCGGTGAGCAATGCGCTCGTGCCGATGCCGATGTTGTTGTCGCCCAGAAGCACGTTGGTCGAGAACGCCTGGTAGCCGATCGCGACGTTGTTCGCGCCGGTCTGGTTGAGAACGCCAGCCTGGTATCCGATCGCTACGTTCCCGCCGCGGTTCGTCTGGGCTTTCAGCGCCTGATAGCCGATCGCCACGTTCCCCGAGTCGGTCGTGAGCCCGTTTAGCGCCTGATAGCCGACCCCGACATTCGCCTGCCCGGTCGTGATGGAGACCATGGCTGAATCGCCCATGCCGGTATTTCCGCTGCCGGTCGTTATCGCGGCAAGCGTTCCGCCGCCGAGGACGAAGTTGTTGCTTGCGTCGCCGGTTGTGCAGAAGTCGAAGTCGTCATCGAGGTACGAGGTCGGGATCGGGCTCGTCAGGTTCGCAAAGGTGCGCGGAAGTCTTGTCGTCATCTCATCTGCTCCATGATGCTCGGTACACGTACTCCATCAAAATGCCATGCAGGATGATGCCTGCCTCGTCGGAGGTAAACGTGGCGCCGAGGTACTTGCCGGTGATGTCAAAGGGCGCATCGGTCGCATTGAATCCGCCAGTTCCCCAGATCACGGTGTTCATCGAACTGTTTTGCCACTGCACAACCTGCAGGCTGTTGTTGACCCACGTTGGCTGCAACTGCGCGCTCAAGTCCTGCAGTTCAAAATCGGTTTCGGTGTCGATCTCTACCGTCACCGCACCTGCTGCGGAGGACGTGATCTGCACGCCGGCGCGGATCACCTGCTTGTCGAAGATCGGATTGCCCAGATCCGAGAGCGCAGATAAGAACGTGGTCGTGATCGCGGTGGTCGAGTCGTTGTATAGCTTTCGCACGGCGAGGCCCGCATCTGTGATCGCGTACATGGACTGCACGCCGTTGATCGAATTGGGGCCGAGGAATTCCACATCGCCCTGCGAGGTGATGAACCACTTGCCGTCGAGAAATAGCGCCTGGATGTGCCGGTCGTTCGCTTCGCCGTTCCGGCTCCCCGTGTAGTGGAAGTTGATCGCGTAGCACTGGATGTTGTAGATCGTGACAAGGCCACCCGTGATCGGGTGCGCGTGCGTGGTGTCGAAATTGATGTCTGGAAAGATGCCATCGAGCGCCTTAGAAATCTTCTGCAGGCTAGCGCCGACGAGCGCGTAGACGCCCTCGCGATTGGTGAAGAGCACCGCGCGCTCCATCGCCGTGATCGTGAAGGGAAGCGTCGTTCCAGTGGTGCTCGACAGATACGTAATCGAGAAGGTCGTAACCGAGGCCGTCACCTTCACATCGCCGATCACGAGGATGGACGAATCTCCGAAGACGTAGAGGTAGTTGTCCAGGGCTTCGGCGGCGTAGACCCGCTCCTTCAGGCTCCCTTCGGTGATGACACCGGAGCCGGCCGCGTGCCCCGTGTCGACGTCGTACCACGAGCCCGGCGCCGTGTAGGAGTACACGCGATTGTTGAACACCCACACGCGCCCCGAGTACACCGCGATCGCCTGCCCGTTCATGCCCTGCGGGACGATGTAGGCCGAGGCCGTCGTCCCGGTCCCGCCACCGCCCGAGAACCCGATCGCAGGCGGGACCGCGTAACCCTTACCGGAATTTGTTATGGAAATGGAGGAGACTCCCCCTCCCGAGAGAATCGCCGTCGCGCTCGCGGTCACGGTCGCCGTGCCGGTGATCGTCACACTAGGGGTCGTGGTGTAGCCGGTTCCCGTCGCGACCACCGACACCGTGACGAGAGCGCCAGGCGAGAGGAAGGTCGTTCCGTCCCACGAGTACATGCCGTTCGTGGGATCGGTGAAGACCACGCGCTCCGACTTCCACTGGTCGAGCGCCGGGTAGCCGGTCGAGAACGTGCCCGCGGCACAGATCGTGACCGTGCTCGAGGCCGTCAGGTTGAGCGCAAGAGCACCGCCTGCCGCAGTGAAGACGATCTCGTAATTCACCGTTCCGAGCACCGCCTGGTGCAGCTGGCTCAAGGTGACCGTGCTCGTGAGGATGGTGGCGCCGCGGTTCGGCACGGCCTTGAAGAACCCGTCGCCGATCGGCATCAGGTTTTCGAGCCACGCCTGCTCGTCTTCCTTCAGCGCCTCGCGCGAGGGCTGCGTGTTCAGCCCCTTCGCCTCCTTGAAGACGAGGTACTTGTGTTCCTGCTCCCCGACAGTCAGGCCGAACCGCGCCATCTATCTTCCCGCGTAGGGGTTGGGGATGCGCCGCTGGTACTGCGAGGATTGCCCGCGGCGAAGGAGATCGTCGTACACCCGAAGGAAGTTCGCCGACTCCTCGAACATCTGCTGGTCGTACTTCGCGAGGTAGGCCGCGTAGTATGGGATCAGGTCGGTCTGCGGGTAGGTCATCGGCTCCTGCGTCGTGTCGTCCACGAGCGGCCCGGGCGTCGTGATGCAATGCACGTCGCAGGTGTAGGGCATCGATGGGATCTGGAAGATGTAGAACGCCTTCCCCCCTCCAATGCCCGATGGCGGCCCCTGCGACCACAGCGCCGGCATCCCGGTCATCGAGCGGTAGTAACGCGCCTTCGCCTGGAACTCGGTCCAGTAGGTGTAGGCGAGCGAGATCCACGAATTCTGATAGTTCACCGTGATGTCGACGACATCGAGCGCCTGCAGGATCGTCGCGCTCGCACTTGCCGTGGTCGATGCCGTGCCACCAGTAACCGTTACAGTCGGAGTTCCTGTAAACCCAGACCCGTTTGCCGTGATCGTGATGCCGCTCACTGTGCCGGAAGAGATTGCCGCGGTGGCGGTGACGCCGGTGCCGCCGCCACCCGAAAAGGCTACCGTAGGGGCTGCGGTATAGCCCGCGCCGGCCGAATTGACGGTGATGAAGGCGACAGGGCCGTTGTACGGGTAGGACTCCTGCCCGGTCGACATCTGGAAGGTCACGAGGCCGTTGATGCAGCCCGTGTCGAGGCCGATACGCTGCCTCGCGGAGTTGATGTAGGTGGTTAGGTCCGAATCGGTGAAGTATTTGCCCGAGGAATCGTGCAAAAGCCTGCGAGTTGCCGCAATGTAGCTAGTCAGAGCCACCGTTCGCTCTCCTGTCGGAGCTTCAGGCGGCTTGTCTCAACGCCCCCGTGGGCTCCACGTTTGATCCCACCCGCTTGAGCTCGATCTTGCCCCACATCTCGCGCCCCTTCGGGTGGTTTGCGATGCCCATGCGCAGGAATTTCTGCCAGCGCCCTTTTTCATCGAGTCCGTAGCCGAAAATGTGCTCGGCTACCTCGCTCGGCACGATCACAGTCTCGCCCGCGGGGAATTTCCACACCTGCCCGCCGTGGCGATCGACCACGTTCCACGAATTGTTCTTGTTCGTGACCCGTACCGAGTGGATTTCGTCTTCCATCAGTCGGCGATGAAGACCAGGCTGACCGAAGTGGTCGTCGAAACCGCGAACGCGCTCGCCCCGTCGAGCCACACGTGGCCCGGCGC
>Ga0247662_1000052_pt1 | contig 13897 bp, 23 predicted proteins | sample CNK03_metaG_FD_190127 | JGI IMG/M metagenome (GOLD analysis project Ga0247662, IMG submission 190127) | Soil microbial communities from Purdue University Martell Research Forest, Indiana, United States - CNK03 | ecosystem: Environmental > Terrestrial > Soil > Temperate forest > Bulk soil... | reverse complement strand
AGACAGTGTTCATTTTGCCTGCGAGCCGAGCGGCTAAGAGCGAGAAAGTCTGCAAGTCGTTGAATCGACAAGACATCCGGGTATTGACACGCTGCAACCCGCTAGGGTATCCTGACGACATGCCCACGACCCCCAAAAAACACGACCGTATACTCATCAAAATATCCGTAGAAGACAAGAAAGAAATACGGTCGTCAATACAGAATGGCGAGTTAAGTGATATCGCTCGTGCGTTACTACTGATGTACGTCCGTGATCCCGTACTACAAGTTAAAGTGAATATAATGCGTAATCCTGAGTGGCAGCAACCTTAGAATTAAGATTCCGAGGATATACAACAGCAAGGAGTTGTATATATTTACCCAAGGAGACCTCGGATGGGAGATTGGGAGGCTCAGCTAATGACTGGAACAGAATGGAATCACACACTCTCTTTGGAAGTGCCATTCTGCCCTCCCAACTCTCCAAAAAATCTGTATAACTAGTCTAACAAAGAGAGAACCCATGCCAGATATCCCCACAATTCCTACACTATGTTACCTGTGTCTCACTGACAACACGCCAGTAGAGATGCAAGGTCTCGAATTACGAGTAAACTGCACAAAGTGTTCTCGTCCCTACTGTGAGAAACATGCGTCCATTCTAGACGCCACATATTGTAACGGCTGCCTAAACGACTTCCAAGTTACAAAACAAGACTTCATCTGTGCCGGTGTTGAAACATCACACAAGTTGGATCATCATGGACGTATCGTCACGAATGAAAAAGGCGAACCAATTATAGTACGCCGCCCCTACCAAACCAAGTCCAAACAAATCATCCTATTCGGTAACGACTGGCTCTTTGCGGAACTAAAAATGTCCGAGATGTCCGAAGAACAGTGTGACACAGCTTTAGAGTGGCATCGTGCTCATGTATCATATCTTGAAATGTGTTTAACAAAACATATAGCTGAGAAAAAACATAAACTCGCGCAGGTACGTGTACCACACGCGGTTCGTACAGAGAAGAAGGCCAAAGAGAAGAAAGAGAAGTCATTAGAAATGCTGGCCCAATCTCTCAAGAGTATGTCACCTAATGATTTAGCAATGTTAATGCAAAGACTTCAAGAAAGTGTAACAAAGGTAAAACAATGACATGGATAGCAGAATTTGGAGAACGTAAAAAGAATGGAGGTTTCATTAAACGAGTTGTATATTATCCAGAGTTTGATGAAATTGAGCCTGTAAAAATCACAGAAACTCAGTCTCCTACAATGTTTGATGCTGTAATGTTAATCAAAAGTGAATTGAGCAATAAACAGATAGAAGTACTAATGCAACGACTACAAGAGAGTGTGGCGGGAGGGAAGAAGTCGTGAGTAAAATTGGAATCTATACATCAGCCATCATAGAACAAGATAACAAGTTTCTATTACTCCTACATATACACATAGGTGATCCTATATGGTTAATGCCAGGAGGAAAACCGGAAGAGAATGAAGGTTCTGAAGAGTGTCTAAGGAGAGAATTGAAAGAAGAACTTGATATAGATATTATAGATTGTCACATTTATAACGTCTATCATTCTGTCTTTAGAGGTAAAGAGTGGCTTGGAATCTTTTTCAAGATTAATTCTTTCAAAGGGACTCCTGTTCTAAAGGAAACTCAGAAACACTCACATCTTTACTGGGCTTCTTTTGAAGAGATGCAGCAAATGATAGTAGGACAGCCTGAAATGGGTATTTCTAAATTACTTACTGAAACGGTGTAAACATGTCCACAACCAAACAAGACCCTTACTACACCGAAACAGGCGACACATCCGATGGCATAACTTGCCCTAATTGTGGCACAATAATGGTGAGGACTGGCAAATGCCACACCTGTCCTGAGTGTGGGACGACGAATGGGTGTTCGTAATATGGCGACTGACTTCAACTTCGTCCAAAAGGTGTCAGACACGGAATATAATCTATTCTGTGACCACCATATGCTCTCCGCATTACGAAAGTGCGAAGGATACTTTGTCGAAAATATACTAAACCGTTCTGTTAGGGGTCGCGCATGGCCTTTTGATTTTGGCATTTACATACACGCCTGCATTGAATACATGTACATGAATCCCGTACAGCGCGTGACAAAGTGGCAACAAGAATTCAAAGCCACACAAGTAACAAAGGATGCGACCGCTCGCTACTGCTCTGCACCTGAGTTAGTCGATTACGGTGCAAGTCTATGGAACAAAATGGAGTTTCAAAAATATCATGCCGGACATAAACAATACATCGCCTTCGGCGGATTTAGTGGGGCTGCAAAAATGCTCTTACACTATTGGCAGAATTACGGTGAGACTAGAGAGCCTCTCACGATTGTTGGAACGGAATGTGCTTTCGGTGGCTCAAAAGAATGCTTTATTGGAGCATTTGAAGTTGATGGAATCACGATTAAATGCTACTATTCAGGACGAATAGATGTCATCGTTGATGATGGTGTCAGCCTCGGCGTAATGGACACCAAGTCCACCAACAAATTCGATGGTGATGAACTCACGAATTTTACACCGCAAGATGGAATGCTTGGATATGTCTTTGCACTACGACACATTCTGAAGACACAATTCGGAGAATTATATAATGGTCGTCCGTGTAATCGTATTATTATCAATCACGTTCAGGTGTCCGATACTAAAAATTACAAAGACAGATTTAAACGCACTCCTATAACTTACACGCTCGAACAACTTGACGAGTGGCAAGAACGGCAGTTACGTACATTCAAAAAGTTATACGAACTGACGGTGTTAGGTGAAAAGCCGGACTGGAATACAGAACTCTGCTCACATTGGTATTTCAAATCACCTTGTCCGTACAAAGAGATTCATCGACAGACACCCTCTTCAAGAGAAATTATACGAAAAGCGCAGTACGTGCAATTAGAACCGTGGAGTCCATACAAGGAAACAGTAATAAGAGAGGTTGAGAAATGAGCGAACACAAAGTAGCCACTGAGAAAGTAACTCCGTTACCCGATGGTATGAAAATAAGCCAAGCCATCACCATGATCGAAGATATGCAGATTGAAGCACGATTCATTACGAAGCAATTACGTGAACTGAACAACGAACAACGTGCGATGATTAACAGGATGTACAAACTACGTATGATGTTGGAGGCGAAGTAAATATGTATGAAGAAAACGATTTAGAATCTTACAAATCAATCTTGAAGAATTTATTCTTTTCAAAGATTAGTGAGAAAAATTCTTGGGGAAAGAATGAAGCTCTGCAAGCATTTGATTTGGTTATGAAAGATGCTGAAATTGAACTTCTGAAAAGGAAACTGATAAGATGATCCAAAACATCAAAAGAGCCGTTGACATTAAGTTTGAACGTATGAAGATTGCTATAGTCGGTGCGCCGAAGGTGGGAAAAGATTGGCTTGCCAATACAGCACCCGGCGAGATATTTAATTTTGACTTTGACGACCGACTCGACTCACTGGCGAAACACCCAAATCGCACTCACATAGAAGGTAAAACGTATTACGACACCGATCCAATGAATCCAACCGCATGGATTACATTCGAGTCTGATGTCGCGGAATTTCAAGAAATGAAGTCCAAAGGTGAGCCGATTCCTGACTGGTTCGTCCTGTCATCCATGCAATTCGTCAGTGACATGTGTCAGAACTACATACTATACAACAACCCTGGTATGCGCACGGAGATATACGAATCAAGAGAGAAAAAACAAAAGCAGGGTGAAGGTAGCGGCAAGGTCATTGCGTATTCACCCTTTGGATGGGAACCCTACAACACAGTAATCGAGTGTGTGATGAACAATATCAATGCGCTACATTCAATCGGTAACCTGATTTGTGTGTTTCACGAAACAGCCGAGAAAGACAAGATGTCGTCCACGCCGAAGAATCCTGTTTATACTGGTAAATTGAGTGTCTACCCGGCGAACCTACAAAAACTCCTACCGTTGTTTAACGACATGCTGCGTGTTAAAGTGGAGAACAACACTCGCAAGGTTATTACAGATTGTAGTGATTACGTGTTTGATGGGGCTACCAGTATGTTACTGGATTCAGAGGAAGAAGCCGACCTGTCGAAGATGTTGGAGAAACATAATGAGCGACTTCACAAGTAAGATGGGCCGGGAAGAGAGAGGGCGGCGATGGCAAATAGCGGACGGCTGTGCGGCGCAAATGCCGTGATCGAAATAGTAAATCCTAAGCATCCACACGATGTCTCATTCTCCTGTGCCGAGCACAAAGACAAAATGGTTGGCGACGGGGAATCATTTCATCCATACGAAGGTAACGTCACATGTTGCTATTTAGATCAATTATGCTTCATGTGCCATCAACCGGAATCCAAGCACCATCCAACAGAGCAGTGGTGTCCAGGTGTTGAGGTTCCGTGGACATTTATCAAATTTACCTCCATCTCAGACGAAGCGTCCCCGAATTGCGCCACCCATAACAGTCCAGTATGTGAGATGTGCAACTGGCCTCAGGCGCGGGGCGGAGCATCCACGGGGGAGCAGCCGCCGATTTCAAGAGATCGAGATGACACGCCACAATTAACCGAATGCCCAACATGCCGTGCGCCTTATAGTTATATCCCCGGAATATTCAGGCCCGTGAGGAGTTGCACCTGTTCGGCGACCCGTCCCGTGAGCGGCACAGAGGAAAACTCGAAATCACTTAAAGATGCAACCACACTACTACAACAAATCCGCAAAATAGCTGTCTTAAAAGAACGTGTTCATCATAGTTTTGTTGAAATTCGTAATCTGATCGACGACTTTGTAACAAAGCAACACCCCACCACATAAATTAGTTCACTCGAACCCTGTGTGGTGGTTTTTTGAAATGGAGACAATTACAATGGCAAAGATGTCGTTTAGCAAAGACTCACTAACCAAAAAGCTCGTCCCAGGTGGCATTTACACATTGCATATGGGGGGTTTTAAACCTGCTTTCAGCAAGTCGAATGCAGACAACGTGAATTTGAACCCGCAGCTAAAGATCGTGAACCACAAAGATTTCACTGGTAAACCTGTATTCGTATCACTGCCACAGTCCCAAGGTTGGATGATTCAGGACTTTGTACACTCTCTCGGTCAAGAAATGGATCAAGACGGTAATATGCCGGGCGACTGGGAGTTTCCATCGCAGAATCCTACAACGTGGCGTTACAAAGGGCCGTTGTTGGGCAAAACTCTCCAAGCTGAACTGGTGGAAACAGAATACCAAGGCAAGCCACAACTGAAAATCAAACAATTCATATGCGCCGTGAAAGACTGCAAGACAAAGTATCCTGACGTGGTGCATAGTACGAATATGGTGAAAGGGTAGTCATGGCGAAACGTACAAAAGAGCAGCGTAAAAGACTATCCGAAGCCATGAAAAAACGGTGGAAGGCCAAGAAAGATATTCAGAGACATAATGAAAATCTTTCTAGTACTGCTGGTACATCAAATGCTACTAGCTCGACAAATGTAGTAAACGTAGCAATGCCGGAACCACACATAAGACGTTCCAACTATTTCAACATCCGTGTTGAAAGACCGGATGGGACAGTAATTAGTGTGACAAACGATTAACATTGAAATGCCGTGATGAGCGGCTGTAGCCGTTAGGGGGTTCCTGACATGCACCCTCTCCACCTACTACAAATAGACTACTACTGTGAACTAACGGGGTGGTGGTCTTTTTCACACAAGAAAAGAAGCCATGAATATAATTAAGCCATATGCAGAATTGATGGACGTACCTGATCTTGAAACAGGTATCAAACTACTGAAAAAAATCGAATGGTGTGCTCGTATCAGCCATCGAGCCGAAGATCAACAGAAAGAAGATTCCTGGAAACGCTTCGTTACTTCTGTCGTGATTGACCACGGCGACTGGTCTGTTGTTGAACATGCTAGTGCGACAGTAGATTTCTATGTGGATCGTGGCATCACACACGAGATTGTACGACATAGGTTGTTTTCATTCACACAGGAATCGACACGGTTTGTCAACTACGATAAGAAGATAGAGCCTAGCTTCGTATGTCCATTTCCAGGATCAGATGATAGATGTATTCCTTGGCAAGTAGGAATTGAGGCAGTTGAAGAAACTTACAAAACTCTAATAAGACAAGGTGTAGCACCCCAACTCGCCCGCAGTGTCTTCCCCAATGCACTAGCCAGCCGACTAATAGTAACCGGCAATCTTCGTAATTGGCGTCACTTCTTTATAATGCGCACTACTCGTGAAGCACACCCGCAAATGAGAGAAGTGACGATACCACTGTTGGCACAGTTCAAAGAACGGATTCCAATACTGTACGATGACATAGAACCAAACGCCAAACAATCAGAAGGGATGAAGAGAGGTCGTTAATATGAAAATTACTTTTGACTGGCCTGATTCAGTACCTCAAGATCAAATTGACGAACCCTTTATACAAGGTATGTTGGATCGTATGGCGGTGGGATTTCATAATTACGGTCACATACGGCGATACGAGAATGTTAGTAACTCACTAAAGAATGTAATCATCCGGCTGGCTAAATACGCCGGTATGAATAACATTCAAGAAATCGTTAAAGAACTCTCGGTGAGAATCGACCTCCCACCTACAGGAAACACCGAGTTTCTAATGGATGCCTCTAACTATTGTATGATGGAATTTGTTAAGCCTAGTCTAGATTTTGCCTACTTTGCCACAACAACTAAAGAGGACTCGCCTGGAGCTATTGTTGGTGGGAAACACGTCAAGGGTAAAGAAGATTACGACTCCACTAAATTACAGCAAAAGTTTCAAAAAGAAGGCGACTAGTGATTATCCCACGCGGCGACATACGAAGCCCCATCTGGATCATCATGCAAGCACCGAGTGAAGCTGATCTAGGTGCAGGAACACCCATTTCAGGTACAGAGGGCTTCCACCTTGACAAACTATTCAATGAATTAGGTTTACCCGCGCCATACATCACCACAATCGAACAAAACAGTGTGATTCCCTATGACACCACTAGAGAACCCGTATATTCTTTTCTTCATTGGCTTACCACTCTGGATGTGCTTCCTGCGATTATCGGACTATACGATAAACCGGCTTGTGAATTACTTACACCGGAGACACGGAATTACAAAAAGCCATACGACACCAAACTCGACAAGTGGGCAGGGTCGCTCCTAGTTAGTCCGTTATTGAATTGGCAACACTACTGCATCCCACTGTGGCCCGTCTCACAGTTTTTCATTGATTGGTCTTACAGAGATATATATAAGTATATTGATCTGGGCCACCTAAAGGACGAATATGACGATTTTAAAAGCAATGGGGTTCTTACTCTTCTACCCACTTATCGTATTGTTACACAGCCTACTTTTAGTCAGGTGGTTGATTTCATTAGTCATTGTAGAGATGCAAACTACGTTGCTAGGGATATCGAAACTATCAGGTTGCCCAAGTCAAAAAGAAGTGAGACTGGAGTTAGTGGACACATGTACACAGTTGCTCTCGCTCCCAGTAGTAGAGAAGCCATGTCCTTCCAGCTCTGGAACTGGCCAAGAGAGCAGCGAACAAGAATCTGGCTCGCCCTCAATGAGTTATACAAAAACTGCAACACGATAGGTCAGAACTTCTTCCAATTCGATGCGCATTACGAAGAGGCATACGGATTGGAGCCGAACCTGACAACACTACACGACACTCGTCTACGACATCAGTTGTTGTGGCCCGAGCTGCCTCATAGTTTGCAATTCCAAACAAAGCAATACACCCGACAGAAGTACTACAAGGACGAAGGTAAACAATGGAATCCTAAATATCTCGGGCAATTACTGAACTACAACGCATTGGATACGCTGGTTGATTATGAGATATTTGAGAAACAGGAGGAAGAGTTTTGTGAACGACCACACCTCAAGTAATATAAAAGTAACTTCTTTTGAAGCAAAGGAATATATTGAAGGAACTGAAGTTCCAATAGGATTTAATAGGTCTAAAGCAGCCATTGTAGAGGGCAAGAAAATAGGGCGCGATCACTATATCTTTCGAGAAATTAAAGAAGGTGTCAAGCGTCATTTTATTTTTTGTGTAGATTACGATGGTTATATAAATTCACTAGAAATCCGCGAACAAGATGTTTAACCGCGTAACCAACCAATACGTCCATGCTTTAGCCGCTGCGTACCACCGTATTGATAAGCGCGGATTGTTGATGGACACCGTGGCACTGGATAAACTACGTCAGGAGGTTGTTGATGAAATTTCTGCTTTATGTGGAACTCTTACTACTAATTGGTCTATCGACGTTTATGTGGGTACTATCAAACATAAACTTGGAACAACGGTTCCTTACCAGAGCAGTGTCAATATCAATTCTAGTAGTGGCAATAATTCCCTTCTTAATACTCTTAAGAAGTTAGGCTACAACGTCCCTAGTGTTCGTAAAAAGAACAAAGACAAAGAATGGGAGATGAAAGAATCTGCTGACGAGTTGGCCCTACAGAAGATGTTCGCCGACACTGGCGACATCAACCTGAAACACCTGATGCGTATAAAGGAACTGGTGAAACTCCTTGGAACTTACATCAACGCCAGACTACACCGAAACATACTGTATAGTTCCTACGGAGTGGCCTCCACGGTTACTGGACGGCGGGGTTGTAGTAAACATCCATTCGGTTATGGAGCCAATGCACAGACGTTTCCTAGCCATACTGCCGATCCACAAATCGGGCATTTTACACATGACTATCGTCGGTGCATTATTGCAAGGCCAAATCACGTCTTTTTTAGCGTAGATCAGAAGTCGGCGGAGGAACATCCACAGGCGGCCTTAGCACAGAATGTACAGGCGTTAAAAGAACTACATAGTACAGAATGGCCCGAAAATGATCGACACACACGACTTGCATCTTTTGTGTTCGGTGTACTTGTATCGACGTATAGTAAGAAAGAATGGAAAGACACCGGCACGAATGCTGGTACAATGCGGTATGTAGGTGGAAAAAAGGCCCGTCACGCCAACGCTTACGGTATGCGAAAGAATCGCTTCAGCGAAGTCCTTGCTAAAGAAGGCTTCTCCTTCACACCAGCCGCGTGCGAAGCTATACTCGACAAGGTGAATCAATACGATCCGTCTGTTAAAAACGTGTATCACAAGTATGTCCAAGATCAGATAACCCAATGTCGCATGTTAGTGACACCACTAGGAAGAGAACGCCAGTTTCTAGGCTTCCGTCCTAATAGTGACAACTGGGAGGTGTGGAATGAAGCGTATAGTTATATACCGCAGTCTGTGGTGGGCGATAACACGGGAATGGCTGTACTTTACCTTGATTCTGTTTCATGTCTTCCTTACATTGTTCAAGAGTCCCACGACTCAGTTGTCCAAGAGGTTCCTGATAGCTTGGTGGAATTGGAATCTGTTCTGCAAGAGACGGAAAAATCTTTTAATCGTACTATTCACTTCGACAACGGAATCGACATCAACATCCCAATAGAGGCGAAACTATCATACAACTTCGAGGATGAGGTTAGTCTTAGTGATTACTCGATTGAGTCGCTTCGTGTGGCGTACAAAGAATTGAAGGGGAAATATGAAAGTACTAGATCCGGGGCACTTGTTTCAGCTTAATAAATTAGACACATTCGAGGGAGATAGTGAGTCTACTTTGTGTTTTGTTAAACGAGAAGGAATTAATTTTCCAGGAAATGTAGGCAAACACTCTGGAACTAATCTACAAGAGGTTTACCGAGCTTGTATCTCAAGACTCACTTATCTTGATAATCAAATAAGTGATCCAAATAACCTGTTATGTATAGAATTTACTCGTTTGTGTATTGCCTATCTTGAATACAGAGCAGCTCGTCGTCATGGACGAGAATTACTATTGTCAACAGACGAACTAGAACAGATTGAAACCCTTCCAACTTGTAACAAATGCGGTCACATTAAGCCGGAGTTACATATAGAGTGCTTGTAATGTTATGGCGCATCACAACTTTCTACTTCTGTTGTGGTATCGTCACCAATAGTAGCGGCTATATAGTAGAAGCCGCTCCGATACTACAATGGAGTGTTGGGAAATACCTTAATACGTTACTAAACTGGGTGGATGGTAAAGATGGCGAATACGAATGCTTGGAGGAAAAATGATCCACGAATTTCAGGGATATTACAGACCATTTAGTAATTTCTGGACAATACAGATAGAATTTGAAGGCGATTACTACCCTTCTACTGAAAATGCCTATCAGGCAGCGAAGTGTGCTAATAGAGAAGACAGACAGAAGTTCTTTAACATAAGACCTAGTGAAGCAAAGGCACTAGGTAAACCTGGTGTATTACCAAAGCGAAAAGACTGGCATGAAGTTAATCTTCAGATAATGTATGAACTGAATAAACAGAAGTTTGAAGCCAATTTTCTAAAGTCATTATTGTTAAGTACTGGCGATGAAATACTACAAGAAGGCAATACTTGGGGTGATACATTTTGGGGGGTTTGCAATGGAAAAGGTGAGAATAATTTTGGAAAGATTCTAATGAGGATTCGTTCTGAGTTGAGAAATGCCTAGAACTCTACCGAACTGGATCAACTCGTATCTCTCATTCGTGGAGGAAACAGAGTCTCCACTATGCTACCATAAGTGGTGTGCAATCTCGGCGTTGTGTTCGACCGTGAAACGTAACATATGGGTCGTCCGTGGTGTTACGATACCGAAACTACACGCAAATCAGTACATTATTCTAGTTGGGCCTCCCGCTGTAGGGAAAGGAGCAGCTATCTTTCCTATGCGAGAGCTAGTCCGTCAAGCAAACACCGTCAACTATCTACCTGATCGTTGGACTGCGGAACGCATCATCGAGAAACTCTCGGTAGGATTTACCACGCCGACAACAGTAAACACTGGTGGTGTTATAAGAGGTATTATAACACAGGACGCCTCAGCTACTATAATAAGCACCGAACTTCCCGTCTTTCTCGGAAGTTCGGACTGGATGTTGCCGTTTTTGTGTGATATGTGGGATCAAGGGAAATACGAGTACCATACCAAGATGAAAGGTAATCATACAGTCGATAACTTGTGTACGAGTTTGATAGGTGGTTGCGTGCCTGATTACATCCGGCATGTTAATCACGATTCACATGGGATTGTAACGGGGGGTTTTGCATCACGGTGTATGTATGTGTATGCTGACAAGCCTGCGAAGGAGTTACCGTGGCAATCATCTAAACAAGGCTTACAACTAGAGAAAGACTTAATAAACGACCTACGCCATATAGCTACGTTGTCGGGCGAAGTACAGTTCACTCCCGCCGCAAAGAGTAAATACGAGTTGTTTTATCATTCGTGTGGACAGAACGGTAAGTTTGAACAACAAGTTGTTGCGCACTTTAAATCGAGGTCAAGAGTACATATACTAAAGACAGCAATGGCGTTGTCAGTGGCGGACTCGGACGATTTACTAATACACTCTCGACATTTAGACGAAGCGGAAGTACTTGTCAACCAAGTAAAGGACGACCTTGAAAAGACGTTTCGTTTTGTCGGCCAGAACCGTGAACTGGAAGCCACACAGAATATAATGGCGTATCTTGAATACAAAGGGAGTGCGTCGCTTGAAGAGATAATGGCAAATAACTACAGATTCTTAAGTGAAATGAGCACCGAAGGCTTGAGTAGAATTCTCGACGTACTATGTACGATGCGCTTCTGTTCGCTGACAAAAGGGATGTATCGGGTGACACCTGGGAGGAAGCCGTGAGTTTCATAAAAGGTAGTACTGCACTTAACCATGCTAATAATAATCTACTAATGAATCTTGAAATCAATATAGAAAGACTGATTCAGGATGATCTGTACTCATTGATGCGGCAGTACCTTCAAGAGTTAATGAAGTCAAAAGAAGTACAAGAGCAAGTTACTGCCGAGATCGAAAAGATGCTTTCAAAAGCTGACTCTAAAGAAGTATTGACTCGCATGATTTCCGAAGTCGTAAGTGAAACAATCAAGACAACCATTCTTGAACTCAAACAACAAGGAGTTATTTGACATGATTGACAGCTTGGAGTACTACCACAACCGCGACGACCACGGCAACCTACGGACACAAGGGGAGCCGGAGCCAGTTGATGAACCGTCAAGAAAACACGAGCCTGTACTCGCCCTAATCGAAGACAACTTCGCACTCGAAGCTCTCGACAACTTTATTATCGTGCAAGAGGATAAGTTTCGTACAGGTTACGAGTGTAAGACGTGTGACGGGGAAGGACATGGTACTGAAGTGTGCCCAGAATGTAAAGGTAGTAAGACCCAAATGGTAACAGACAAGTGCCCATTTTGTCTAGGTTCAGGAAAGGAACAAGACTTACTTAGAAAGTATGGTGAACCGGATGGATTGATAAAGTTCAAAACTTGTAGAGAGTGTAAAGGTTCTGGAAAAATTGATTTAGGAAAAATTGAAACAGGACTTTATCCTTGTAAAGCCTGTATTGTAATGATTGATGTAACAGGTATGGCAGCACCTTGCGGGTTTGTTCCTTGTAAAACATGCAAGGGTAAGTCTGTAGCTATTGTTGTTCCAGAAAACTCGCTGAGACGCCCCAACAGCGGTATCATTCGTAGTATCGGCCCGAAGGTAGGATGGGACGACAGGGGTAATTACAATCCAGACCACATAAAGTGTGGCGACCGTGTTCTCTACAGTAATCACACCGGATACGAAGTATCATTCAAACGACAAATGAAATTCCGACAGATGCGAGAGCACGAAGTGATGTCGAGGATTCATGGTGTGAAGAAGATACACGAAGTATTGGAGTAGCCAATGGCCGAACCAACCAAAATAATCGCCCGTGGGCCGGATGCGATGACGTTATTACTATTGATGAAAGGAGAACTCTCAAACTATGGTTATGAAGCCAGCGACCCAAAACACGAATACGATCCAACATGGGGTAATGACGAGTTGATGATTGAAGTGAAGACAAATGGAGGGGGGTGATTCTACTGCCGGGATATTATCCAAGAACTCCCGATCAACGACAAAGGCCACCTATGTACAACTTGTAGGTGGCCTTCACATTTCTACGCCGCAGGTGGCGTTGCTGCCGGTGTATTCGCTGTCACAGCCGCACTCAAGGCCGCTGTATTACTGGTAATCAAATCCAACGCCTGTTGCAGTTTAATTGGATCAGTCCCTGCCGCTTGCACTTGTGAAGCAAATTGATTCAGTAGAGTAATAACCGATTGCTCTACCGTAGTTTCCTTTTGTACTGCCGCAATCACATCATCAACCGATGCTGCCATAGTGAGAATCTCCTTTTGTTGTACTTTCAGTAACTGAATAATTTGATCCAGCTTTCTGGAATCCGCCGGATCAGTATGTAAGTAGACATGCAAATCCATTGGATTGCCTACTTTCTAGGCTTTTCAGGTGTCTCTTTGGTTGGTTCTTTTTTGTCCGGATTTTTAGGATCGTTCCATCCCGGTGGTTTCGGTGGCTGTGTACCACCCTGGTCATCATCTAATCTGTATTGAAGCATTCACTTCTCCTTTTGGTTTCTCGTGGTACGATATTACTCGCTTGCATCCTTCTTGTTGTTCAAAGGTGAAATCATCCAAGATTTCACCTTCCCTCCAACCTACAACACTTGTCTCGCAAAGCTGCACATGTAACTGCTTCATTCGATCCGGCCAAATTACAAACTCTTTGTTATTGTACTTACTGAGCACAGTTACGTCAGTATAGGTGAACTTGTTACTATCAAGTTGAAAACCCCTACTGATGTAACCAATCGCCATACCCACCACCAGACACAGACTACCTATCCACACGGTCATTCTTCCTCGTGGTCGTATCTGTGGCATGTTTACAGTGTTCACAGTGTTCTCG
>Ga0247662_1000050_pt1 | contig 14017 bp, 19 predicted proteins | sample CNK03_metaG_FD_190127 | JGI IMG/M metagenome (GOLD analysis project Ga0247662, IMG submission 190127) | Soil microbial communities from Purdue University Martell Research Forest, Indiana, United States - CNK03 | ecosystem: Environmental > Terrestrial > Soil > Temperate forest > Bulk soil... | reverse complement strand
TCAATACCACCGACAACACCCGAAGTAGGGCTGGTGGCAACGAGCAGCTGAAGACCACCAACAGAGTTGGTCACCGAGCCGTCGCCATACACACCCTGGGAGAGACCGTTCATGAACGTATCTTCAGCGTTCATAATCCGGCTTTCAAGCAGGTCGATAATCGCTTCTTCACCGGAGTTCTGAAGCTCTTCCAAACCGCTGATGCTGACGGCAACAGCAGCCTGACGGATCGGGAATTCAGCCGCGCTGAAAACCTGAGACGGGCTGATGTTCAAGCTCTGGTAACCGGAGTACCACTGGAAGGTCTGGTTATCAGCGTAATTGAGTTCCTGGACGATAGTTCGTCCACCGGAGAAAGTCTTCATATTGCCGCGTCGGCTAAGGCGCAGAAGCGCAGCGTTGTTGCGGCTCATGTTGTCGGCAAGTTCACCCGTACGGTTACGAAGCGTCGTGGTGACAATTTCCGACAGATTCGGAAAGGCCATGTGATATCAATCCCTTAAAGGGTTGGTTAAATTTCGGGTGAACTGCGTTGCTGTTCCTGATCAAGTTGTCTTGATCGTACTAAGTCAGCAGGTAGTCTGAGCCTTGTAGGGCTACTAAATGTATCGTGATTGTAATCGTTAAAGATTATTTGTCAAGGATACTTCTGCTTCTTACCAGCAATCTTGTTCGTCTTTGTATGACCAACAATATTCGATTGCTTCGGCTTCTTTAGAATACCAACGCTCCGTTTGACCCCCAGAGGTATCTTAAAGTGACTCTTTACCCCTGAGGGTCCTTTACGGATCATGAACTCAACTCTTCCATTGCATCTCTGATACTCTGTTTGACGGTCTTGCCCTTAGTAACGGGCTTCTTTGACAACTCACCCGACGGTGTCTGCGGGGAAATACTACCGGCGGCACGCTTTGCTTTAGCAGCCTGCTCAGACTGAAGCTTTGCTTCCTGAGTCTGCTTAGCCTTACGGGCTGCGTCTGCTTTAGCCGTTTCATCGGCCAAGATCTTAGCCCTAATGTCGGGTCGCGCCCAAATAGCTGCATCATAGGCAGCATCAAGGTCTATACGTCCATCCTTTAGGGGGATTGCAGCGACACCAGTATTAGGATCAGGAGTCAGCAGATGACCCATCATGATTCTTACATCCTGAAAATAAGGCTTTTCCTTAGCCCAAGTTTCAAGAAGTTCGTGGGTCTTTGCTAGGGACTGCTCAGCAAAGTTCTGCTGCATGTAATACTGTTGCTGACGGGTCTGTTCTATAGTATCCTTGAGCGTCTTGGCCCAAGACGGCATTTCCTCGCCTTCAACTTCAGGCTCAGCTTCCTGTTCAGGCTTGACTTGGGGCTGTGCCTGTTGAGTCTGATTAAGGCCAAAAGCAGCCGCAATCTTACGTGGGTCATACCCATAGCTCTGAATTAGGGCCGGGAATGCCTGGTCAGGGTTCTTGCTAAGTGCTTCAAACCACTGGAAGATCTGGGCTACTGCCTGCCCAGGTGTCTTGTTGAACCGCTTGATCTCATCAAGATGCGGGGCAACAGCCTTGTCAAACTCAGAATACTTATCCTTGAGTTCCTTGACACCCTTTTCTACATCAGCTTCCCGTTTAGTAATAGCGGCCTTGACGTGGTTTGGAATGTCATCCCAAGCCGCCTTTGCATCTTTCGTCCAAGCCGAGGGCGGTTGGGCCTCGGTAGTTGGCTGTACCTGGGTTTGTTCCTCAACTTCTTCCGAAGCCTGCTCAGGTTGTTCTACCTCTTGTTCCGGTTCAACAACATCACTCTTTCGTGACTGAACCTTACGTTCCTTGATACGTTCTCGTGGTTCACGTTCCCGTTCCTCAGGTTCATCACGAGCTTCTTCAAACGAACGCTCAAGGCTTTCCCTGACTGACAGCCGTTCACCTTTCGGATCCGGCGGGGGAAGGGTCTCGGTCTGCTGAACTTCGGTATTCAAATCAACCATAACTATTTCCTATGTTGATTAACTGCTTCGACTATAATTCTATGTAAATCTAACTGACTTTGGGACTTAGTCTTTGGCGATGGTGCCAACCCAATATATTCTGTCGGTGGCAACAAAGATACTCTAGCCTTTTCTTTAGCAATGTGCTCATCAGAACCAAAATTCTGGTAGGCTATACCGACCCGCCTGCAAAAATCTTGATGTGACTTCCTACGTTTGCACCGACGCCAAAATTCTGGGCACCATGTCAACCATAATCTATACCAAAATCCAAACTTTCTAGGCCGAACTACGGGTATTAAGGTAAGGTGACTACCTAGTTCGTGGAGGTAACACTTTCCGTCCCTTACAATTTTAACCCATCGGCCACCATACCTTACTAACTCACCATTTTTCATCTAATCACGCCGAATCCCGTTCTTAAGTTCCCAAATCGTACGCCGTATATCGTCAACTCGTTTACGACGGTCTAGGGGGATTGGTTTCCTAGGCTTAGGATTCATAATCGATGAATCGTTGCCAACTTCTACGCATCCTGCTGCTTTAGTTTCTTTCCTGAACTCTGACTTCGACGTAAAATACTTCCCAGTCGCCATGTGCCGGGTTGGCTCCATAGTGTCCGAGATGACATAGAACTTTGGATCTTTTGAGTTCTTTTCACCGGCAATACTTGCGTCAACCATTCCGTTTTCTGACGCATCAGGGTGATTAGGACGGTACACTAAAGGCATTACTTACTATCCTTAATTTCTAATTGCTTTTCAAGCTGTTCAATACGAGCAGATAAAAGCCCTAGATAATCGGCTTTATTTGGTTCGCAAGGGCAACCAATTTTATCCTCAAGCTCTTTGACCCTTCTTAGTAGGTCTTGAAATTCCTTCAACTGATCCAAACCCCACGGAACATAAGCCGGGGTTAACGGAGTGGTAGGTTGTGGGATAAGATGGTGCCACGGATTATTCGGCCCAGGCTGCCAAGGTGGATTTCTTTGGAACTGCCAATCTCCAATCATACAATACACACACATTTACTTACTTCCTGACGGTTTGGGCTTGGATGCGGCAACTTTGGCTTTTTTGATATCCAAAGCGCCCTTTTCCATAGCCTGACCATGTGACAACTTAGCAGTCTTCATCTGCTGTTGGTGAGCAGCTTTCTGAGACTCCATATCATGTTCATGCTGCTCTTTCGAGGCCTGCATATCAAAATGTGACTGTTCCATCTCATTTTGAGCCTTAGTTTCCTCAACATGGCCCTTCAATGCAGTATTCTGCATATCCATGCCGGTTTTCTGAATATCGGCATGGCTCTGCTGCATTGCAGCCCTAGCCTTCATTTCCTCGATTTCTAGCTTCTTGAGTTCAATCTGAAGCTGGATCTGCTGCATTTGCAGTTCCATTTGTGACTTCATAGTCTCATGTTGGGCATTTCGCTCTTCACCGGCATTTTCAATAGCCTGCCGTTGAACTTCTGCTTGGGCCTGAACATGATCTGACTGTGCTTGCATAGTAGCAGCCTGAATCTTCTGCTGAGCAAGCATCTGATCAGACTGCATCTTGGATTGAGTCTGCTGTCCTTTGACTTGAACATCCTGCATTTTGGCTTCGGCAGCCATCTGAGCCGCTTGAGCCTTAATCAAATCGGGATTTGGCTGACTTTGAGCCTTTTGTTTCATTTCTTCTTGGGCAGAATCAGTGAAATCTTCAATTGCCTGCTCAAGATCACGGCCAACAGGGAACGCTCTGACACCAAATTGCAGGAATTTGCCCAAAAGTGGGACCGAACTCGGGAGATTTCCCCCAATCATGGCAAATTGCTCCAAGAATTGGGTCATTGCGGCCAAAAATGCCGTCCTGTCCTCACGATCTTGTTCAGCTTCGCCAAAAATCGAGCTGTCAACCTCAATATCAACCCTGAATCCACGCAATCTCTCATTCCTAAGGAGGTCGATAGCCCTCTTAATCCTCATCATCCCCTGGATTTTATCCAGCATTTCGGGAGGAATTTGGATTTGAGACTGCTGATAAGGCTGCAATTGCCCTTGAGGCTGATTTTGGGGAACGGGTAAACCGGGACCCGGAGGCCCCGGCTGTCCGGGAGCCTGATTCCCCATTCCTTGGGGGGCCTGACCGGGGGGATTTTGTGAAAAAGGCGGTGGGCTCGCAGGAGGTTGCGGAGGCCCACCGCCAGTTACCGGCGAGCCCACAGGAGGAGAAGGGCCGTTTAACGCCGGGGGAGGAGTTGACGAAGCCTGTAACATAGACAGGTCAGGCATGTCCATAGTGCCTAACCCTTGTTCATATAATGCGCCTGAAACCTCAATCAAGGATTGCGGGCTAAAATGTTGACACATTATGTCGGCAATTATACGCAACGTATCACGAGCAAACCTAGCAATCTCATTCTGACGCTTTGTTAGACGATTGCCTGTATGGTTCTGCTTGAGCCTGACACCACCCAACGTCTCACGTTCGTCAGACGTACCGCGCATAATATCGTTGATACCGGTCAAACGATCCATTTCTTCAATGGCTTGCTGCTTGACGGCAGTTAACTGTTCAATAACCCCCATGATCTCCTTCAACGGAAGGAGTGAAATATTCCCAGCAACACCATCCTTTTCAGCAAACGCTGCCCAGTCATCAACCGGGATAAGTTCGTTTTCAACTGATTCGTTCAACAGCCGTTTGATGCTCTCGGCGGCTGCGTTATAGACACCGGCTACCTTACAAGCCTTAGCCAACATTGAAATTCGCTGAGTAAGCTCATCTATTTGAATAGCTTGGTCTTGGTACTGGATGAAATCTGGTACGGGTACTAACGTATTTGATGTAGGATTAGCGAATAACGGGCGGGGGCAAGGAAAGAAATTCTCCAAGTGCAACGGGTCTTCCTTGCGGTCACACAAGTACGGATAGCCTTCTGCGACCCAGTAGACACACATGTCTGTCCGGGACCAAATTTCATATACCTGAGCCTTTTGTTCTACTTCATGCCCCTGCTGGGTGTCTCCCTGACGCCTTTGGTGACGGTCATCTTTTTGAAGCGGGATTGCCCTACCAATATCAGGGCCGAACCGCCGCTTCATTTGTTCGCGGGTCATAAAAACCCGCTTACCAACGGCTATGACTTCTTTCCAAATTCTGGCCCTAACCGGGAATCGGTAAAAGTCAGTCCATTGAATAAAATCAACCGGGCACGATTCCCTGACGATGCGGTCGCTTGTAGACCTTAGCTTTTCAAGCTCTTCTTCTTTTTGGTGATCATCTTCACCAATATCCTCAAGGATATCACCCTTGGTGTCACTGATATCTTGTTCACTATCAGACGGGATCGATACGCCTTCTTCAAACTCAGGCTCGTACCTTACCCAAACGGTTCCCTGACCTGGAAGCAGATAATCCTGAACCGCTTGCTCCATTGCCTCCGGAAAGCCATTAACTTCAATTTCATTCTTCAAAGCTCTTTCGAGCATTTGAGACGCGTTGCGGCCGGTTGGGTCTTTATCCTTGAACCGCCGTTCAACAACCGGAACTGGTGTCTTGCCATACAATGCAGGCATAAGGATCTGAACATTAGCCCACAAAGCATTATATCGGCGCTGACCTTCTTCATCAACCCGATTACGCTCGTCCCGGTAGCGCCGTTCGATAGTTGACCCACGCTTTAAGTGACGTTTGATTTCCTTGTCATCATCATAAGAAATAATCTGGCTCAGCCAATACGACGCCAAACGGCGGCCTTCTGCGCCGCCATTCTTTCCAGCCAATTCATCAAGCTCGAATTCACCAGACCTCGTTGGCCCAGCATCTTCAAAGCCTTCGCTCCGTTGAGGATCTTGACCGTTGTCCATTATTTAATTCTCAAATTGCGGGTACGGTCCATTTTCTGTTCATTGTACTTAAAAACGTCTTCCAAAGTAACAGAGCACTGTTCTGGGTCAAATGACAATATCTTTGGCCTTGCTTCTTCCTTACTTCTAACTTTACCAGCAATCATCTTGTCAAGGACTTGCCCTAACAACCCCAAAGCGTCAACTTGGTCGTCAGTCTTACCGGCAGGGAAATTCAACAACTCACGCCTGAAATCCGGATACCATTCAGCCGTGATTGGAAAGTAAACCTTCTTATTGGCCATGCGGCCACGGATTGATTGGGCACGAATACGCTTGTCACCTTTGGTTGGGAACTGTGCCCTAGCAATATAGAGCCTACGCTCCATTAATCGTTTCTGCAAGAACGGTCCAACACCCGCCCTGATTTGACCATTTTCTTCGGCCCAACCCATAGGCTTCCACTTTTGGACTAGATCGCAGAACGCTTCAACCCACTTGTCACTCGACGTACGCATCCGCCAAAGATCGAGAATCCACACATTATCTTGTGGATCAACTCCCGCCACCACATGGACCGTATAATTTCCCCCTTCATCAGTAGTGGCATAATCACTAGCGCCATACACATGAAGGGAATCTTTTTCTGGGCACTTGATCTTGGTTCCCCCACCATATTCCATAAACCAATCAGCTTGAAAGAAATCACCCGTTTCTGGGGCTGGGCGCTGCTGATACAACGCCGACCACATTCTAGGGTCGTCTTTAAATTCATCAAAATGAGACTCGCCGAACCATTCTGGCCATAACCGTTCGCCTTTCATACGGCCTATCGGGTCGTCATCACGTTCGGCAATTGCAGGTAAGCAGACTACATACCACTCACGACCATCCCGGCCAGTTATAAAGCCACTCTCACCGTTGTAGTTGTCAGGCAAGATCCTGCCTGAGATATCATCCTCATGCCATCTGGTTGATATGCCGACTTCCCAGCCATTAGGCTTCAACCGGCTTCTGAATGAATTCCTGTATTCAGCCCAGACCTTGTCTCGTTGAACCTTTGAATCGGCTTCTTCACGGTTCTTGATCAGATCGTCCCAAATAATACCATCGGCACGTCGGCCGGTAATACCGGCTAGGATGCCTCGTGACGTCCAAGAACTACCATTAGTCAACACCCACTCATCGGCTGCCGCAGATTCAGCCGACAAACGGGTGTTGAAAATACGTTTGTAAACATCTTGATTGACTATAGACCTGGCCTTACGGCCAAAGATCTTAGGAAGGTCACTACCGTAGGATGAAAGGATAACATGCTTCTGACTAAACCTGCCTAGGTAGTAGGTTGGAAATACAATCGACGTATACGTCGACTTGGCCGACCCTGGGGGCATAAACCCAAGTAATCGCTTGAGTTTTCCGTCAGCTACGTCTTGAAGCCGCTTCAGCCAAAGAACATGGTGGGCACCAAACGATGACCCCCTTACTCTGAACTTTTCCTTTTCTTCATCGTCAACTTGAACTTCAACGTCAGGAATGTCAATTGTACTGGCGTAGGTTAACAGGTCGCTCTTCGCTCTCTGGCGCTTCTGCTTCTCTTCTAGTAAGCTTTTCAACTCTGTTGAGAGCTTCTGCAATTCTTGTGTCGAGCTCTTCAGCATTGACTTCCTTCGGCTTTACATCAGCGTTAAGGTTCGTATTCACCTGGGTAACTGTAGGCTTGCCAAACCCACGGTCCTGAATAAGTTGAATCGCCTGAAGTCTAACACTTCCGACTTCATTTTCGTTACGCATAATTTCAGCCGCGATCTTCATTGACTCTTCTGTATAGTCACGAGCAATATCTTGAAGATCTTTACGATCGGCCGCGATCTTATCAGCCCTTGCCATCCGCTTAGCTTCCTTTTCCTTCTTAGCTTCCCGTTCAGCCTTAGCTGCTAGATAGGCTTCTTTAGACGGGTGCCCCATATAGTTCCAACCACCAAAGAACGTTCCCTCACGGTCCTTATACTGATGACCCTTCCTGAACCGTCCTGAATTTGGGCTTTTTTCAGCCCTGTATCCGTCGCTTTTTGCCATTATGCTCCCTTAGCCTTCTCAAAATAACGGCACCAACCTTTGTGGTCTATAAACCCCTGAACAGCCGTACATCGGTTTTCTTCACGGTACATAGAACAATAGCCTTTCGGCCACTGTGTGTCTGGCCCACAATGACTTGTGGGGCTTCCTTTGGAAGCCCCATAATTTGCTTCTGGTTTAGTTGATTTCTTAAGGGCGTCAACGACGTCCTGATTACTTAGCGCCAATTCGATGCGCCCTCGAATGCCCAGACATACGGAGCGGACCCTTCATCTGGGAAACGCTATGCCCATAGCCGTGGCCGCTGTTGGAAGTCTTGAAGCGGTGGGCGTCGCCCTGAGGCTGAGTGTGGTGCATCGCCTTACCATGAGACCCTTCCTTAGGCATACCAGCGACATTCTCAGTATGAAGGGGGCTCTTCCACCGCATAGGCTTATGGTCGTCAACACTACCAACAGCCTGACCATTCGGCCCGTGATGCGATCCAGTATGGGCATCAGTCTGATAACCCTCACCCTTGCCAGAATGCCCGGCACCCTGGGGCGGACCGACAACTGCCTGTCCAGTATGGGGAAGCGGCTTGTTATAAAGTTCACCAGCGGCAGGCCACATCAGGTTCTGGTTTCGGCCAGACCCACCATGAGACGAACCATCGTAGCCTTTGCCCTTGCCACCGCCGATACCATCATGAACGATGGCCTTCTTGGCGTGAGGGTTCCTAAGGGTAGAACCCTCCGGGTGGGGTTTCATCTGCTTAGCCATTATTTGGTCCTTTTAGGTTTATGCCCGTACTTCTTGCCGGTGTCGGCGTTGTGAAATTCTTTTGCAACTTTGACTGGTATGTCGGCAACTTTGCCTTTAGGCTTCCACCCGTGAGCAATAGCACTCATAGTCTTAGCTTGCTTGACTGACTTGGACGGCACTACTTGGTTTCCTTTTTAAGGTCGACGGCAAACATGCCTTTAGGCCCATCACGAACGACACAGCTAACAGCTTCGCCCTCGGTCAAATCATCTGTAATACCTGACTTGACAAGTTGCTGCTTATGGGCGAATACGTCGCGGTTGATGCCTTCAACGATCAGAAACCCAAAACCTTTGGTAGAATTAAACCACTTAACATAACCCGTATGCCGGACTTGATCACTCATTCTGACTTTCCAATGCTACCGCTCTTAGGGAGCCTTCATCTACCCAAACTGGGACCTTCCTGCCAAGCAGGTCGATAAGAACACGAACACGGTCTGCGTCTCGCATTCCTTCGACTACACCATACATTAAGACTGATCCCTGTTCAAGGCGAACTTGATCTCCAGGTTGGAACTTATCTTTAGGCGTCAATTGGACTAACCCCTTAACTTCCCTTGATTTAATATCGTCGATAGCTTTATCTGGGACGACTGCTGGTCGGTTCTCAGTCGTCAAGATCAACCTTGAGACACCACGGGTCCCATTGATACAATGCCATCTGTCGGTGATGAGAACAAATATGTAACGAGGGAACAACAACCGAATCTTTGATTCTTTACCAACTCCTTGAGAATACTTAGGAATGTATGTGTCAAACCCTTGACGATGTAGGTTTTCAGCCGCAGTATGTTCAAGCTGGGCCTTCGTGAGGGCAACCGACCAGTACGGCATTCGTAATGCCCTCCGTATATTGCGTAAGCTATGTCTACTTATTTGTGTACTAATGTCAACACCTTACGCGGGGACCCATGAAACCAACGACACTCACAATAGATGATCTACGCAAATCAGTTGATCTTGATAAGGTAATGCGACTTTTAAAGGAGTTTGATGGCGAAGCCAACATCAGCGCCTTATGTACCTTAGCAGCCGCGTTAGGCGTGTTGATAGGCGGGGAGGCCGATTCAGCCGAGCAACTCATGGCAGCACAAACCGCAGTCAGCTTTATAATCCATGATGCGGCTCAAGCTGCGATCCGTGAACGGCTACCTGTCGCAGCCATCAACGAACCTGAGATCGACAAACCAACGCTTCAGTAGGAGGGAGTATGGGGCCAAATCTTACCCTTACAAAGCGCCAAATAAAAGAATTGATGGCTACTGCTGACAGGCGTGATTTCCTCTGTAAGAATGTCCCGAAATGCCAAAAATGCCTGCACGAACAAGTTCAACTGGTCGGATACGCTGAAAAACCAGCCTCGTGGAAATGTAGGATGTGCAAACATTGGTTTGAGTTTGAACCCTAAATGCGAGCATAGCTCAGCTGGATAGAGCAACAGCCTTCTAAGCTGTAGGTCGTTGGTTCGAATCCAACTGCTCGCGCCATGTGAGTAAGATGACACACATAACACCAATAACTAAGTTTGATGGTTGGTCCGTCAAGCGTGAAGACTTGGCCTGCTGGACGAGCCTTGAATACCCGTCAGGGTCAAAGGTTCGTCAGTATTCCGAAATGGCAGCCAAGACTGCCAAAATACCCCACTTGAGCCTACCAGAATATGCCCCATGCATCGTTGGGTGTTCGGCTAATTCATGTATGCAGGTATATGTCGCCGCAACGGCTAAGATCCTCAACACAAAAGGAATCATATATACAGCCGCCCGTAAGGTCAGGTCGGATGCTACGTTGTATGCTGAATCGATGGGGGCTGAAATTGTCGAAGTCAAACCAGGATATCTAAGCGTTATAAAGCAACGAGCTCATCAACGAGCTAGCGAACTTGGGCAGGTTGTCCAATGGAACCCAAATCTGGCGATTCAAGACGTAATCCAACAATGTCAGAATATCCCTCCAGATACCAAACGCATCATCGTACCGTCAGGGAGTGGCCTTGTTGCAGCGGGTGTCCTGGCTGGTTGTGCTCGATACGGGTTGAAGAATACAGTTGTAGTCGTAGCAACGTCGACAATGCTGGATTTCCAGAAGGTGTTGTTACGAGCTGGACGTGCTTCAGACGGGTATACGCTGCCGTGTTCAGTGTTCACACCGGCTACTTCGAGCTACAACGATTACGCGATTCAAACCCTCCCGGATGGAACACCTCTAGATCCGTTTTACTCCGCAAAATCAATTCACATGCTAATGACAGGTGATCTGTTGTGGCCTCCGGGGCTACGTCCGGTTTGTTCGATGCCTAAAGATTGCCAAGAAAAGTTCAAGTATTGGAGGGGGCCATGAAATGTGTCAAATGCCGAAAGGATCACAACGAACCGTACAAGATGTGCGGGAAGTGCCGAATGCGGAACCGGATAAATCTAAAGAAGTTTGAACTTCGGTTGAAAGAAGCCGGTAGTGCCAAAAAACGGTATCGGCGGTTAATGACTCAACAAGATCTTGACAAGCGACGTATCAAGGATCGCCAAGCTAGATTTTTGATGCGTCAAGAACTAAGGGCAGCAAACCCGTTGATAGATCGAGCTGTGGAGATACTTCTGAATGGCGAAGGTCAACAAACGTAGGCGTCAAAAGGTTAAGAACCGTAAGAAGGCGGCGCTGGGCAAGTACGGTCGGGTAAATCAGAAGCCCGTTCGGACATGACAAGCCATGCCTGAGCCATGGACAACCTGAGGGGCTTTTCTGCTGGCGGGCCGGTCATGGCAAGGTAAAGTTCTTGGATCGCGTGAAGCCGGTATGATCTGGTAGACATGCAACCTCCTGTGTTAAGTCACCCTAACCAAAGTCCGGTATTGTGTATGTTCAAAATTGATCACATTCTAATAAATGAGGGAAAGATGAACGTAACAAGGATTGATGACATAGGCGACAAGTTCGAGCTTGATAAGGATGGGTACACGAAGGAGTTGATGAAGGTAAGGGTGTTTCAGAACAAGGGATGGTGGTGGGAAATAGTCCACCCTAATCCAAAAGTTGTTGCCCTGCCTATGGTCGGCCCGTTTGCAACGAAGCAAGAAGCTTATGACAATTTGAAGGGATGGGACCTGCCTGATATAACCCCAGATCAGGATATTGATGATGTGATCCTGGCAGATCAGGTGGCTGATGCTGGGTTGTCAGACAGCTTGGTATCGGGGATGCTGGATTCAGGTGATGACGATCAAGTCTCAAAGGCCAACGAGCTGATCAAGAAGTCGTATGACTAGGAGGTTAGAATGGATGAAAAAACAAGGGTAACGCTAGAATACATACGCGATTTGACAGATAGACCGTTAATAAACCCACTAGAGACGGGGTTCAGACATACACAATTATCAGTCAAGGAACAGTTAGATCGATACGATGAGTGTTGTAAGGAGGTTCATCGTATAGTCCTGAGTCTTATCGAACAAAACGAATAAAAGTTAGAATTTTCTGGTGCCGGGGACAGGTGAGCCTACGTATTCGTATAGGGGTGTCATTGATGACCTCTTTTGTTTATCCTGAAAATCCTCATCGTTCGGCGTCCGTCGTCGGTCCGTGTCGCTCGTCGTCGACAGTGTCGTGTCCAACGACATGTCGCGAAGATGCGACACTGTCGCGCAGCTACGACACCATGTCGCGGAACTCCGACTGTAACAAATTGTTTCAGAGGAGGCTTTGTCTGTAACATTTTGTGAACGGCATTTGTGCGTTTGTCATTGACTGGGGGCGGGGGGCTGCTAAGTTAGCATTGTGGCAACGGTTCACAAGCCACGCCAAACCTCACAGTGGCAGCCTTGAAAAGCTGCGGTTACGGGCAAAATGAAAGGCTATTCAAATGAACAAAACTGCAACTACCGTTGAAGCCAAGCCAGTCAAACCGGCTGAAATCATCAGCGGGCTATACCCCCAATTGACGGCATGGCCGCGTGACGCGGGCGCTGGCAAGGCCCCCGCCAAGCACTTGATACTAGCGGCAATGGCTTTGGGCTGCGGCAAGCGCGGCAAAAAGGTGTTGGCGCTGGCGTCATATATGCGGCCTGACAGCCACAAATACCCCACCGGGGCCGTGGCTGTGGCGCTGCAAACCGTGTGCGGCGGTGACTTCAACCCGCTTCACAACGTTGCCAACATTGAATTTTGCCACAGGCTCAAATTGGGCGTTGTGAGCAAAACCAAGGTTGACAACGGCACAGCCTACACGTTGCACCTCAACGCCAAAGCAAAGGCCAAGGTGACTGACTACCTTGCCACGTTTGGCATTGCGGTCAATTGGGCTCAGGCCGTGACTGACGGTCACTTCACAATTGACGGGCTGCGGCCTGACAAGCCTAAGCCCGCTCACAGTGAGCCTGCGGTGGCCACTGACAACGGGCAAGCGGCAGCTGATGCTTACATCAGCCATGATGCTGAAACACTACCAGTGACCGCCTAACGGGCATGGCGGGGCAACCTAGCAATGGGTTGCCCCGTTAGCTTTTGCGGCATACCGGCTCAATCAAGGGCCGGTATGCTTGAAAGGCTAATCAAATGACTCCTGAAATCACTCCTGAAATCACAAACCAACTCGTGAACGCAATTGTTAAAACGGTTCACGAGTGCGGGCAAGCCCCCGAGGGCGTGCTTTACGTGGCCTTCATGCAGCTGGGCACTAGCCTGGGTGGGGGCCTGGAGGCTGAACCAGGTGAATTCATGACCCAAGACGTGACGCCGCCCGAGCCGATTTGGCTTGAGTAACAGAGGGGGCAAAAGCCCCCTCTTCTAGCCCCCGCAAATGGCAAGATCTCGTCGCGCGAACGCGCAACAGAGTTGCGAATAGCATATATTCGTCGGCTTGTCAATCCCACGACGACGAGGGAATACGAGGGGCGAGGGGTAATTAAATACCGACGACGAGGGACGGCGAGGTGCTTTTTGATACGAAGACGAGGGAATATTTGCTTATAAACGACGACGAGGAGCGACGAGGAGCCTAATTCTTATATTTCCATGACTATTTTCTATTATTTGACGAGGACGAGGCCCCCGCAAACAACGACGAGGCCAAAATAATTTCCCCTTATCTACATAATTCCCTTGGCGTTCGTAGGAAATTATGCTACATTTTTTTGTTCCCTCCCCCTAAATCCCCCATTATGCCCTGACGAGTGAAATTATCCATTTTACGGCGAGTTCTCCTCAACTTTAACCCCCACCTGGTCTGCAAACCATCTCATCCCCGGATACACAAACCCACTATTTATGGGTTTGAACGATTCCGATTCCCTTACCCAACCGTATTCGTAACTATTGACCCTTTTCATCACATCAAACACCCTCG
>Ga0247662_1000049_pt1 | contig 14199 bp, 13 predicted proteins | sample CNK03_metaG_FD_190127 | JGI IMG/M metagenome (GOLD analysis project Ga0247662, IMG submission 190127) | Soil microbial communities from Purdue University Martell Research Forest, Indiana, United States - CNK03 | ecosystem: Environmental > Terrestrial > Soil > Temperate forest > Bulk soil... | reverse complement strand
TTTCATCGAAAACGTGCTGGTCGAGATTGTGGCGGTGTTCAACGCCGTCACTACCAACGTCCTCACGGTAGGCACCATCGGCGCGACGTACAACAATATCGTCGCTGCGGGCGATGTGAACGAGGCTGCGCTGGGCGTCTACCAGGCGACCCGCGGGTTCGGTCGATCGCTGACGGCGGCCGGCGATGTGCTGCCCTACGCGCAGTACACGCAAACCGGCACCGCGGCGACCACGGGGCAGGCCATTATCGTCATCTTCTATGAGGGCGGCTGGTCGACCTAATCGCTTTCGGCGGATCGTAAAGGGAACGGACCATGAAAAATCTTGCGACGAAACTTCTCTCCGGCGCTCTTGCGCTGGTGCTGACGGCGGGCCTGGCGCTCGGCTTCACCTCCGTTTTCGACGGCATCGGCCTCGGGTCGACCACGGCGCCGGCGCTCACGTCCTGCGGCACCTCGCCAGCGATTGTCGGAACCGACTTGGCTGGCACGGTCACGATGGGCACCGGCACGCCGACGGGCTGTGTGATTACCTTCAACACGGCCAAATCGGCGGCGCCGCATTGTGTGGTGACGTGGATCGCGACGCCGCTGGCTTCGCAGTCCTATGCCACCTCGACTACGGCAATCACCCTGACGCAAACCGCGACGTCCTCGAATGTCGTGAAGTATATCTGCGTCGGCCTGTAAAATAGTCTGGGGCGCCTTCGGGCGCTCTCCGCATTCTCGGAAGCAAGGGCCTCGCCATGTGGATCAAACGGCTTCTTTTGAGCGCAGCGCTCCTGGCCGGGGCGCTCGTGGCCGCGCAGGCGGTGAATATCACCGGTGTTGATTCCAAGGGCGCCAATAGCGTCGTATCTATGGGATACGAAAAGCTATCGGTTACGGACGCGATCACGGCGACGGCAGGCGGTGGGCAGACGAATGCGGTGCTGCTTACGTCGGGCATCAACCGGGTTACGGTGGTTGGCACCGCCGGCGATAGCGTGAAATTGCCGCTTTGCCAGACGGGCCCGGCCAAAGCGGTCGGCGGCGGGCAGCCGGTCAATACCATCGGTCTGGTGATGTACGTCATCAACGCTGACTCGACGGATTCGATGGACGTGTTCCCCTCCACCGGCGGGTCGATCAACGCCATTGCGGCGAATTCGGCCTATGCTGTGGCAGCCGGTAAGACGGTCGGGTTTCTCTGCAGCCCGGGCGGCACGATCTGGTACTCACTCCTTGGGGGTTGAGGCTGGTGCGTAATGGCAAACACGCTCGCAGATATGAAGGCGCGTATTGCGAGGGAGCTTGCGCGTTCTGATCTCACGACCCAAATCGCTGCAGCTATCAACGACGCGATAGCGATCTGCCAGAAATATCGGTTTAAGTTTTCCGAGGCCAAAAGCGACGGTTCTCCGCCGTTTTTTGTCACGGTTGCCGCGAACAGCTACTATCCCCTTCCCGCTCCCGGCATGTTTCAGATCGATTATATGGAGCGCGTCGATCCGACCACTCCTCCGGGCGCGCCGGGCGCGAGGGTATCGCGCGGCCAGCCGGAACTGGTGCGAGCGCGCCAGATACAATCCGGCCCTCCGACTAAATTCGCCATTGAAGGCGAGCAGATCGTTTTAGGGCCAGCGCCGGATGCGGCTTACACCATTATCGTGCATGGTCAGTTGAAGATTGCGGCCCCGGCCAGTGATGCTGAGGCCGGCAATCGCTGGATGACGGACGGTGAGCGGCTTATCCGCCTGTTGGCCAAGCGCGAGATTGCCCGCGACGTCACCCGCAACAGGGTAATGTATGATTTGATGCACGAGGCATTTTTCCTCGAGGGGTCGCAGATGATAAGCGAGAACGACCGATTGTTGTTCTACGAAGCCATGAAACTGCAAACCGAATTGGTCAAAGGCCAACAGGAGATAATCGCCAAGCCATGACAGCCTGGACCATTCTCGACATGAAAGACAGGATCGCTGCCGAGCTCAAGCGGGCCGATCTCGTGGAGGAGATTGGGAACGCGATCGGGGATGCGATCCTCATTTATCAGAAGGAGCGGTTTCGGTTCAACGAACTGCAGCCGCTTTCGCCGTTCACGTTCAATACGGTGCAGGGTGTGGCGTATTATGGTGTTGCGGTCGACGCGCGCATTCCTAAACTCTACAAAATCGACTACCTGAATTTCCTGCTTGGAAACGTCACCACTCAAATGCACCGCACCACGCCAGAGGCGGTTTACCTGGCGCTGCAGGCTAATCAGCAGGCCGGGCCTCCGTCAGAATGGGCTTGGGATGGCCAAACCATCATCATCTATCCGCGGGCACCGGCACAGGTTTTTCCGATTACGGTTCTCGGCTACATGCAAGTCGATGGCCCGGCGAATGCGACCGAGACGACAAATCCGTGGATGAATGAGGCCGAACGCCTGATCCGGTCGCGCGCGAAATACGAAATCGCCCTGCACGTCACTCACGACAAAGACATGCAGGCGGCGATGTCGCCGGATGAGCCTACCGATTCTAACCAACCGCTCGGCGCGTCGCTGCGCTACTATCGGGAGCTTAAAGCTGAGGCAAACAAGATTCGCGGAACAAGTCGCGTTCGCGCAATGCAGTTTTAAACCATGGCAGTCTATCCGTTCCCCGCCTATCGTCCGGATTTGACGGATATCGGCACCGCTTCTTCGGCACTTATCCTTGGAGTGACTCCGAGGGGAGACGGTTATGGGCCGTTCAAGGATTTTACCGATTTCACGCAAGCGCTGCCGTCGAGTTGCCGGGGCTTCTTTTTTGCGCGGCGCAGCGACGGGTCGATTGCGGTATTTGCTGGAACGTCGGCGCGGCTTTATCTGCTGAACAATATCACTTTCGTGTGGGATGATGTTTCGAAGGGTGGCGTTCCCTACGGCGATCTGGTGGCAAGCGATAATTGGCGATTCGCGCAATTCAACGAACTAGTGATTGCGGTTCAAATCAACACGGTCCCGCAGAAATACACGCTAAATGTCGGGGGGGCGTTTGCTGATCTGGGCGGCTCTCCGCCGCAGGCCGCGCATATCGCCATCGTTAACCGGTTCGTGTTGCTGACGGGGCTGCTAGCCAATCCGCGGCGCGCGCATTGGTCTGATTTGGATGCGCCGGAGACATGGACTGCTGGAATCGGGCTGTGCGATTTTCAGGATTTGCCGGACGGCGGCGTGGTGCATGCCTGCTCTGGTGGCGATGCTTACGGTGTGGTATTTCAGGATGAGGCGATCCGGAGCCTTACCTATGCGCCCGGCTCGCCGGCGGTGTTCCAGATTGTCCGGATTTCGACGCAAGACACGCTTGATTTCCAGTATTCGGTGGTCAACGCCGGGACGCGGACGTTTTTTCACTCGGCGCAAGGTTTCAAGGTCATCGTGGCCGGCGGTGAGCCCGCGCCGATTGGCAAGGAATATGTGGATACGTTTTTTGCTGGCGACGTCGACGCCAGCCAACCGCAGCTTATGCAGGGCGCGTCCGATCCGCAGGGCACACGCGTCTTTTGGGCATATAAATCGCAGGCCGGGAATGCTGGGCTATTCGACAAGATGCTTTGTTTCGACTGGTCGATAAAAGAGCGGCCGTGGTCGCTGATCCCGATGTCGGGGCAGTATCTCGGCTATCTGGCAAAGCCCGGTCTGACACTTGAGGGGCTGGATGCGATCGCGCCAACGCCGTTGAATGTGCTCGGCGCCGCAGCGACGCCTGGCGGGAGCGTCTTTGGGGCCGGCAAGGTCCGGCTGACGCTCAACGCTATAGGCAACGCCAATTTCAACATAGGTGGCCAGAACAGTATTACGGTGTACGGCATTCTCGGTACTGTTGAGGCAAACGGAACATGGCTTTCGTTTGCGGTAGTCGACGCGACACATATCGACATCAACGTGGCGTTTGTAAATGCCTATGTCAGTGGCGGCCATATCGGGGGCTCCCTCGACGCGCTGCCGTTCTCGCTGGATAGCATTTCGACGGCGGCCGTGGCGGCGCTGGCGGCGGTCGGGCCGGCAAGCACGCTCGGGTTTTTCACGGGGGAAAATATTGAGGCGATCTTGGAAACGGCAGAGGAGGATGATCCCGGGCCGTACCTGTTCATTGCAGGTGTTGCCCCGATAACTGATTCTCCGGATGCGCTGATCTCGGTAGGCTATCGGATGCGGCCGCAGAATATCGTCGCTTATACTGACGAAACTCAGGTGAACCAAAGCGGGATTTGCCCTCAGATAATCGAGGCGCAGTATGCCAAAGCCCGTCTGCGAATCCCGGCCGGTTCGGTGTGGAAATATGCGCGCGCGGTGATTCCTGACGTTCAACCGGCGGGAGAGAACTGATGGCTATTCAGGTTCCGCGCGATCTCGGGTTTAATATTGCTGGATGGCGTCGGCTGGTCGACGCGGTTTATCAGTTGGTCGAGGGGCGCCACAATGCGGCGGACCGATTTACGCTGACGCCTGGCGCGACGACGACAACTGTGAACCATCCGAATTGCTCGAAAGACTGCGAGCCTCAGTTTTCTGCGCGCACGGCGAACGCCGCGGCCGCGCTGGCGACAACGTATATCAGCGCAGTTGGCCAAGGGAGCTTCACTGTCACGCATCTAAATTCGGGCGTGGCCGATCGTACCTTCGGTTACACGGTCACGGGGGGGTGATGGCGATTGTGGTCACAGCGTTGGCTCCGGGTGCGGCGGCGTCGCAATGGTCTGTGCTGCGCGATATGGTCGACGTCGGCTATGCTGCTGGCGGCGATTTCATGCCGGAGGATTTGCCGGATCAAATCGCGGCTGGCAAGGTCATGATCTGGGTCGCGCTGGATGATAAGACGGCGCAAGTTCTGACGGTGGTTACGACGGAATTGATCCCGATGCGCCTCGGCTTGGTGTGCTGGATCGGCCAATGCGGCGGCGAGCGGATGCGCGAGTGGGTTCGGTTCATTGTCAAAATCGAGGAATACGCGCGGGCGGAGGGATGTGTTAAGGTGATCGTCAAGGGCCGCTTCGGCTGGGAGCGGATTTTGGAAGGCTACAAAATTCGCACGGTCACGCTGGAAAAGGTGCTCTGATGACGGAAAGCACAAAGACGACGCAGCAGGCGCAGAGCAGCCAAACGCGGCCGTGGGAGCAGGCCACGCCACTGGTGCAATCGCTTTTCAGTCAGTACGGCGGGCTCAATCCTGGCGTGACGGCGAATCAGGGCGGCGCACTGACAAAACTCAACGCCGATGTGTCGTCCATTCCGAATTTGGGTGCGGCTGGCACCGGTGCCGTCAACAATCTGTTTTCGAGCGCAGGCAGCGCGCCGCAGGTCGGCATGCTGAATACCGCCTATGACACGCTGCGCACGAATCTCTTGCCGACCGCGAGCGGGGCGAACCTCAACCCATACAACACCCCGGGATTCGGCGACGCGATCAGGACTGCGATCAATGACACGACGGACAAGGTGAAGGGTGTCTATGCGGGCTCGGGCCGGGACCCGTCGGGTGCTGGATCGTTCGCGCAGACGCTTGGCCGCGGCATCACGCAAGGAATTTCTCCGGCCATCGCCAGTCAGTACAATACCAATTTCGGCAACATGCTGACTGCGAACAATTCGATTTTCGGCGGCGCCGGCACCACGGCCTCGGCCATCAACAATCTGCGCGCGGGCGACACGTCGACAACGCTGGCGGGTTTGCAGGGTGCTGGCGCGCTTCCGGGCCTTTATATGGCACCTGGCGCGGCGGCGGTCGGCGCGGCAAACGCGCAGTATTCGCAGCCGTTCCAGAATCTTGCGCAATTGCTGCAGCCTTCCGTAGCGCTGGCCGGGCTTGGCAGCAGCTCCACTGGTACGGGGGACTCGGTGCAGACGTCGAAACCGTCGCTCATGAGCACGATTGGCCAAGGCATCGGCGCCGCTGGTACGGTATCCGGTATGCCGTGGGGCAGCATCTTGAGCAGTTTGGCAGCATTCTCGGATGAACGGCTGAAAGAGGATGCGGCACCGGTCGGCAAGCTCAATGACGGTCAGACCGTCTGGAAATATCGCTACAAGGGCGATCCGGTGCCGCGCATCGGGCTTATGGCGGGCGAGGTAGAGCGTTTCCGGCCAGAGGCGGTTGGCGTGCATCCATCAGGGTTCAAAATCGTGAATTATGATCTCGCAACGCGTGGTGCGCGCGTCGGTGCATTGCAGAGGGCGGCGTAGACGATGGAAATTGTTCGCTCAAAAGAGGTTCGCGAGAGGTGGCGGTACTATCGTCGCGCCAAAAAAGGTCAAATCCCACGCGACGCCGCCGATATATTGAAGCGGGAGAAGATAGCAGCGCGGCATGCAGCTTTGGCTCGCGGCGATGGCTTATTTTATATTTCAGTTCCTTGCCGCAACGGTCACATTGGACCGTGGAACGCTAGGGCAAATTACTGTGTCGCATGCATTGCCAATAACAATAAAAAATGGCTGGCAAAAAACAGAGACCGCGAAACCGAAAAGAAACGGAACTATCACGTAAAAAACAAAGAGCGCCAAAAGGAAGCCAATCGAATTTGGGACGCGGCTAATCGCGATAAGGTGAACGCGGTAGAGAGGAATCGAAGGGCCAGAAAGAAAGCCGCCATCGGTTCTCACACAGCCCAAGACATATTGGATATCAGGGCTATGCAAAATGATCGGTGCGCGTATTGCCGATCGTGCGTCAAAGGCAAGAAGGGGCATGTAGATCATATAATGCCGCTGGCGCTGCGTGGCAGGAATAGCAGGGACAACCTGCAAATACTATGCAAGCTGTGCAATTCTTCGAAGGGAGCAAAACATCCTGTTATATTCGCACAACATATCGGGAGGCTGATTTGACGTGGCTTGACGATGCGTTGGCTTCGATCGCCGCAAGCGGCGAGGGTGGGGCTGCGGCCATCCCGGCGCCGGAGGCCGCGCCGTTCTCGCTGGCTGGCTGGATTCGAGACACGGCGGAGGCGCGTGGCAAGGGGAATATGCCGTGGGACCCGACATCGGCCGATCTGCGCTATCCGGCTGGCGGCGATCCGATGACGGCTGGCGGCCCCGTTTCCAATGGTCCCGGCCTTCCGTCTCCGCCGAATCCCCTTGGTACTGCCGGGACTTTCCCGATTGGACGGGTTGGGCCGCAGCCCGATATTTCTATGATGGCAACTCCTGCCGAGTGGTCGCCTTTTGGGCCGCCGCCCGCTCCTGCGCCTAGCGCTGTGCCGCAGATGGCTGCGCAGCCTGCCATTCCGGGGTTGAATAGCCCGATGGGGGGCGGCGGCGCGCCGTTTTCGATTGCTGGGCTTCCCCCATCAATGGCGGCCGCTAAGCAAATGGCGGCACCTCCGGCTCCTGATCCGACGGCGCAGCAACCGCCGGTTCCGGGCTTGGTCGCGCCTGGTGCGGTGCCCGGCGTTCCCGGCGTTCCCGGCGCTCCTGTGCGGTCGGTGCCGCCGGTGGTCGCGCAGGGGGATGAGGAGCCGCCGCCTGTGGCGTCGACGGATATCGGCGCGCAGCGTCGCAACGTACCACCTGCGGCCGCGGAGACTGCGCTGGCGGCTGCGGAGCCTTCCTTCGGGGATAGGCTGCGCACGGGGGGCAAGGGCTTGGCGGATGCGCTCCGGGAGGCGAGCCCGTCCATGATTGCGCTCGGCTCGGGGCTCGCCAGTGGCGATTGGAGCACCGCTGCGACGTTGGCGGCGGCGCGGAACAAGCGCGCAGAGGATTTGGCGCTGCAGGGGCAGCAAGGCAATGTGACGGCGCGGCTGCTGGCGTCCAAGGGTGCCTCGCCGCAGGAAATAGCGGCGGCTGCGGCCGGTGGCCCCGATGTTCTCAAGGCGCTAGTCGCGCAGTACGTCGGCAAGGATAAATTCAAGGTTGTCCAAACCGGCGAGAATGATCGTGGTCGTAAGACATTCCAGCTTATGAACGAGCAGGACGGAACCTTCAAGAAAATCCCCGGCGCTACCGTCGAGGGTGACAATGCCTCGGACGCGGCTGCGGCGGCTGGTATCACGGGCGACAATTTCTTGCAGACGGTCCCGAACGCGCAAGATCGCTCGCTGATTAAGCAGTTGACGCAATACGATCTCGATCCCGGCAAACTGTCGGCTAGGGGAGGCAATCGGGAACGGCTGCTGGCGCTCGCCGAACAATATGATCCAGATTACAAGGCCGCGCTGTACGCGCCGCGCGCCGCCGCGTTGAAAGAATTCACGTCCGGAGGTCAAACGTCGCCGGCCGCCATCATCACAAATGGCAATACGGCGATTCAGCATTTGGGCCGGATGAGCGAACTGGCCGATAAGCTCGGTGGCGTGAACAAGGCGTGGATTTTGAACGGCGCAATAAATTGGGCCAACGTCACGCTGGAAGATTTGAAGAATAATCCGGACCTTGCACGCTACAAGGGCGCGCAGGATCGTTTTGTGGAAGAAGCCACGAAATTCTATCGCGGGGTCGGCGGCAACAAGGCCGATATCGACCGGGCATTGGCCATCCTGAAACCTGGCCAGTCGCCGGAGGCGCGGCAGGCGGCTATTCAAGAGCAAGCCGAACTGATGCAGTCCAAGATCAACGCGCTGCAGGATCGATTCAAATCGGCGGTCGGTCCGTCGGGATGGAAAAAGGCAATCGGTATGGCGGGAACGGAGTTTCCCATCGTGCAGGAAAAGAGCGCCGCCGAATTGGAGAAAATCCGCAAGCGCGCGGCTGGTGAAAAGGTCGATACGCCTGCGGCGAAGGCGGTCAAGCCGGGCAATTACGTCTACCGCAACGGTGCTTTGGTGCCTGAATGACGATCAAGGTAACGGGACCTGACGGCTCGAATTTCTCGTTCCCGGACGGCACTCCGGAGGGCGAGATTACCGGCGCGATGGCGAAGCATTACGGCGACGCGCCAGCGGTGGAGCCCGTGACCACGAATAAGGTGGCGCGCGCGGCCGCCACGGGCGTTCCGATTGTCGGTGGCGTGCTGAATCAACTGGATGCGGCGACAAATGCCGCGCTGGCACCTGTTCTCAATCCGCTTTTCGAGGAAAAGGACCAATTGAAGGGCGCGACGTTTGCGGAGCGGCGGCGGGAATCGCTGCGCCAGCAAAACGAAATGGATAGGTCGTTTTCTGAGTCGCACCCCATTGTCGATACTGCCGCGAAAATCACCGGTGGTGTGGCGGGTTCCATTCCCGCGATGACGGCCGCGCCGGCGGCCTTCGGGTTGACGGGTACGTTGCCGCAGATGGTGACACGCGGCGCGGCGTCGAATGCCGCAGTTGGTGCTGTCGATGCGCTGGTGCGAGGCGAGGACCCGGCTGCGGCGGCTGCGGTCGGCGGTGTGGTCGGTGCTGGCGCGCCACTGCTCGCGCGCGGTGTCGGCCACCTGGCGCGCGGCATCAAGGAATGGCGCAATCCCACGCCACCGGTGGCGCAGAATGTCGAGCGTGTGGCCGGCGTCGATGTGCCCCTGCACCAAACGCTTGATCCGGCGATAGAGGCCCGCAAGGAAATCATGCGGCGCGGCGCGGCTGGAACTGAGGCTGAAAAGATAGCATTGGCGGCCGATGAGCAGGCGCAGCGTGCGGTCGCGGAGGCGAGCGGCAACATCGGGCGTTCGCTTGATCCCACCGGTGCCACTGCCCGCACCGCGCCGCAGGCGGCCGGCGAGGTGGTTCAATCCGAATTGGCGGCTCAAGCGGCGGCGCGCGAGGCTGCGGCGCAGCAACAGGCTCTCCGGGTGGCTGCGGAGGGCGAAAGCCTTGCGCGGGGCTTGGGTGGCGGCGCGGCTCCGGTTTCGGCCCTTGATGCGGGGGAAGGGATCGGGGCCGCGGTTGCCGCTCGGCGCGCGTCGGCAATTGAGCGCACGAAGGCCGCCTATAAGGCGCGCGATACCGTGGAAGGAACTTTCGATGAAAGCGTGCCGCACGGGCTGGCGGAGGATATCCGCACGCGGCTGAATTCCGGAGAAAACCCTATTTGGGTCGATCCAACGAACGAATCCACCGCAAATCGGGCGCTGAAACTTATCGACCAGACACTTGGCCGCGATAGCGGGGTATTTGAGAACGCGGCGGGACCGAAACCGGCCTTGGCGACGCCCGCAGCCGCGCCAGCGTCCGATATCGCGGATAATATTGCGGCGTTGCGTGCCAAGTTCGGTGATACCGTCGCAGATGCCTACGCCCGGCAGCATAGCGAGGCGCAGCCGCTAAGTTTGCTGGAATTCATTGCGTCAAAGGGAGGGCTAAAGCCACACCCGGAACTCGATGCGATCGGGTTGGGCCACGGCCATCGTTCGCAGATACCTGGTCAGTCTGGGTTTTTTGGGACCGTCCGGAAAAACGGTTCCGAAATTGACCGCATGCGCGAGGCGGCGCAAGAGGCTGGCTATTTGCGCGGGGCGCATGGTGAGACATCGACACCAACGCAATTCTTGGATGCGATCGACGCTGAACTGCGCGGGCAAAAGAAGTATCCGGAAGGCTTTGATGGATTCGTTAACAAGAAAACGGCCGCAGCGCGCACTGGGCGAGAGGGTGCCGAAATTGATCGCGTTATGGCGGGACACGAAAGGGATTTGGCGGAGGCCGGCCATGGTGAACTCGGCGCCGACGTTCGCAAGCGCGCCGTGACGCTGATGCATGAGGAGGGAATGGCTGCCGACGACGCGGTGGAGCATGCCTTCCGGCAGTTGGAGCAGGAGGACGCGACGGGGGCTCATGCATCCGGCTTCCCGGGCGATAGGGCGGTGCCGGCCGCTCCGGTGCGGGGTCCGGTTGACTTGAAAGCGATGGATGAAGCTCGAAAGCGCCTTGTCACCATGTACGGCGATGCCAAGTCGGCTGCTATTCGGTCGGGCGACAAGTCCGATCTGCGCGCAATGGGCAAGATTCTGGCCGAATTCGATAATTCGATCAGCGACGCGCTGGCGTCGGGTAAGTTCTCCGGCGATGCTGCGCTCGCGAAGGAGTTGCAGGATGCGGCGCGGAAGTCGCACGCTGAATACCGGCAGACGTTTTCCAGCCGCGGCCCCGGCGATGAAATAGGCCGGAACGTCGAAAAGATTCTAGGGCGCTATAGCGATACGGCGGCAACGCCAGAGGAAATCGCCAAGATGTCTTACGGGCCGAAATCCAGCCCAGGCACCGGGGCGGTAGTCAAGACGGCGCTGCGACTGCAAAAAATCTTGGGCGAAAACTCGCCGGAGTGGGGTCAATATAAATCCGGGCTTTTCGCCTATGTTGACGACGCCAGCCTTTCGCCGGCGAAGCGGGCGGCTCGCATTGACGGTTTTTTGAATACGAGTTTGGCAAAAGGCGCGCTTACAGCGGAGGATCGCGCCGGTATGTCGCGATATGCGAATAGCCTGCGCGCGGCGGAGCCTCGAGGCGGTCCGGTTAACGAGGTCGAGCGGGCTGTGGCGCGGATCGCCGGAACGGACGGCCATCTGCCGGCGTCGCCGACTGAGGTGGCGGATATGCTGTTCTCGAGGTCCGGCAAGGGCGACAAGGGGTTATCGGTCCGCTTGGCGCTGCGGCTCAAAAACGATTTGACGCCGGAAAGCTGGTCGTCGGTCCGTCAAGGCATGTGGGAAAAACTGACGAATGCTGGCGAGGGCAAGATCGAATTCGGTCCGCAGGCGCTATCACAGCGTCTCCATGAATTCCTCAACGAAAGTGGCAAGCCGCTGGCACGCGTGCTGTTCTCCAAGGCGGAGCGCGAGGAAATGGCGAAGCTCGCCAGCGTCTACAAGCGCATGACGCCGCTCAAGGGCACCACCAATCCGTCCGGCACGGCGCCGATGCTGGCCAAGATCGCAAAAAAGGCGAGCAACAATATTCTGGCGCTGATCGGGCTCGGCGCGCACGGGGTTTCGGGGGCTATTGTCGGCCACGCTATCCAGCGCGGCGCGGAGGGCCTGAAAGATGCACGGGCAGGAAAAGAGGCGGTCCGGCTATTCTTCGGTCCGCAGGCGCGTAGGCCGGTGGTTAGCAGCCGGCTCCCTCAACTTATCGGCGCTCCCGCAGTCGAGGCTTCGCAGCGGTAGGTTCGATGAGGTGGGCGACGACGATGCAGGCGAAGATGACGGGAATGGCCGCGAGAGGTCCGGCGTGATAAACGAGAGCGAGCGCGGCAAGTTTTAAGGCGAGTAGAATCAGGAAAAACGGGACGATCAGCATGGACGGCCTTGAAATAGTTCGCGGTTTGATAGCCCGGGGGTATCCCGCGCATCAGGCGGCCGCGCTCGCCGGCCATTTCCTGCAGGAGTCGGGTGGAAATCCGTCGGCCATGAATAAAGATGAGGGGGCTTTTGGCTTAAGTCAATGGCGCTTGGATCGCCGGGCCAATCTGGAAGCGTTCGCTCGGGCGCAAGGCAAAGACCCGTCCGACCCGAATGTGCAGCTTGATTTCGTCGGGCACGAATTGAGCGGGCCGGAGAAAAAGGCGGGATCGGCGTTCTTGGCGGCACCGGATGTCGCCAGCGCCAGCGCGGCCCTCAAGCCGTACATTCGGTTCGGCGACGATTCGGCCGGGACGCGGCTGGCGAACGCGAACGGGCTTTTCCAGCAAATCGGCGCGCCGGCACCGGTGGGCGCGCTGGCCGCGGCTCCCGCGGCGCCGCCGGTGCCGGTGGGCGCTTTGGCCGCGACACCATCGGCTCCGGCCCCGACGATGGCGCAGGGCCTCGGCGCGCTCGGCAAGACGCTGGCGGGCCCGCAGGAGCAATTCGACCCGGTGCGGCCGCTGCAATTGCCGCAAGCGAATATCGGGCAATCGCAGCAAATCGCCTCGGCGCTGGCCCGGGCTTATGGCATAGGAGCATGACATGATGAGGCTCGGCAGGTTTTTCCAGATTGCGGCGCTGATCCTGCTCGCTGCGGGCGCGCAACCTGCGCTCTCTGCATTCTGGCAATGGTCTCCTACGGCGGGGAATAACGCTACGGTCGATCCAACCATCAATTGGCAGGAGGGGATGGCCCCGTCGGCGGTGAACGACTCCGCGCGGGCGATGATGGCGGCGCTGGCCAAAGCCCGCAATGACACGACAACGTCGAACATCACCACGGGCGGCACCTCAACGGCCTATACGTTCTCGAGCAATCAGGGTTTCGACACGATCGCGCACGCCACCAATCAGATTTTCCTTGTTTATTTTCACACCGCTAACGGCGCAAATCCGACAATGAGCGTTGACGGGCTCGGGCAGTTCCCGATTTTTTATGATTCTGGCGTCGCCGTCCCTGTGGGGGCTCTGAAAGCCGGCGCCGGATATTTCGTCGGGTTTTACGGGGTGCAGTGGAATATCATCGGCCTGGTCGACAATACCTACAACCTGCCGCTCGGCGCCTATCTCTATACCAGCGTAACCTCGGCGCCCAACGCCAATTTTGTCGCCGCGAATGGCGGCTGTATTACGCGAACCACCTATGCGGCGTATTTCGCTCTGGTCAGCACCACCTATGGGGCGTGCGATGGCGTCTCGACGTTCGGCGTGCCGGATATGCGCGGTCGCGTGGCTGCGATGCTTGATGGCGGCGCTGGCCGGTTGACCAATGCGGCGAACGGCTGCGGGACGGCTTTCAACACTCTCGGCGTGGCGTGCGGCAACGAAAGCGAAACGCTTACGCTCGCGCAATTGCCCTCTGGAATAAATTCGACCGTTACCGTCACCACTGCAACAAACAATGTCGGCGTGATCCCGATATCGTCGGGGGCGGTCAGTAGCCTCCAAACGCAGGGTGCGGCCACAACCAACATTACGCCGAATAACAGCGGCGGCAGTTGGTCTGGCTCTACTTCTCTGGCCGGTAGCGGCTCCGGCTCTGCTGCCTCCAACAATACCAGCGGCACGGCGCATCCGATCGTGCAGCCTACTTACGGCGTCAACGTCTTTGTGCGGGTGATCTAGTGGGCATCGTGAAAACCGATATCCGGACAACCAGGGAGAGGGCCGCTCAAATCCGGTTTTATCCGGCGTCGCCTATTGTGGCGACCAATGTCCAAGAGGCAATTGAGGTCATTGCTGCGGGAGTCGTTGGCGCTTCGGTTTTGGTGACGGCGGCGATGTCGCCATATACTCCTCCGGCTAGAATCACCGATCTTTTGGTGGATACAACTGGTGGGGCCGTGACGATTGTTCTCCCGTTGGCTGCGGCGCGGGACGGCCTGCCGGTGTTGATTAAAGATGTGACTGGCAATGCGGATGTGAATAATATCAC
>Ga0247662_1000047_pt1 | contig 14734 bp, 31 predicted proteins | sample CNK03_metaG_FD_190127 | JGI IMG/M metagenome (GOLD analysis project Ga0247662, IMG submission 190127) | Soil microbial communities from Purdue University Martell Research Forest, Indiana, United States - CNK03 | ecosystem: Environmental > Terrestrial > Soil > Temperate forest > Bulk soil... | reverse complement strand
GCGGTGGGCTACATCGTCGCCAAGTTGGCGGTGGGGACGGCCCATGCCGGGTTCTTCGGTGCGGTGGGGCACACGGCCACGGCAGCGGGGACCATCGCTTACGGGGCGTTCATGTCGGCGCTGGTGTCGTTACTGTACGACAAGTTCGCCAAGGCACCTGTGGACCATCTGTGGCCGGAGCCAGCGCATTAGGGGACGCTGTCCAGAGAGAGCAGCGGAGCCGTGAATCAGCCGGTACGCGCCCCGAGACTCGCACCCTCGGGGCGTTCCCTTTGGAGGGGGGTGAGGCCTATGCCTGAGCATGTTCCATATGCGGGCTTGAAGTAACGAGGCCCCCGGTCTCCATCGGCCGGGGGCCTTCGATTGCCAAACCTCGCCTTGTCCCGCCACGTTCTGCCATGCCTTGCCAAGCCTGCCTTGCCACGTCACGCCTGGCCTGTCCAAACCTGGCCCCGCCGTGCCGCGCCTGCCGCGCCATGCCAATCCCGGACTTGCCTAGCCCTGCCTGCCACGCCCAGTCCTACCGCGCTTTGCCAAGCCTCGCCCCGGGTATTAAACCGTTGCTGGTTGCCCGACGTCTTGTTTGGCTCTACGAGCTAGAGCCTTGTCCACTTCTTCAAACACCGCTGCTAGCTCATTCAGGTATCGGTAACGGCGACGCCAGACCTCCACCTCATCGAGTGCTTGAGCAATCAGCCGTTCTCTAAGCTCGGTGTTACTCATGACGGTTTCTGTGGCTGTGTAGCCTTCATTCTTGGCCCCCGTCCTGAACGACACGGCTACAGGCATTTCGCGGGCGCCTGTATTGCTGATGATCTCTACCGTCAGGTGCTGGACATAGACCCTAGCTTGGGACTCCCGGTACTTGTTGCCGGCGACTTTATCGTTCCACTCGAACATGTGGTGGATAGGACTGGTCTTGGGCCGTGCTTCGGAAACGATGGATGCCGTTGTCCAACCGTCTCCCTTCTTAATGCGCTCCAGTTCTCGGCCAAAGACAACAGCGTCTTTTTTGATGAGACCGAAGCTGCCTTTGCGCCAGCGATAGCTACGACCCGATAGTGAAGCGGCCATGCTTTCCTCCCTTCTCTGGACGCCATTCGCCGATGCCCACGCACTCGCCGGCCAACACGAGAAGGTTCACGATTTGCTCCACGGTGACGGCACGCGCGTTGTAGCGAACCTCCAGATTGGTCGACCATGGCCAGAACACGGGGCGGTATCGCATTTCCACACTGCCACCACGCTGCAACCTCACTGGGCGCGAGTCCATCGTTGGTTCCGGTGACTCGATTTTCACGAAGTCCTGTGGCATGAGGAACATCAGTTTTGCCTCAGCCATGGTCAGACCGTCTATCAACCGGATTGCAGAAACCGCCGCCTGCTTGAAAGCAACAGCAGGAAACCCGTAGCCACCCTCCGGGTGACGGTAGGCAGCTTCACGGAAATCCTTCTCGGGGTCTCGAGCTGGACGCTTGCCGGTCTTTGGGTCTTTGTGTCCGGAGCCCCCAGGCAACCCACTCATTACCTTTTCAGACCAGGCGTGCATCATCAGTGGAGAGATGCCTTTGATCTGGAGGCTGAACGTCTTGAGGTCGGGTCGGGGAATCCTCAAGATTTCCGGGGCCTTGGTTTCTGCAGCGATGGCTTCTGTAACAACCTTGCGTGGAGTAGCTACGCCATTCTTTGTTGCCATGGTGTTCCTCCCCCCCCAGGTTCGCTGGGTTAGTCGCCGGGTTCGCCGGCGTTGGGTGGGACTGCTAGTTCTGAAATGCCTTCTTGAGCGCTGCATCTACGACGGTCTGACCGGCTTCCTCAAACACCTCGGACAGTTCTACGGTCCGGTATTTCTTCAACTCCTGCTGTAGCCACATCAAAGTTAGTCGACGGTCTAGCTTTCCCTTGCTCTGAAGCGTGTGACGTAGCTGGGCGTGGGCCTGCTCACCGTACTTCCCTACCCACCAGGTCACCGCATCCAGCGGGTTGTGATGCCACCACAGGTGACAGCCACCGCACAGGGCCATGGCATTGCCGATAGCCCAGCGCAGGCTCAGGTACCTGCGGCTGTAGACGTGAGCCCACTGGATGTAGGTGCGATCCCCGCAGCGGACGCAGCGATAGCCATCTCGTGCGAAGACCACAGCACGGCAGGCGTCATCGAGCATCTTGTTCGTGACTGTTCCACGTGGAACCAGCTTCCTCCGGCGTAGTCTCGTGCGCTTCACTTGGGCAGAATCCTTTCCAGTCGCTTGGCGGTCGTCTCGATGGCGGAGGTCATCTCGTCATCGGTGACGTATCGGGCGCGGGCGAGAGCGATGAGTTCCCCGGTAGCTAGATGCGCTACTTCATGGCGGGCCGCGTCCTTGATGGCAGCGTCCGTGGGAATGTCACTGGGTCCCCAGGTTGTGCCGAGCCGGATTATGCAGATGCGGGACACGATTACCGGGGTGCAGGTGGCAAGGTTCTCGCCGGTGTCCTCGTGGCGAACACGAACCTCCCAGTCATTCAAGCCCCAGAGCTTGACGAGGCGGTCGCACTCAGCCTTGAAAATGGCAAAGGCCCGTGGCGTTGTCGCAAAGGTCTTGCGCTTCACTTTGGCTCCCTGTCCAAGAGACCGGGGTGGGCCGCCGACGAGTTGCTCCCCGAGAGCGAACCACCGGCTGCCACCCACCCCTATCTTGAAGCGTGGACCACGCGATCAGCCCCTGTAACGAGTTCCCGACGTTCCAAGGCCACCGGATGACCGGCACGCAGTCCACGCACATCCTTCAAAGGAAGCCGCCACAACCGTCTCCCACGGTGTCCTCCCCGAAGATTGCTCCTCCGAGCCGCAGGATATACGGCGTGGCGGCATAAGCGGACCGTCTCCCATGCCACCCGATCCCAATCGAGTCATGGGAGAGCGGTCCGAAGGTGTCAGCGGCCGGGTTCCCAGATGGTCGAGAGAAACCCAGCGACCATGAGCCTTGCCTCCTTCCTGGTTGGAGATTCGCCTCGGTCGATGGACCACTCCGCGAGCAATGCAGCCTGATTGTGGGCGGCCACGGTGTCCTGCTGCTTGATGGCACTGGCCAGTGCCCAGAGATGCCTAGCTGCCCTGTCCTTGGGCGTCACGACGGGCCTCCGTGTTTGTCTGGATGCTGATGGTGTTGTCGTCGTTGCGCTGGAGAGCCGGGGTCCAGATGAAAACTTCCCAGTCCGAGCCTTCCCCGTGTGAGTCATTTCTAGCAATCCGGTCACGAAGTTCCACCAAAGCCCCCAGCGTAACCAAACGGTTCAGGTCCTCCCGGTCAGCCGCAACTTCTAGGATGAGAGATTCGGTAATCTCCCACCCGACACCGTAGACACCGCTACCGATGTTCGGCTCAGCAACCATCAGGAATCTTCGGCGGTCACCACGACGACACATTTCCAGCACTTGAGGAGGACGGAACCAACCTTTCTCGTCCTCAGTCAGCGGCAGGTTCACGCTTCACCTCCGTGTAGTCCTTGACTTCCGTGGTGAAGACATCCAGTTCGTCGTTGATGCGGCGCTTCAGGTCGGTACGCTTGTCGTTGGCATCACGAGCATTGAGAGCAGCTTTCGTGGCAGTGCCAAGCATCGAACCGTGCTCTCGGATCTCGTTCTCCGCATTCCAGATGGCCTGATTGGCGTCGAGCAGTTCCTTGATGCACCGCCCCACCTCGGAGGACATGCGGACCGAGTAGGGCGAGTTGTCCCAGATGTCCGTCATCTCGGAGAGTTCCTGGGTCACGGTCGAGAGCTTGGCCCTATCGGAGAGGTTGCGGACCTTGACCCGGAGGATGCTGATGCGGTCCAGCAACTCACCGGGGGTGACGGGGATCAAGAGGCGATGGGTCATGCTAGAGGATCCCACTATGCCGGGCGTCCTGCGTTGCGAGGCGGGCGACCTCTCTTGCGTGGCGGAGCTGCTTCTTGGTCTCGTTGAAGTCGCGCCCCATCTGGGAGGTCTTGGACTCGAGTTGCTGGAGCTTCAGCAGGGCCAGAGACAGCCCGGCGCGGACCTTCTGCTTCCTTGACTGGTTTCTCATCGGTAGTGCCTCCTTGTGACAAGAACGCTCTGGCGGCTGCTTTCCCTTCCTCGATTCTGGTAGCCATCAACAGCTTGGCCTGCGGCGTCATCATCTCCATCAGCGGCGGTGAGTTCTGGACCACCGTCAAGAACTCCTCTAGCTGAGTCTGTGGCTTGTCCGGCAGCGGTCCCCGTCCAGCATCGACCCATCCTCCCGGGGTCCAGAGCCAGATGGAGCCGTCGTCAGCGAGGGCGAACTCGGCTCTGGCCCCGGCCAACTGCACGATGCGGCGGGTCACAGCCTGCACCCGTTTTCCCACCTTGCGTCACGGCGTTTTAAGTTCCGTGTCTGGTACAGACCGCACTTCCAGCATCGCCTGACATACATCCCGATGGGCATACCGGTGGCCATCTCGAACAAGTTGTGCCTCCACTGATGCCGGCAGAACAGTTGCCGGAGCCACCGAATCACGGCTGGGCCTTGAGCAAGCTACCCCGGGGCCTGCCACGCCGACGCGGAGGCTGGACTGCTGTCTCCGGTCCGGGGGCGGCTGGCAGGCCCACAGCGGGCTTCCTAGGCCGTCTGGTGCGCTTCTGGGTCACCGACTCCAGGTCAGCGTCGACCTCCCTCCTGATGGCAACCAAGACCACCTCCCGGATACGGGCCTCATCGACCTCGGAAAGGTTCACGATCCGGCCTTTCCAAGCCGCGGTCCGGTCCGAGACCAGCAGGTTGGGGACACTGGGGATGGGGGCTGGAGCCTGAGCCCTCGGGATGAGCGGGCTGGAGGGGGCCTTGGCCTGCTGCATGTAGGCCGGCTCTTGGCCCAGGTCGATCTCCGGGTCCAGCCAGTCGGCTGGCAGGTCTTTGTCAACAGGCTGCCTCGGAGTGTCCAGCGGCGGTCCCAAGGGGTCCATGCCAGGAGATGCAGGGGTCTTGGTGGGGTCGGGGAGCGGGTCCTTACCCTGCATCTGCCGGATCTCGGCCAAGCGGTCCATGATGGTCATCGGGCCTCCAGTGCTGCGATTCGTGCATTCAAATCGGCGGCAATCATGTAAAGCTGGGAGATGCGCTGTTCTACCACGGCGTCCTTGGGGTCGTTGGTGTCCGGGAGACACCCATAGCGGAAAAGCAGGTCATGGAGCCGAGACAGGTTGTCTGCTGTCGGCTTCATCAGCGGATGCGGAGGTGCTCGCCGCGCACCAGCTCGGCGACGTCTTTGTCCAGACTACCGTTCCTGACTGCGGCCCGGACAGCGTCCTTGTCCACCGTCCTGACCATCTTGAAGCAGCGCTCCGGCAACTTGGACTCGTCCTTGATGAGCAGCGTCTCGACCGAGTTGTTGCAGAGCGTCATCCGGCGAGACTCCCCTTCCAGCACGTTGGAGTCGGTGGCCTTGATGATGAACTCGACCATGGCCCGAAGGCGCTTCCCCAGGTTCTCGATGGCCTTGGCACGGCGGCTGTTCTTGCTCGCTAAGTCAGCGTAGAACTCCTGCTGCTTGTCCAGAAAGAGCACGAACTCGGCGAAGCGGTCGCGCTTGTGCTTGGCGAGGGTCAGGGCCTCGTGGAAGGGAACAAGGGCGGCGTCGTATTCCTCGGTGGGGACGGCTTCACCGGCTTCCAAGCGGTCGTTCAGGGCCAAGACGACGTCTGCGGCCCGCATCAGGTCGGTTTCCAGTTCGATCAGCGTGGTCATGGTTGGTAGTCCTCGGGGGCTACGGTGGTTGGGAAGGTCTTCAGGTACCTGCTGAAGTCGGCTGTGTTCGTCCAGTCGTTGAACGTCTGCTTCCGCGCCCAAGCCATCTGCCTGACACATTCCCGAGCCAATCCCAGAGCCTGCAGGGCTGAGAGTTTGTGCTGGGGCAGGGCATCAGCGATGAGTTTCATCCGTGCTGCCAGCTCACCAAGCAGTTCGTCGGTCATGGTTTGAAGTCCTCGGGAGCCAGCGTCAGCGAATTGTTCTTGCGACATCCTGCCATGTGCTCGCCCCATTCACGGACGTCGCACCCGCATTCATCCCATGTATCGCCACGGCCTTCTTGGTCCGCCATTTCAGTGAATCCTATCCGCCGCGCCCACTCCATCTGCCGGATGCACTCGTCGGCCTGCATCAGCCACGGAGTAAGCCCAAAGTATGGCTCCGTACTTAGAGCGATGTGTTGGAGCCTTACGGCCAATAGTTGTCGCAAGCTGGCTGGCTTGGGCTCAGAAGGGAATGTCATTGGCGTCAGGCCCCGGGTCGTCAGGGTCATCGTAGGGAATCGTGGCGGCCTTGGTAGCCTTCGGAGCCTTGGCCACGGCTTCGCTGAAGGGAGCGAACGGGTCATCGGCCTGATACAAGGCGTCCAGCCCCACCCAGTTCTCGGACACCTCGGCCCACTTGGCGGCGTCCTCGGGGCTCAAGGGCTTCTTGTTGCCGGGGACCACGGAGTATTCCACGTCCTTGCCCGAGCCCTTGGCGGTGATCTTGACGTCGTAGTGGCGCAGGTCGCCCCAGTCCTCGTCCTCGAGCAGAGCGTCCAAGGCGTTATAGACGGTGGCTTGGGTCCACTCGAAGACCTGGATCTCGCCCGTGGCGCGATTCAAGACCGCCGTGGCCCAGAAGCGGCGGGCCTTCTGCACGGTGTTGTTCAGGCCCGGACCCCACTCCATGTTGGGGAAGGTCTCGTCATCGTGGATGCGGATGGGCTTCTTGGCAGCGGTGAACTTGATGTAGCCGGTGATGAAGTCCTCGGCCGGCATCAAGATGCGGAGCTTGACCGAGTGGCCGTCGTACTTCTGCAGCTCCTTGAGGTTGAAGAAGCGGCCGCCCGTGGAATCGGGTTTCCCGGGGATCTTGCTCACTGGGGCACCTCCAGTTTCTGTCGGTCCAACCACTGCTCGAACTCCATCTGCGCGATCAGGGCACAGGTCAGGTGGACTGGCCCTGCCCAGCGGTAAGCAGCCGATTCCTCAGGCGCTCCATCGCCCTTCAGAACCGGGCAACCGCACATGCTGCAACTAGGTACGGCGTTCACGGTGGCCTCCTTTGCAACGGTTTCTCTTGAAACTACCTCTTGCAGCACTCTAACGCGAATTACCATGCGCCGTCAACGACTATCTCAGCGCATCAGGCGAGCCCGTTCGAGTTCCTTCCGGAGCAGGTTCTCCCGGGTCAGGGAGAGGGCGCGTTCGATCTCCGAGACGGGTCTGTCGTAGGCCTGGGCAAGCATGTCCACGATGTCCGGGCCGGGCAGGAAGCTGCCGCGCTCCAAGTGCCGGAGCGTGTGGACGGAGATGCCGGTGGCCTTGGCACGCTCGGGGCAGGTCATGAAGCCGGCTCGCTGGCCGATGAGACTCAGGGGGCTCGAGTCGAGGCGGATACGACGGGCGCGTCTACGGGGCATAAGACTCCAGATTAAGGCGCGGGGGCTCGGGGCCGCGGACACGGGAGTAACCATCAGCCCCGAGGTGGCCCCGCACGTAGGTGCTATCAGCGACGACTGGGTCTGAAACCTTCTTGCAGCCCCCGACCCCCAAGAGGGCGAGGAGGGTGCAGGCGATGGCAAACACGATGGCGCAGCCCACGAGGACCGCCAGAACAAGGCGCATGAAGCTACGCACCGCCTTCATCACCCCTCCTTGTCGAACGCATCGACGGCGGCGCGGGCGGCTTCGAGCGCGAGGACGTTCTCGTCATGCTCCATCTGTGTTTCGTGCCGGTCGTTGTCGAGCAGCCGCGACAGCCGACATTCCGCCCGGAGCAGGTCGCGCTCGGCGCGGAGACGCTCCAGCTCAGTAGGCTTGCGAGGCAGCGGCTGCTTCATCGGGGCCTCGTGAAAGACTGCTTGATGGAATAGCTACCGTACATCGGCTGGTTCGCATTGATGCGAGATTCCTCCAGCCGGGCCAGTGCAGCCTCGGCCGCTTCATTCGTCGGATAGGGACTGCCCTTGGTTGGGTGTCCGCACCACAGCAACCACCAACCTGCCACGAGCCCCGCCGTCCCTCCCGCGGGCTGCTTCACGTCGGTCATCGGCTCACCCCTCCTTGTCGAACGCATCCACGGCGGCCTCGGCGGTAACGACGGCGCGCCACGTCTCAGCAATCTCGATGCCTCGGGCATCTGCCCATGCCCGCCATGCACTCACCTCCGCCCGGAGCAGGTCGCGCTCGCGCTTGATGCCCACGTACTCTGCGAGCGTTGCGCTCAAGTGGCTGGCGGCTCGGTCGAGCCGGTCGCGCTCGGCGCGGAGACGGTCCACCTCAGCGATGAAGGCGGGCATTCCGGCGCGGACTCCGAACAACGCCTCGGTGTCGCCGCGAGATAGCCCCTCGATGATTAGCTTGCCCGGCGAACGTGCGTTGAGCATCGGCACGAGTTCGGCGGCAAGCGGGGCCAGCACGCGAATCCGCGCCTCCATTTCCGGCGTCAACACTCGGTCAGTCACGGGCGAGCCTGCTTCCGATCCACGCGGCGCACGGGACAGCGACCGCGTTTCCGAGCATCCTGTAGCGATGCGAGTCGGCGTGGCCTTCGGTCCAACCGTCGGGGAAGCCCTGAAGCCGCTCGCATTCCGTGGGCGTCAGGCGGCGCACGCCCAGCATGGACGCCAGCACGGTCCCAGCCTCGTTGCCGGTAGCGGCATTGCCCTTGTGCTGGAGCGCGCCGGTCGCATCACTGGGATAGGCGTGGCTCTTTCCCTGCTGCCCGTTGCCGACGATGTTGAGTGGGATGAGGTGGCCGTCCTTCGTGTCGCTGTCGGTGCCTTTGCTGTCGCGCTCCTGGAGCGCCCATGCGACCCGCGGCACGACGTTGTGCAGACGGAAGTTCCCGGAGCCCTCTTGCGTGTAGGTCCGGCCTTCGCAGTGCAAGATGGGGTCGGCGACTTCTGGGATCACGTAGTTGGTGTTGTGTCCCTGTCCGGTGCCGCCGGGGTCAGAACGGAGGGCGTAGCTGACGAAGTTATCGCATCCGTCTCCCCGGAAGTCTCCGGTGCCGTCTCCGGGCCGAACAGTGTTGGCGACGAAGGCTCCGCTGCTGTCGGGGTTGTCACGCCTGCCACGGCCCGGAGCGCCGCCTCCAAGTGTCCCGGCAACGTCCGCCCCCGCTTCGCCGCGCGGCGGAGGATTCCCGCGCAGGCGCGCGGCGAGAGCGAGTACCTCGGCGGCGCGTTCGGCTCCAGAATCGAGACGAGTGAACACTCCGAAAATGCGTCGGCGTCGCTGGGCCACGCCGAAGTATCGAGCATCAAGAGTTGTCCATGCCCCGAGATACCCGATTCGCTCCAGTTCCACGAGGACGCGAGCGAAGTCCGCTCCGCGTGCGCTAGAGAGCAGTCCGGGAACATTTTCCCAAACGAGCCAAGAAGGTCTGAGTTCATCGACAATCCTCGTCATCTCGTAGAACAGCCCGGAACGCTCTCCGGCGAGCCCGGCCCGCTGGCCGGCGACACTCAAGTCCTGGCAGGGGAACCCGCCGCACACGACGTCAACCGGCGCGAGGTTGTGCGCCCCGCACTCGCGGATGTCCGCGAACCGCTCGGCTCGAGGGAATCGGCGCGCGAGCACCTCGCGGCACTTCTCGTCCAGCTCAACCTGCCAGACCGTCTCGTGGCCTGCGCGCTCGAAGCCGAAATCGAACCCGCCGATGCCGGCGAACAGGCTCCCGACCTTCACCGGTCCGTCTCCTTCTCGGCGGGCGCGAGCGAGCGGATGGCGGCGCGCGCGATGATGGCTTCGAGTGTCGGGCGCACGTCGTCGGTGTTGAACCGCGTAGCCTCGGCGACTTCGCTCGTGGTGAGCATGTGACCAGCCAACGCGGCCTCCATCAGGAGGCCCGGCAACTCCGACAAGATGCGCTCCCGTTCCGCGACCTCGCCAGCGTGACGAGCGCGGGCGATGGACCGGGCAATCACAACGGCAAGCATCGGCTCCATCACGAGTGTGGATGTGGTCGGGTCGCACCAACACTGAGCCGCGTTGAAGTAGTCCTGCTGCGTGGGCTCCGGCGGGGTGGAGGACGGCGGCTCTCGTCTCGCGTGGTCGTACCCGGCCATGATGGCGTTGGCGAACCACGTCACCATGAGGTCTTTGTCCCCGCCGTGGATACGAACGAACTCGTCCGCCCATTTCCAAGCATCGAACTCGCCCACAAGATGCGTCGGGTCAGGCGCGGGCGCGACGAACCCACACGCCTTGCAGACTTCGCCCGGCCCGAGCAGATCGTGGGCGCTGTGGCCCTTGTCCAAGTAGCAGTTATCCGGGGTGTTCACGACACCCTCCGGAGCAGGAGTTGGGTAAGTTCGGAGGCGCATTCAGTCCTCCAGTCCCTTCAAGGCACCTTCGGCGAACGTCTCCAGATGGGTGGCGGTCCAGTCCACGCAGTTGTCGGCAATCTTGTTGAGCGCGGCCTTGGCCTGCGAGAGTTTGGCTTCGGCGGTTTCAGCGCGGGCCTTCCACTCAAGGCCCTCGCGCTGAAACACGCCGGCCGCGTAGTTCGCCAGCGCCCGCCCAAAGGAACGCGACGGCCCTTGCGATCGCGCTTCCACGAGCCCAGCTTGGGCAATAATGGACTCGGCCTCCTGAGCGCGTCGGTGCAGCTTCGCGTTGCTACTCTCAAGCTCACGGATGTGGGCCTGCTGGGCGGCGATGGTCTCGGCAGCCATGCGGGCGGCCACGCGAGCATCCTCGGAGGCAGATTGCAGCGCCCGAGCCTGATTGGCATTCATCAGTATGTTCCTTCCCGTGTCTTGAAGTAGTGGCGGACGAGCGTCACTTGCTGCGCTCGTTGCGGAGAGCAACCCGCATCCCGTTGAAGCCTTGAACGTAGCCGAGTCGGAGCGCCGTGTCGGAATCCCACAGCGAGCGCAGGCGAGACTTGCGACCCGCCACGGCATCCTCACGGCCTTGGATCAACCCGGCGAGGTAGTAGTGGCGCTCAACTTCCTTGAGCTTGTGCGCTAGGTTTGCCATCGGTGCATCCTCCCGTGTCGTGCTACTTGGTGAGAATCCAATTCCCGACTTTGTTGCCGTTCGCGTCGATGGCGGAGCCTTCCATCCGATGCTCGCCCTCAATCCTGTCCGCGATGGCCCGCAGGATACGCGCGACCTCCTCAGTGAGCATGTCGTCCGCGAAGGCCGCGTTATCGGTGTGGATTCCAAGCTTGAGCATTGTCTCGTTCTCCCGTGTCTTGCTGCTCCCGTGTCTCAGACTGCGCGACGATTGCGACGGCCGATGATGAGAACGATGGCGACGGCGAGCCCGTACCATCCGACCAGAGCGGTGGCGACCAGCGGGTCACTCAGGTTCACTTGCTGCCTCCCGTGTCTCTCTGCGTCTCCCGTGTCTCTCGCGGTCCCGTGCTTCCCCGCGACAACCACAGTATCGGCCACTCTGTCCCATCTGTCAATGCCTTTTTTCATGACAGGCTCTGATTGTGACACCGGCCAATTCCCAGCCACCCCATCATGGACAGACATGGACACGATACAGCCCATGGGCCTTGAGACCATGCGCCCCCTGCGCGTGATGGTAGCAAGCTCCCTCGCCATCATTCCTTGACATGTGTACCTATGGGTACACTCTCTTGTCATAACGTGCTATTGACCTGTACCTATGGGTACACAGCTCGAGTAGGGGCGAAGTGGCCAGGGGGAGGGCCCCCGCGGCGGGCAGTTGCAGGTGAGATACCTCGCTATCGAAATATGGGGAGAAAATAGTTTGGGGCATTGACGCTTGAGCTTAGCGGGCATAGATTGGGGATGACGGAGTGAACGGAACGTCTTACCGCCCCCGGTCCCCGAAGCCTCCGTTAAGAAGCTAGCGGCGTACTCCCGTGCGCTGCGCCGGGGATCGGGCGGTAGGACGGACATGGAGGTACGGGCATGTTCGGGAAGGTATTCCGGAGCCTGTGGGAAGGGAGTCTGTGCGGGAAGCCTGACGACCAGTTGGTGTTCGTGTTCATGCTGGCGTCGGCGGATGCAGATGGTGTGGTGGACGTGGTGCCATCGATCATCTCGCACCAGACGGGATTAGCGATGGAGCGGGTGGCGGGGGCCATAGCCAGGCTGATGGAGCCTGATCCGGAGAGCAGGACCACGGACCATGAGGGCAGGAGGCTGTTGGCAGTGGGGGAGAGGTCGTGGGGCTGGAAGATCGTTAACTACAAGAAATACAGGGCGATGCGGGATGACAGGGAGCGCCGGGAGCAGAACAACAGGGCTCAGGCCAAGAGACGTGGTCAGCCACTGTCAGCCGGCGTCAGCCAAGGTCAGCCGCAGTCAGCCCAAGTAGAAGTAGAAGTAGAAGTAGAAGTAGAAGTAGACGGAGAAGTAGAAGCAGAAGAATCAAAAGACTCCTCGCTTCGCTCGGTCTCTGAGAATGGAGTCTCTAAAAGGCGGAAGAAGACCCCCACAACGAACCGGGAGGTCGACCGCGAGTGGCTCGAGACCTTCGACGAGGTGTGGTGGCCGGAATACCTGGGGTTGGGACGGAAGTGTTCGAGGGCCGCTGCCCGGGAGGTCTGGGCCAAGATCCCCCACCTGGACGGCCAGGCCGACTTCGACCGGTTGAATGGCGAGTGGGAGTCCGCCCGGGCCTCATGGACCGAGGAACGTCGTGAGACCCGATACATCCCCCACGCCGAGGTCTGGCTACGGGATTACCTGAAGAACCTTGCTCTGGAGGCGTCATGACCTACTCCAAGACTGCTCGAACCGCTTCGACCGGTAACGCCTCCATGACCGCTTGGGTGACCGCCTTTCTCTCGGAGAAGCCTTTGTCCTCGGTGCGGAAGATCAACGAGTGGCAGGACTGGGCCATCGGTAGGTTGTCCGCTGGCTGGACCCCAGATGCCGTGAAACAGCGCATCCGGGACTCCTGGAACGAGTGGGTCATGGCCGGGAACGTCGACACCAAGCCCATGCCCAAGGAACTGAGGGATGCCCTGAACGATGTCTACCTGATGGCCCACGAAGGGGCCACGCCAGAAGCCTGTGCCGTGGTCTACAGGTCGCTTTTCAGGCAATACCCAGAACGCCTGTGGCTCGGTGATGCTGCAAGAGCTTGGGAGGACATGGGACGCAAGTGGGACTTGACTAAGTGGCTCAATCGGTAGCAAGGTTCCCCTCGTCGCGCGCCTCCTGGTAGCAGGGCCGCGGTCGCGCGATACACGGATCGGTAGGCCGCGGCCTTCTAAATCTTCAGGGAGGATCCATGGCGAGGCAGTCACCAGCTGCCAAAGCCGCCGGACGCAAGCCACTGGAGGCCGTGAGTGAACACACCTCGCCCGGAGGTCTCCATCGCTCCCTCGGCATCCCCATAGGCCAGAAGATCGGCGCCGCCCGTGTCGCCGCCGCGACGCACTCGCGCGATCCCAAGACCCGCCGCCAGGCTCGGCTTGCGGAAACATATGCCAAGCATAGGGGCGGGCAGTGACGCCATTCCCAAAGGGAATGAAGTGGCGGGCTAGGGCTCCCATCAGGACCGCCTGCAAACAATGCGGCGGAGAGTTCTACCGCCAGAAGAAATCCGAGAAGTTCTGCTCCGATGTGTGCCGCCTGAGATTTCATGGACAGGGAGAGAAGAAGCGCGGTCACTACATCAAGCGGGTCTATGGGCTATCGCATGACGATGTTTCCCGTATGCTCGCAGAACAAAACGGATGTGCCATATGTCATGCCCCCATCGGAATCATGGCTGGAGACGCCGCCATAGACCACTGTCACTCAACGGGGATGGTTCGTGGAATCCTGTGCCATCGGTGCAACACGGCATTGGGCCTTTTCCGAGACGACTCGTCCCTGATGGCGTCGGCAGCGGAATACATCGAGCTATCCAAGTCGAAGACGGCGAAAAGAGGGGACTGATGAAAGAACTCGGCCGCGACGCTTTCCCCGAACTCGCATGCGAATACTTACGCGAAGGTAAGACGGTCGTCGGTTTCAACGTCTGGGACGACTACAATCACACCGGCCTTCCCAAGCTCGAGGTCAAGTGGGTCTGGACCGACCAGACGAACGGCGATTCCAACCATGCCTAGCCGCCTGGTCATGCCCAAGTTCGGCCGCGGCCAGCTCCACTCCGGTTCCAAGTCCGGCCCCGTGGTCAAGAACCGCAAGCAGGCCATCGCCATTTTCTTGAGCGAGAAGAAGAACGAAGACGAGCGCGGTGGCGAGTACCACGAACCCGCCAAGAGGCTGCGCGTCAAGCGGCGGCAGCGGTAACGAGGTGTGCTCCGTACCGTCCCTTGCCCGGATTGTGGAGCCCCGCTACCCGTTCCCCCGGTCCAAGTCATCGAAGGCCGAGGTTCTCACTCGGTCGACCTCTTCTGCGAACACTGCCTGTGGTTCGGCGTCGACGCCCAGCTCGAGCGCCAACAGCGTGACTTGCTCGTCTGGTCCGGTGGCGATCCCGGCCCCTTCATCGTCACGCCGCTCGGTGGCTTCGAGCGTGACAACACCGTCACCGCTGTCTCCCCGTTCACTGTCTCCGTCGCCAACAACGAGCTCTTCATCGCCATCATCGGCAATGTCGGCGGTGACGCTGTCCCTCCGACCTCGATGACGCTCGGTACGGATAGCTTGACCCGCATCACCGACAGCGACTTCAGTGAGCCCTGTATCTCCGTGAACTACTTCCTCGGCACCCCGACCAGCGTAGGGCAGAAGTCGATCACCATCGTCTATCCGAACCAGATAGACACGGTGCTTTGCCT
>Ga0247662_1000046_pt1 | contig 14956 bp, 28 predicted proteins | sample CNK03_metaG_FD_190127 | JGI IMG/M metagenome (GOLD analysis project Ga0247662, IMG submission 190127) | Soil microbial communities from Purdue University Martell Research Forest, Indiana, United States - CNK03 | ecosystem: Environmental > Terrestrial > Soil > Temperate forest > Bulk soil... | reverse complement strand
CTGCCCTTCGTTCGTAGACCTGCACGCGGACAGGGCGCTCTGGTTTTGCCCCCACAGGCTGATCCAGCACTGCCACCCGCATCAGTCGCCCCACGGGTTACGGTCCGCGTACTGGTGCTCGCGCGGTTCGCTCAGTTCGTCCACTGTCCATTCACCTTCCGCCAGCACCATCGGCCCAGCGCCAGTGATGGACACACGGCAGCCCACTGCCAGCCCGTCCACGTCAGGCAGCGCGCATTGCAGCCACCTAGGTCCGTCGTCACTGTGGAGCACGGCCCAGCGATAGGCGCTCACTCCAGGCTGTCGCCTGGCATCCTCAGGCGGGTACGCGACATCCGCCGACAGGCTGCTCATGCGATTTCGCGCACGAAACCTGCGCCGCCAGTGGACTTCGCTGCCTCCAGGGCGAGTTCGACCGCGCGGTCGTAGCGCGCCTGCGCGTTGTCAGGGCTGATCGTGCCCAGTTCCCCATCGAGGACAGTCGCGACACCTGCCGAGGCGTAGAAGATCACTTCGGGGAGCAGAGCCCCAGTGTCAGGGTCCAGGTCGCCCTTGTGGCCGTCACAGCCCTCGGGGATGAACAGGGGCAGCCACCGCGCTTCGGATGCCTCACGGAAGATCGTGGCGCTTCTCGTCTCGCCTGGCTGACCCCAGCCCGCGGGCATCATCGCGCTGGTCTCACTGCTGCCGCCTGAGGGACCCATCGCCACGGCGTTTGCCCACAGACTGTTCGGTCCCGTGCAGTAGCCGGGCTCCAGAGTGTCGCTCATGTCAGGTTGCCTTTCGTTGGTTGAGGCGGGATGTTCCCGCGGGTTGCTCAGTTGTCCACTGACTTACGCACAGCATGTGCTTGCGAATCGCACAGGTGGCAGGGCATCAGTTTCCCGTCCAGGACCCCTGCGTAACCCCCGTTGTGACAGGTGGGGCAGAGTGGGATTCGCCCGGTGCCCTCACAGATGTCGCATTCCCACTCCGTGAAGGTGGAGGGATCAGACGAGTCGATCTCGGCGTGAGCGGGCTGACGGCGACGGCGTGTGCCCTTGCCATCGCAGATGCCGCAGGGATGGGTATGGAGGACCGTGGAGACGGCTGTGCCGGGTGCGGGCTCCTGGTCTGTTGCCTCCAGGGTTGACGGGACCACGAGCCGTCCAGCGCCGTGGCACGCGGAGCACTCAGCCCAGGTCTCAGGATGGTTCTTCAGGAGTGGCAGGTCTCCAGGCACCTTGCCCGTGCCCTCGCACAGTTGGCAGGTGATGGAAACCACGATCTCAGGCAGAGGAGGAGGCTCAGGCTGGTCCTCGGGCAACAGGTGGGCGTGATGCTTGCCGCGGTGACCGACTGGGCGCTGGCACACGAACCGCGCGCCGAACATGCCCTCGCCAGGAGCACAGCAGCGTTCCTCGACATGATGACCCCAGGAGCGCGTCACCGACTCGTCGGATGTTTCACGGGAAACGTGCGGCAGTGCCTCCTCGTGCAGTGCGCGGACCAGGACAGTGGCGGCGTCCAGGAACGCGTCACTGACCCGCGTCAGTGCCTCAGCCAGTTCCCTGCGCCAGTCGTTCGGTTCGTCCATGTGCTCCTGCTTTCACCTTGCGAACTGCTCCACGATCCATGCCCCGATGAGTCCTCCAGCCAGACCACACGCCAGGGCTGCACCGATGGCGACGATCAGGTCCCTGCGCTCACTGTCTCCCAGGTATTCGGCGGCTGGTAGGACTTCAGGACGCTTCCGCAGCCGCACGTTTCCAGCCTCTCGATCAGGGCGAACCCGGCAGGGATGAGCGCGCCAGCGAACACGACGGGTGACTTCTCAGGGCGAGGCTGTCCAGGCACGCGCTTCGGGCGTTCACCGAAGGACACGATGCGCAGTCCGCGCTGTGCTCCCAGGAGGACCACGCGGCCGTGCTTCGATCCGTAGAACCTGAGCCCCTGACCATCGTCATGGACGAGGACGGGTTTCCACACGGTGCCGTCGTCCATCGTGACTCGTGCCCACTTCGCCATGACTGCCGACTCTACCCTGCGCGGCATTAGCGATTCGACCATGCCCTCTCCAGTGCGCGGCGTTTGCGTTCGATGGCGCGCCTTCTCGCGCGGCGCTCCCTCAGATCGTGGTCGCTCCACACGAACAGGAGACCAACGATCAGGAACGGCACGAAGTACGCCGCTGCTTCACACAGGGTTGCGATCATGTCTGGTCTCCTCCCAGGAGCGCGGTGACGGTCGGGGATGTGCAACGGTCAGCGCGCGCATCAGTCATCGGCATCGCACTCATCCTCAATCGCAAAGCCGTTCGGCTTGTCTCCTGTGAACGCATCATGCGCCACTAGCGCAGCGCGTAGGTCACCCCACGGGCCGCCTGCTGGGCGGGTGTCGCTACCTGATGGGTAGAGCATCACGGCATGAGCGGCTGCGGCGAGGCGATCAGCGTCCGCTCTGAGACATGAGTCGCAGTGCCGAGGCGAGTAGCCGTGCTTGCACCACTCACCGGGCCGTGAGATGCCCACACGCCGCGGGGTTTCTACGAACTCATCGCTCATGGCTGCGTCCTCCTGAGGACCAACAGGTTCGAATAGTTGCGGCGTGAGTGCTTCTGCGTTCTGCCAGTGGGCTGAGGTCTGCCAGAGGGAACGAGCAGCATGTCTTCCAGCACGAACCCCTGCGCCTCTGCCACGTCTGCGAAGATGCGCGACTGCCACCGCACCTGACCGCTGACGACCTGATCCATGCACTTGATGAACAGGTGCCGCGACGCGAGGGGAGCGAGGGCGATGATGCCTTGCTCACAAAGCAGCATCCGGTCCTGCCATCGCGCGCTGATGCCCACTCCGTAGCGGTAGTCCATCGGACCACTGGGAGTGCCGTTCAGTTTGTAGGGCGGATCGAACACGACCACTTCGAACTTGACTGGGAGCAGTTGCGCGAGCGTGCGGAAGTCGTGGTGCATTTCCGCGGCTGACCCAGGGTCGAGGTCGTTGGTCGCCAGGAGCGCGGGGCGGTACTTGCTCCAGAACGAACCGCTGCCGTAGGTGCTGTCGAGCACGCGGTCATCGTCCTTCAGGTAGCCCAGCATCCGGCAGTGCAGCATCGTCGTCGCGTTGCCGCGCGCCTTCTGGAAGGAAGGGACTTCGAAGGGCTCACACATCGGCATCGGTCACCAGTTCCAACTCGTGACACCAGACGTTCGCGTACGCGCCCGAGGAGGTCTGCACAGTGGCGCGGCCACTGAACCTGCGGACCATGATGACTGTCGCCACGTTGCCTGAGGGAAGACGGACCTTCGCTCTGCGCTTCGCGTCATCGACGGTGATCACCCGCCCAGTTCCTCGCGGATCGTCTGCGCGCGGTCGCGACAGAACGAGGCGATCGCGTCGAGCATGTCAATCGACTCCTCCTGGCTGAAGACATACGAGCCGCCGCGCTGCTTGCCGATCGCGGTCTCGATCTGATCATTCATCGCTTCCACTGCCTGATCGAACTCTGCTTCGCTTGCCATGTCATGTGCTCCTATCGGTTGGATTCCAGGTCGTGCAGGATCATCGCTGCCTTCTCACTGTCACGCGGCAGCCTGTCGATGTGAGGAGCGACCGGCGCGAGCATGAGCGCGCTCAGGGACACATCCGTCATGTCATCGTCTGCGTAGCGCGTCGCGTCGAATGCCTCATCCCACGAGGGCTGCGTGCGCTCCAGGTACGCATCCCACTCTGCGATTTCCTCAGGGCTCATCAGTCGCCCCTCTCCGCGTGCCACTGATCCACGAATGCCCACGCATCGCGCTCCTCAGTGAACAGACGGCCGATGCCCTCACCCGACACATGCCAAGTGTGAGCCTGCTGGGTGATCTTGAATCCGCGGTAAAGGGAAGTTCTCATCGTGCAGCCTTCCGACCCGCGAGGCAGTCAGGGCAGGTCACGTCGCGGCGGCTCACACTGCTGTCGCTCATGGTCCAGCCGTCAGGGTTGCGGGGAGACCACATCGGCAGTCCGCATCGGATGATGCCTGCGCCGATTTCGTGGTGGATCACTTGCTGCGTGGTTGTCATGCACCCATGATGACACAGGAGGATTTACACAGACAAGCGTGCTGACCTGCCAGTTTGTGCCGTTCAGTCGCCCAGGTCATCGCCAAGAGCGTGCAGGGCAGTGAGCACGATCGCCTCGTCTGACTCCCCAGCCTCATCGGTCGCGCCGCGGATGTGCTCCAGGTACGCGCTCCAGAGTGCGAACTGCTCAGCCGTGAAGATGAGCGCGACTGTGTGCGAGGGCTCGTGTGCTTCACCGTCAGGCACGTATGCGGGAGGCACCTGGTCTGCGATGTCAGACGCGGCTGTGACCTGTTGCCCTTCCACACGCGCAACGAGCACGTTGAGCGCGTCGTCTGTGTAGCCGCTGCCGAACAGTCCTCCCGGCGTGGACTGCACCTTGCGCAACGCGATGAGCAGAGCCTCATCGTCATTCGTCGCGAGGTCTCCCGTGCCGTTGTCCGCGAGGAGGATGCGCCGCGCGTCCTGCGCGTTCACGTCCAGCCACACGACAGGAACCTCAGTGAGCCCTTCCAACTTGCACGCGCGCCACACATGCGTTGACTTGATTATCTGCTTCGTCGCGGAGCGCACGTAGATCGGTGCGTACAGACCGTTCTTGCGGATCGAGGCACGGATCGCTTCCACATCGCCGCGGCGCGGGTTCTCGGGATGAGGTCTGATGCTGTCTATCGGCTCCCACGAAATCGCGAGGTCGAACACTTCAGGCGGCGCGGGAACTTCCTCAGGCTCAGGCATCGAGTTCGGCGTCCTTCTTCACGGCGTAGTGAGAGTGACCAGACAGCCTGCCCAGCGCGCGCCATGACCAGCCCGCCTGGTCATGCAACCGCACGCGCAGTTCACGCCTCTGCTTGCGCAGCCGCTTCGCTGCGTTGTCAGTGTGCTCGATGCGCGCGTCAAGATCACGGATCGCGTCCGCGGTTGCTTTCTGCCTTGCTTCGTTCACGGTTGGCGCTCTAGCAGTCGGTACTCGTAGAGCCCGAGAGTGCGCGATCCCACACTGCGGCGCTCCACTGTGTGCGAGCCGAACTTGCGCTTGCGGAAGTCACGCAGACGCGCGCTCACACTTGCCTCGGGGCATCCTGTCGCGCGGCTGATCTGAGGCAACGTGCGCCACCTGCCGTCACTCATCAGGAGGAACACGGAGCGCGCCTGCTTGCCAAGACGCTCGTAATCGAACGGGCGCTCGTAGGTGTCGCCGTCGAAGTCAGGCAGCGGGTAGGGCAGTTCAGGTTGCGTGCTCATGCTCCTCCGTTCACGTCTGCCCGCGGATGTTCGCGGCCAGGGTTCTGAGCGCGTCAAGTTGCGTGCGCTTCGTGGTCAGTGCTTCCTTCAGTGCGCGGACAGACGCGGAGCGCGTGCGATACAGCGCCTCCTGGTCCTCACATGCCAGGTGCGCTTGCGCTTCGATCCAGGACACCGTCGGCTTCGTGCCATCTGCGCGAGTGGTGCGTTCGCTGTGCACGATGATCGCCCGGTGATAGGTGCGCTTGTACGCGTTCTCGGCTTCGGCTTCGCCCTCGCATAGTTCGCGGTACTGCTCAGTCGCTTCCTCCAGGTCATCGCACAGCGCGGCAATGCGCCCCTCGACTTCTACCTGTGAGAGCGGCCGCAAGTGATCACGGCTCGTCATGCTCAGTGCTCCAGTGCTCCATCCGTGGAGTCTGAGGTTACCACCGTGGTCGTGTTCGAACTTGACCATGCAACGCGGAGCACGACGCGGCCACCGAACTGCACCCATGTCGCCGCGCAGTCTGAGCACATGAACGGGATGCGCTCCACGCCCTGATACCAGGCTGCGTAGATGATGCCGCTGAAGTCAGCGGAGCACTGCGGGCAGAACGGCACCGTGTCCAGTGTCGGGGGCTCCACTGGGAACATCGCTTCGATGCGCTCCGCGTGGCGCGCCTTCGTGGCTGGGCTCCAGTGGTTGCGGTACTTGACGCGGGTCGGATCAGTCAGCATCTGCGTGTCGCCTTCTCCCAGTCGGGGCGCACTCCTCACAGCGGTGATTCGGCTGCATGTGCCCTCCCAGCCAGAGCCCGTACGCGCGGCGGTTGCACTCAGGGCAGGGATGCACGATGTTCGGGCCGACCATCACGAACTTCGATCCGTCACAGCCTCTGCACGGAGACCAGAGCGCCTCGGGTTCTGGTCCTGGCACTCCACACTCAGGACAGGTCTGCCGCCAGCAGGGGTCGCTGTGATCGTGCCGTGAGCACACAGGGCAGTGAGCACGACCACGATGATGGTCGTGTCCTCGCGCGTCCTCTCCTCCCCGTGGTCTGTCACGCACAGGTTCATCGAGCAGGCTCGTGTCCAGTTGCGCGCGTGCAGCCATCTCGTCCCATGTGCCCGCGGGCGGCAGGTGGAGAGTGATCGCTGCGCGGATCGCGGCCACTGCCACATGCGAGTCGGCGCGAGGCTCATCGTTGCGTGGGTTCGCGGGCAGGGTCGCGTCCCTTCGGTGCATCCGTGCTCTGCTCTCGGCTTGCACTTCCTCCAGGAACTCGTTGGTCGTGGGGAAGTAACCCGATGCGATCAGACAGGTCTCCGTTGCCGCGTCGATCACTTCATCGGCGTGCTCGCGGAAGATGCGCTGCCAATCGCTGAGCGTGATGAGCAAGTCCTCATCAGTCTTGCGTGTCGATGACTGCGCGTTCAAGCGCGCCAGTGCGCGGACCAGTGCTTCCGTTGACGCCATGCTGTGCTCCGTTCATGTCGAGTGCCATCCGTGCGAATCCCTGCCCGCGATCATGGCGAACCTGCTGCTGTCCGCGCACGGGTAGCGGGCCGTCATCCCAGCGCGCTTGATTCAGCCATGTCGATGCGTGAGGAATCTTCACAGGGTCATCAGTGGGCAGGTTCGGGTCTGTCGCGAACTGCTCCACTGCGATGAGGAGGTCAGGCAGAGCGACGCGCTTCAGTGCCTTCGCAAACGCCTTCGCTGCTGCGCCCTTGCCTTGTCTTCGCTGTGCTGGGTAGAGCGACCAGAACTGCTCGAAAGATGGGTCGTACTCCACACGACGCGCGGGAACTGCTGCGTGCGCCGCGCGCACAAGGTCTTGACCTTCATCTGTATCTGTATCTGTATCTGTATCTGTATCTGCTATCGACTTGCTAACGGTTTGCTTCACGTTTGCTATCGGTTTGCCATCTTGCCATCGCTTAGCAGCACCTTTACGCCCTGCCTCAGAACGCGCCGCGCTCACTGCTGCGATCTCATCCGCGCTGCGTTGGTAGTGAGTGAACTCATGCACGCGCCATGCGTTGTCGCTCTGTGTCCATAGCCCCGCCGCGGCAAGTTCCTCAGCGTGCTCAGGTGCGAAGCCGAGACGCTGCACGGCAGCAGGTGGGATCAGTCCGTCAGTGCGATGACGGCTGCACCATGCGAGACCTGTCACCCATAGCGCGACCGCGTCATGCGTGAGTGAGAGGAACTTCGGGTGATCGTAGAAGTCGTCCTCGACCTTGATCCAGGTCATCGGTTCCCCCGTGCTGCCAGGACCTTCGTCCACCATGTCAAATCCCATCCGCTTCCCCATGTCCATCCGCTGTCAACCCAGCCCGCATGTTCAAGCGCCCAGTACCAACGACCGACCGCGCTGACGGAAGTGCCCAGCGCGTCTGCGATGTGCCTGAAGTCGATCGGCCCGCCGATGGTGTCGATCTGAGATTGCATCGCCAGCCAACAGACCTTCGCTGCGGGCGTGATGCTCGTGTCATACACCAGGGCTGCGGGCATCCGCACGAAGTCATCGTGCTCTGCCACGGGATATGCTCCTCTCGTCGGTTCCGAGAGCACTGACATTACAGCGCCCAGGTCTCGCGTCCATCGTGAGGACCTGGGCGCTGTTGCCTCTGGACACCGCGGCCACCACTGCTGCTAATGTGTAAATCCTCACACCACTACCGATGAGGAGCACTCATGCGCAATGGAGACCTAGCCGCGCTGACAGACATGCTGCGCGAGCGCAACGCACGCAAGCACGACGTAGTCGTGAGCGCGCAGACGATCCACGCATCACGCCATGATGAGCACGGCATCGTGCTATTCGTGGAGGATGCAGACCCCGTGGGCGTGGAGCCTGACGGGACCTTCGTGACTGACTTCCTGACCGTCGTGCCCAACGACGTGATGGACGATGGACTGTCCACCCGACTGGGCATCCCTCGCGCCTATTACCGACGGATGCGCAACGACGCGCCGGGGCTCCTCGCGGAGTCGTTGAATGTGTGGCTGGACGAACTGGGCGACACGCCTCAACTGCTCCGCACCTTCCGCTCAGATGATGGACCCCACGCCATCGGGCGCGCCTTCCTCTCAGACCGCTTCGAATGCATTGACGACTTCGACGTGGTCATGGGAGTCCTGGACGGAGTGCGCTCCGCGTCTCCAGGTGCAGAGGTCTCGGGCTGTGACATCACGGACAAGAAGATGCGGCTGCGCATCACGGCTCCTGACATCGCGCTCAACATCGCAGACCTTCTCACCGGGTATCAGGTCTACGGGCGCAGTGCGCGTGACTTCCCTCTCATGTGGGCAGGGATCGCCGTGGAGAACTCCGAGGTCGGCGCAGGGGCGTTCACTCTCAGCCCGCGTGCAGTGGTGCAGGTCTGCACGAACGGCATGACACGGGCCGTCGATGCGATCCGCCGCGTGCACCTGGGCTCACGGATGGACCAGGGCGTGATCAACTGGAGCGATGAGACGCGCCGCGCTCAGATTGACCTGATCCGCAATCAGGCGCGCGACGCGGTCGCCACCTTCCTCAACGTGGACTACCTGGCGAAGTTCGCTCAGGACATGCGCGCCGCGAGCGGGCAGCAGGTGGAGCAGCCCTCGCACGCCGTCCAGTTCGTCGCACAGGCGCTCGGGTACAACGAGGAGGAGCAGGACAACATCCTCGCCCACTTCTACCGCTCAGGTGACAACAGCGCCCTCGGTCTCGCGCAGGCACTCACCCTGCACGCACAGACCCTGGACAGTGACCGCGCTGCGGATGCAGAGGACCAGGCACTCAGCCTCGCCCTCGCTGCCGTCACCGCGTGATCGACTGGGACGCGGTCCTGTCCGCGGCTGCTGTCATTCGTGACGCAGCCGCGGATGTGGACCGCACACTCGGGTCAGGTTCACCTGAGGGCGTGACCGTCTCAGAACTGGCACGGCTGCTGCTCGCGCTCGATGAGTCGGATCGCATGGTGGATCATGCACGCGACTACGCCGCCAAGTTGCTCAGTGAACTGATGGAACGCAACGAAGTGACAGTGCCCGACACCGCGTACATCGTGCGCAACTGGAGCAAGCCGAGGAGCAAGTGGAACAACGAGGCTCTGCTCCGCGACGTGCTGAGACAGTTGCAAGCGGAACTACCCGCGCACGCGGTTGAGCCCGACACAGGCGAACTGGTCCACACATGGGAACAGGCCGTGAGTGGACTGCTGCGCACCTTCTCCATCGGCGGCTATCAGGCGCGCATCACGCAACTGCAACGGCTCGGACTTGACCCGTCCGAATACTGCGTGGAGAAACCCTGGACGCCGAAGATCACTGTGACCCCTCTCGATGCACAGGAGCAGAACGATGAGTGACCCGACGAAGCCAGAGTGGGCGTCTGACGCCGAGTTCGATGACGATGAATGGGACGATGTTGACGACGTGCCCCTCACTGAGCGTCTGCGTCGCGTGATGGAGGACATCGGCCCTGTCGAGAAGGAACAGGAATACGCCGCGGGCAATGTGTCATACAAGTTCCGCGGCATCGAGCAGATAACGCCGAAGGTTCGTGATGCGATGGTCAAGCACGGTGTCGTGTTCATGCCGGTGAAGGCTGAGCCCATCGTGCGTGAGCGCGTGTTCGAACGCGGCGATGGCAAGCCGCCCGCGTACACCACTGTCGCTCATGTCGTGATGACGTACCGCTTCATGCCGTGCAATGACTCAGCAGACTTCATCGACGTGCAGACTGTCGCGCTTGCGAATGACACTGGAGACAAGGCACTCACGAAGGCACTCACGAGCGCGTTCAAGTACGTGCTCCTCCAGTCGTTCTGCATCGCTGATCCGAACGATGATCAGGACCGCTACAGCGGAGAGGAGACCGCGCATGAACTGAGCGCGGCTGACATCGACGCGCTGCGTGTTGAGTGGGCTGCCACCGAGGACCAAGTGGAGACGTTGCGCGTTGCCGCGGCGATGATGAGTGAGCAGAGCAAGCAGACATTCGCTGCGTGGTGGAAGGCGACAGGCAACGTGGGCAACTTGCGTGAGGGGCGTGTCAATGCGCGCTACATCCCTGCGGCAATGGCACTCGTTCAGGCTCTGCTCGATGAGGAGCAGCAGGCAGCGGAAGATGCAGCAGCAGACCCCACATGATGCCGCGCACGACATAAAGTCCCTGGTCCGACCGCTTGTGCCTGTAAATCCTCCTGTGCCAAACTAGAGACATGCCGAACACCACTTCACTCAGCACCCAGCAGCGACACATCCGCGCCGCGCAGATGCGCGACGCCGGTTTCACCTTCAGGCAGATTTGCGACGAACTCGGTTTCGAGTATCGGTCAGGTGCAGCAGGCAACGCGGTGCGCCGCGGCCGCGCACTGCTGGCAGAGCAGTCCTCAGTTCCCTACTGGCTGAACCGTAGGTTCGGGATTGAGATTGAGCACTGCGGCACTTCCCTCTATCGCTCCGCGCAGGCAATGCGCGATGCAGGGCTCGACACTGTTGAGCCTGGCTACACGCACCGCGTGATGAGCGAGTGGAAACTCGTGCCTGATGGGTCCTGCGGCAACGAGGCAGTGTCACCCATCCTTCGTGGCAGCGATGGCTGGGCTCAGGTGAAGACAGCGATGGACGCGCTCCGCGGTGCAGGTGGCCGCGTGTCACGCGCTTGCGGGATGCATGTTCACCTCGACATGAGCGACATGAGTGGCAGCCAGATCGCACGCCTCATCGAGTTCTATGTTGAGTTCCAGAGTGAGGTCGATCAGTTCGTCAGCCCCTCGCGTCGCGGCACTGCGAGCAATCGCTGGTGCGCCCCTTACTACGGCGGGGCTCGCGGCATCGCTGACTACTTCCGCCAGAACGGAACCTGCCCGCCAGGCGCGGGTCGGTACCACACGCTCAACGTGACCTCGTATCCGAAGTACGGAACCCTTGAGTTCCGCCAGCATCAGGGATGCCTGAACGCGGCGAACGCGAGGGCGTGGGGAAACCTCCTCATGGCGATGGTCGAAGTTGCACGGCAGGACAGGTGCGACGAGGTTGAGCATGGCGAGAACTTCCTCACGAGCCTCGCGGCAGTGGTCGGAATGACCACTGTGCAAGTGCGCAGGCTGACCAGCCGCAAGGACCGGCTCAGCCGCCAGACCACGGGGGCGAGGTTCTAGTCATGGGTGACCTGATGCAAGCGAAGCGCCAGTGGGCGATCCTCTGGCCGGATGGGTCTGTGCTCAGCGCGGACACGCCGGGAGGTCTCCTCAACCGTCTCGCACTTCTTCAGTGGGATCAGCCGTGCAGCGAAGCGCAACTGCGTGCGCGTCTGATCGACAGGGCGAAGGCATGGAACGGTGCGATCGTGAGTGAGGACCTGTCCGATGAGGACTTCCTCGTCTCACTCTCCACTGCGGGGATGTTCGCGCTGAATACTCCGTGGACCTTGCAAGATGACAACACGACCACCACTACTGCGAAGGAAGGTAAGTGATATGTGCGGGATTGCTGGAATGAGCCTCGCTCCTGAGGAGCGGTGCAAGCCGACACAGGTGGCAGCCGCGATGCTGCGTGCCATCGAGCACAGAGGGAAGGACGCGACTGGCGCTGCGTGGGTTGCCCCGCAGTCCCTGTCCGTCTACTTCCAGAAGGACAACGTGAGCGCGTCTCACTTCATCCCGTCGCTGAACCTTCAGGGAGCGCGCACGGTGATCCTTCACACGCGCTACGCGACGAAGGGCTCACCGAAGGTCAGTGCGAACAATCACCCCATCGTCATCCCTGGCATGGTGGGGATTCACAACGGCTGCCTTCGGAACGATGATGCACTGTTCGACATGCTCGGCAAGGAAGTCGAGAGGTTCGGTCAGGTGGACAGTGAGGCAGCCTTCGCTCTGCTCAACGCAGAGGACTCCACGCCGGTCACTGAGCGACTGGCACTCCTGGAGGGATCAGCCGCGCTTGCCTGGCTGCACGTCGATGACGAGGGGCTGTCGGATCGGGTGCTGCACCTGGCACGCGTCTCAGCCTCCCCACTCTGGATCGGGCAGACGGCGAAGGGCTCAACCCTGTTCGGGTCAACCCTGGGCACAATCGAGGCTGGAGCGAAGGCGATGCACGCCACACTGATCACGCGCCATCAGGTGAAGGAAGGGACCTACGTGCAAGTGCGCCGCGGCCAGATCGTGAAGATCGACACGATTCCCATGCGGGCGCGTCCCGCGGTCACTCCAGCACCGTCAGTGCCTGACCGGCTGAAGCAGATCGAGGAGGCGTTCAGCCTCGTCCCTGCCCCTCGTGGGTACGCACATGGCATCACTGACCTGTTCGACAGCAGCGAGGACGACATGCCCCGACAGAGCGGCACATGGGATCGCAACTGGTGGGCGAAGCGTGGAAGGGATGGCCGGAAGTGATCAGCCTGTTCGTGTACGGGAGCCTGAGGCACGGAGGAGGAAACGAGCGCCTCCTCTCAGGCACCCGCCGCGCCGCGTACACAGGCGCGGGCTGGACTCTGCATGAGTTCGCTCAGGGCGCTTACCCAGTGATGTTGCCCTCGGGCTCCGTGACCCCTGTGTTCGGGGAAGTCATCAGCCTGGACATCGACTCGACAGAGTTCCGCGCGGTGGAGCACATGGAACACGGCGCGGGCTACAACCTGACCCCGCTGCGCGTGACCGTGATGGAGCAGCAGCAGAACTGGACCATCGGGTCGCATGAGGCTGTCTTCGTGACGCTGCCCCATGACGAGGAGGCGTTCACGTTCGCCTACTTCCACGCCGACGATGACTGGATCGGGAAGGAAGTGCCAGGAGGAGACTGGATCGCACATATCGGCGGCAGGCTCAGCCCTGAGGAACGCCTCTACCGGGACGCGTCCCTGTGACGCATCCGACCGACGAACTGGTCCTGAAGTTGGCCGAGGCTCTGCTCATTGCCAGTGAGCGCGGCGAGGGCGAGGAGGAGGCGCTTTCCGAGGTCCGTGCTGTGCTCGTGCCTCTGGCCGATGACCCTGACGCGCTCCTCTGGTCGCTGACCTACGCCGTCGTACTGTGTGCCCGTATGACACAGGTGCTCTACGAGTACGTCCCTGACAGCCGCGGCCGAAGGGACATGGTTCGCACGATGGTCGTTGCGATGATGGCTGCCACGGAGCAGTGAGTGAGGATGAGGTCCTCGCCATAGCAGCAGGGCTGTCGTCCTCACATCCTGGAGCGTTCCTGTGCCTCCGTGAAGACGGCGAGGCTGTGATCATGCCCACTGCTGCGTTCGCCGCTCTGGAGGCCGTACAGGGCGGGGTCTGTCAGGTGCTGCGAATCCCCGACTAGATTCACGCGGGATATGGACCTGGAGCGGAGCCCGCTGACTGTCGTGGAGCAGTCGCGGGACATCATCAAGGCGGCGCTCAGACGCGGTTCCCCACTGGCTGACGCGCTGCGCATCGCGGGCGTGCCCCGCAGGACCTGGCGAACCTGGGTGAAGATCGGGGAGGACGAACTCGCCCGGTGCATGGCTGAGGAGTGTGAGCCTGAACCCCACCTCGCCCCGTATGTGGAGTTCGTGCAGGAGGCAGAGCAGGCGCGCAGCGAAGGCGTCAACGTCCTCCTCGACCGCATCTGGCGCGCGTCCAACGACCCGAAGTATTGGACAGCCGCGGCATGGCTGCTGGAGCGCACGGACCCGCAGCACTTCGCGCGGCGTATCCACGCCATAGTCGATGCGCAGGATGACACGCCGGTCACGATGAGCACTGGTGAAGTGGCGGAAGTGGTTGGCGTCATCGAGCAGCGTTTCCAGCAGATACTCGCCCGGCGCGCTGCACTGATCGACGCCACTTCCACTGACATCACAGACGAACCTGAGACCGAAGCCGAAGCAGAGCGTGGCACTTGACCTGACGGACCTGAGCAGACAGTCGCTCGCCGTCCGCATCGCTTCACTGCTCACTGTTGAGGAACGCGCCGAACTCCTCGCGTCACTGCCCATCGCCGCGCAGGAGGCAGTCGTCAAGTCGTGGGCATTCGAACGCCGCGCGTCTCAGGTGCCTCCAGTGGGGCGATGGTTTCGCTGGGCTGTGAAAGGTGGGCGAGGCAGTGGGAAGACGCGCACCGCGACGGAATGGGTAACTGACCGCGTCGAGCAGGGTTCGACATGGCTGCATCTGCTCAGCCGTACACACGCCGACGTGCGTGACACGATGATCCAGGGCGAGAGTGGTCTCATCGCGGTTGCGAACGCGCGAGGCATCGACGCGGTGTACGAGTCATCGAAGCGCAGGCTCTGGTATCCCGACCATCATGCACAGGCACTCATCTTCGGCGCGCAGGAACCTGATGAGTCGCGCGGTCCGCAGTGCGAGACAGCGTGGGTCGATGAGTTCTCCACCTTCCCGAAGAAGGTTGACCTCGTGGGCAACACGGCACTGACGAACCTCACGTTTGGCTGTCGCCTCGGTGACGATCCACGCATGGTCATCACGTTCACGCCGAAGGCGAAGCCTGAAGTGAAAGCACTCATCGGGCGCGCGCTGAACCCTGACGACACGCGCGTCGTCATGTCCGAGATGTCGATGCTCGACAACGTCGCGAACCTGCCCGACACCTTCATCGAGGAAGTGCTCAGCGCGTATGTCGGCGGTCGTCTAGAGGCGCAGGAGATTCACGGCATATACCTGGACACAGTCGAGGGCGCATTGTGGA
>Ga0247662_1000045_pt1 | contig 15193 bp, 22 predicted proteins | sample CNK03_metaG_FD_190127 | JGI IMG/M metagenome (GOLD analysis project Ga0247662, IMG submission 190127) | Soil microbial communities from Purdue University Martell Research Forest, Indiana, United States - CNK03 | ecosystem: Environmental > Terrestrial > Soil > Temperate forest > Bulk soil... | reverse complement strand
TAAAAAAAAAAAAAAAAAAAAAAAAAGGAATAGATCTATTAACCGACCATGTAATTCTTACACACTTGTGCTCGACCCCGACCTGTGGTATGCTTCCCCCGTGGACTCTCCCTCGACCGCCCCTCGACCGCAACCTGTTGACTCTAAAGGACTTAGCGCCGTCCGGCCTCGAGGTTCCGCCCAAGGTGCGCCCAAGCCGTCACCAATGGGAGCGCAATGCTTTACCAATGCTTCCCCAAGGGAGTTGAACAGAATAGCAGCCACACAATCCTTTGCTGGAGTTACACCAATGCCTAGTTCAGAGCGTATCGTCGGACCTTTCAAAGTCGCTTTTCAGCGGACTGGAGTAAATGCGCGGCGCCGGTATATCGCGAATGTCAATTATTTCGAGTTTACATTCATGAAAGGCGGGAATTTCGTTTACGTTGTCGAATATATGGACGGCACGCTGGATAGGATTGAAGCGTCAATAGAAGCAATTATCCTGCAACGCTACACGCCGGATGAGGCTGAAGTTGTGAAGAAAAAACTGCACAATTTCATCAATTCTTCACGTAATTCAATCCCGACCGTCGCGGCCTACCAAGGGAAGCGGAAAGTAAATCCCGCAGTGCAGGCGCGGCGGGATAGAATCAACCAAGAATTGGTAAAGGAGATGTTGGGAGAGTCCACTACCGCAAGCAATATCGACATTGATGCGGTAAACGACATGGAATTCGATTCTCTCTTTCCGGGAGACAAGTAATGTCTGAAGAATTAGCCAGTCTCGAAGCACTAGTCCATAACGAACTAATGGACCTAGATGCACTGAACACCCGCATGCGCGAGAATGGACTACCGATAGTCTCGACTTCGGTAGATGCCACGCCCGGCGCCACAGTTTCCACCTACAGGGAACTACAGACAATCGAAGCCAATACCGTTGCCTTAATGAATCTGACGCCTGAGCAAATCCACTACAGGATTCAGGCTTACAAATTCGAGGTATGGACTAAGACTGTCCAAATGATGGAATGCGTTCGTATTCTTGAAAATATCAAGAATACAATGACGGCGAATGAAATCTCACATCGCAAGCTCAATTCCGGCGTGGCATTCAATCCCAAATCGCTTGTCACGCCCACTCAACTTTCCAAGGCAGGTAAGGCTAAGGTGCCACAGACTGCCGAAGAAAAACGCATGAAAGAAATGAAAAAGCTTTTGCCCCACATGAGCGAAGCTGAAATTCTGGAACAGTTCAGGCAGGCCCGTAGTGAAGCGTTTCAAAAGGGTATCGAAAAATCAGGTGGAGCTGGCTCGCCGGTTTCGGTCAATATCTGCCCCGACTGTGCGGCGGAGTATTCCGGTCAGCATAAATGCCCCAAGGCCGCGCCCAAGACCGACGATAATCCCGACAAACCCAAGCCAACACTCAATGAGCGGATTGCAGCAATGCGCGCGGCCCGCGCTGCGGCGAACCAGCCAAAGGAAACTGAGGAACTGTTCTGTGGGCCGATTAGGCCAGCGGTAGTGTGGGGAATGCAAATCAACACGATTTTCTACAGAGTAATCTCATTGATTGGTTCGGGCAAGGACGAGCAAGCGTATCGGTCCACGATTGAACTGGTTCAGGCTTCCAAAGAATTGGGGAACACCTACTAATGGCTACCAATCCCTCAATCGCAGAGCAGGAAAAGATTGCGGCCGAGAAGCTGAGGCTGGCAATCAGGGAAACGAAAATCCTCGCATTCGATTACATGAAATTCCTGATTCGCTGCACACCAGAGCAGTTAGTCTCGGCAGGACACCGTGCGGGCTTGGGCATGGCATTGCAAAAGAATACTGAGCGCGCACTTGAGGAAATTGAGAGAATGATTCGAGCGCACGAAAAGCAATTCCCCGGTTAACCCAGTAAATTAGCCAGAGGCTACGAACATGACACATGACGCTGCGTTGAAACTAGCTGAGACATTGCTAGTAGAGCACAACCTAAGCAATAAAGGTTGGCAGGCGAAAATCCGCTATAACTACGGTGGATTGGCCTGTTGCGACTACAACAAGAAGCAAATCGGTCTGACGCCTAAGCTGGTGGCGTGGACTGACGATGCTAAAATCAAGGACGCAATCCTGCACGAAATTGCCCACGCCCTAGTGGGCTACGGCCACGGCCACGATGATGTGTGGACGCGGAAAGCTACGGAAATCGGCTGCACCGGCGATGCAACGATGACAATCCATACCGAGGAATTGACCGCAGTAAAGTATACGGGAAGCAAGATACAGGTTAGCTGCCCCGTCTGCGGATTGACTCCGGTAGAGGAAATGAAGTCGTTTGAACTAAATGGCAAGAAATACACGACATATAAGCCCTGCCTCCATATCGGGGCAAAGCAAATTCTCAAGACCGCCAATATCGCGGACCACAGGTCATTGAAGGGACATGCCCCATATCCCTACCAAGTAAAATCGGTAGAGTTTCTCGAGGAAGCTCTCGGGCGCGGACTTATCGCGCACGAGATGGGGCTGGGGAAATCGATGATTGAGCGTCTCTACAGGAAATTCCATCCTGAGACGCTCACTAACCTGTTAGTTTGCAAGGCCGGTCTGACCCAACAATGGTGGCGGGAGACGTTGAATTGGACTGGTGATGTGGCACAGATTATCGGGCAAAAGGAAACAATCTTCCCCGGGTTCAAATACTACATCATTTCGTTCGATTTGCTGAAGAATATCGACCCGGAGCGCCTCAAGAAGCTACGGATTAAGTCGGTAACGATTGACGAATGCCAGCACATCAAAAATCCTTCGGCGCGGCGCACGCAGGAAGTCAGGAAACTGATTAAAATGTTTGACGTGCAGTCAATCATTGCCCTGTCAGGCACACCATTCAAGAACCGGGGTTCAGAGTATTTCACCATTCTGAATATCCTGAATCCTGAGCGGTTCCCCTCATTGCAGGCGTTCATGAATACCTACGTAGACTACTACTACAATGGGTATTCATACAAGGAAGGCGGAATCAGGAATCTGCCGAAGTTCAAAGAGCGGACCGCAGATTTCGTCCTTCGATACGAGCGCAAGGAAGTAATGCCGGAACTCCCCAGCGTTGAACGGAAAATGCATTACGTTCCACTCGGTGATAACTGGCAGAAAGCCTACGACGCGGCGGTCAAGAATTTCGTGGAGATTTTCAAGGATTCCCAACTGGAAGGCCGCGGACTCACGGCGAAGGAATCCAGTTCGATTCTGGCTGAGCTGCAAAAGCTCAGGAGAATCACCGGGAATAGCAAGGTGCCGGACTGCGTAGATTTCGTAGCGGATTTCCTTGAATCGACCGAGCGAAAGATTACGATTTTCCTGCACCACCACAGCGTAGCGAAAGCACTGACAGAGCAGTTGAATGCCCTGTGCGATGGAATGCAAATCAAGAGGCCGTTGATTCTGTCCGCTGAAATGAATGCGGAAGCGCGGCAATGGGCGCAGGACCAGTTTAATCAGAATCCTGAGCAGAGAATCCTGATTGCCTCGACACTCAGTTCCGGTGAGGGATTGAATCTCCAGCAATCATGCAGTGACTGCATCATTCTAGAGAGGCAATGGAATCCCGGTAATGAGGAACAGGCCGAATCACGGTTTGTCAGAATCGGGCAAACTGCACAATCCGTTAGTGCGGTCTACATGCTGGCTGGCGCAACGATTGACGAATGGATTACCGATATCGTTGAGCAGAAGCGAGTGAATTTCATCAAGACTTTCGGTAAGGACATTAGCGCACTGAAGTGGGACCAGAGCGAATTGACCGCCGCGCTTTACAAGAAAATCATGGAAGAGGGACGCCGCAAGTGGAGCGTCAAGAAATTAGCGGTTTAGCTTTCTCAGCGGTGGAAGAGATATAAACTTCCCCCTGAGGGGGAAAAACTCTAGAGGAGAATCGACAATGGCGCGTATCAGAATCAACTTCGGTCCCAGCTTCTGCGGACAATCCTCATGCGCTATCTGTTTCCGGGATGGCGCTGAAGCCGATGCTGAAAAAATCCGAGCGCAATACCGGGCCGAGCGGGCAGAGCAGGAAATTCGCAGGGAACGGGCAAGGCTGGCAAGACAACAGCCATTCAACGCGCCACGGATAACCCTTCCAGATAATTGCCAGTCCGTAGTGGATTGGGAAGCTGGCAGGAAAAAGGCAGCATTTGAAAAGGGTCAGGCTATCCGAGCGCGGCTCGAAGCCAAAAGAGCAGGAATCAACCCTGACCTGATGGAACAGACCGCACGGCGCAATGCTGATATCCGCGCTTCGATTGCAGCGGTTGAGGCACAAAATCGCCAGCTGGTCACAGCCATTCAAGCGGTTGGAATGGTTGACGAAATTGCTCAAGTTGATTTTGCAGCAATCGAAGCAAGGCTGGAAGAAGAAAGGATTGCGGCAAAGATTCGGGATTGCCAAGCTACACGCGAATTACTGGCGCGGACCGCCGCCACGAGGAAAAAGATTGAGGGGAACCGTCCCAAGCCAATCACGCTGCCTGAGGCGAAGCCAGTCGTTGAAATGTCCTTCGCTGACCTGATGGGTAAGTCGGCTCGCATCAGCGAAGATGTCGCCAAGTATGTCGGTGGTTTCGAGGAATCCGTGGAAAACGTCTATCTCGATGATCGAGAGAAGGCAATACTCCGGTGAAGTGGAGAGAAATGAAATGAATGAAACAAAAACGTGCTCGCGCTGCCTCGCGGAAATCACGATCTACCGCGAAATCAACAACAAGATTGTGTGCCCCAATTGCCACACAATGATTGAGGTAGGACAGCTAACGGATGGAATCCGAGGACTGGAAGAACTGAAGAAACTTTTGGATAAGTAATTGAGATGTCCAGAGTAACTCGAAAAATCCTGAATAAGGGGACGAAGCCGTTAATTCGGCTAGATAATAAGTCTACGAGTGAAATGGACAGAGCAGGGCTGGACTCGCTAGGCTCGCCGGAAGGCAAGTATAGCGTAGTCCAGCCCACCGTCACGAAATGCACTTGCCGTCGCGGTGGTTGGGAACTGTGCTTGGTTCATAGTAGGGAGATGAAATGACGCCAGAGCTGAGGGATTCGTACAAAATCGATAAAACTGGATGGGGAGAGGGTCCGTGGAATAGCGAACCCGACCGGCTAGACTTTCACCATGCCGGATTTCCCTGCCTAGCATTGCGGAATCACAGCGGCAACTGGTGCGGCTATGTGGGTTTGCCCGCCGCGCACGTATATTACAGAAAGGACTACGGTTCCCTAGACTTGGATGTCCACGGTGGATTGACCTACGCGGGAGAATGCTCAGGACATATCTGCCATGTGGCGGAGGAGGGAACCGACGATATGGTTTGGTGGTTGGGATTTGATTGCGGCCACTACTGTGACTATGCACCGGGGATAGCTAAGCATTTCCGTAGTCATGGCCTGCCGGGGAATATATTCGATAGGGGAGATTACAAAACGCTGGAATACGTTAGGGGAGAAATCGAGAATCTGGCAGTCCAGCTTTCTCAAGTAAAGTAATGCCCACAAGAACTCTCTACATTTCGTCTGAACATGAAGGGATATGGAGAGAGCTGCGGGTATTCGCTAGGCAGCAGGGCATATCGATGTCCGAGCTAATGCTTCAGGGAATGTACAACGCAATGAAAAGCCCGCAGGAATCGCAGGCACAGAGTAAGTTAGAACAAATCCGACAGATTCTCGAGAAGTAGACACTCCAGAGGAGAGGAAAATGGGAACAGATATTCATTTCAAGCTGGAAACGTACGAGGATGGAATGTGGAAAGACCAGCCATTCCAGATAGTTTGGGAGGGCCGCAAGCCGAAGTTCGCGGACCGGCCAATCGCACCAAGTGTATTTGCCAATCGAAACTATAACCTATTCGCAATCCTAGCGGATGTGCGGAATGGGCATGGATTCGCGGGCATCAGAACTGGCGAGGGCTGGCCGAGTATCGCAGCGAACCGGGGAGTGCCGAAGGACTATCAAGGAGAAATTCCTGGGGACCACAGTCTAACGTGGATGACCCTACAGGAACTCAAGGAATTTGGTTGGGATGAGGTAGAGACGTATCTCTATGGAGTAATCCCTGCCGCAGATTACGAAACCTTAACACCGGGATTCCCGCCAAAGAACTACGCAGGAGATGTCGGTGGGTATGATGTCAAAGTCTATACTCCCGGCGAGTATGCATTCGCTAAGAGGCAACAGATTCTGGCTCCACATTCCTATGTGAGAGTTTCGTGGAGAATGACTGCGCGGGCCGCGACCTATAATTGGGTAGGCGAAGTAGTCCCGTGGTTGGAAACTGTTGCGGCTGGCCGACCGCTCCGACTAATCATTGGTTTCGACTCGTAAACTTCGTTTAAAGGATTCCAATGATTCGAATTTGCATCGATTGTGGCAAGAAAGTGATGACGGATACTTGGGTCACGAAATGGCATGGCCCATATCATTGTGGTTGTCGTAAACCTTGAGTCCCTGAGGGAGAAAATCAGATGACTAAAGTAAGGAAACTCTACGGAATCACCGACGTACAGTTGACGCAACTAACTCTCGGTATCGTCGCATTGCCGGGACCGGAAATGCCAGAAACAGAAACTTTGATGAGACTGATGCTGAAGATTCTCAACGAAGTTGCGGCAACCGAAATTGGGGTAGAGGACACTACTCCAATTGTCAATCTGTAGTTTCGGTAAACTCGATAGATAGAGGAGACAGAGTAATGAGTAAGAAAACAGTACGAATCAAGGTCAGGAAAGAGAAGCTCAATCTTCCCCGGTCGATTCATCGTATCTTCCCGAATGTCAAGACCGCTGTGGACGCCGCACAGCCCATCGAAATCGCTGTTGCGGCGAAGGATTGCAAGGATGCCACACGATTAAATCCTTCAGAGTGCGCGCTGGCGAAAGCGGCGAAGCGAGAACTCCGTGCGGATGGAGTAATCATTGGGATGTCAACATCCTATGTGATTCGTGGAGATCAGGCGATTAGGTTCTCTACCCCGGCAAGCGTACAGAGGGAAATCGTCTCATTCGACAGGCATCAAGACTTCGCACCGGGAGACTACTACTTGACTCCCAAAGCCCCCAGTATGCGGCTCGGCAAAACTGGTGGAAAGAACAAAGGAAGTAATCACAAATCACGAAGGAAAATCCACCACTCCGCTCGGGTCCGGTTGCTTCCCAAGGGAGTAGAGTAACATGAACGACGCAATGCCGCTATGCAATAACTGCTATCGCCAGCCAAGTCAAATGGCTGATATATGCTACGCGGCAAAGCAGGAATCCCTAACTCCTGAGGCTTTCGTTTTCAAGTATTGGAATGAGTTAGGGTTGAGTCCACAGAATCGATTTCTCTGCGCGGACTGCCGGGAAAAGTTTCTCTCGGGCGGTCCACTAGCCAGAGATGAGGAAAGTAGGGAAATGTGACAGAGTCACTCAACATTACTTGCTACAAATGCAAGTCAGAGAATGTCAAGCAGGAGGAAGGTGGAGCATTTAGATGTCAGAATTGCGAGCAACAGTTCTACATCTTTGAGACTGACCCATCAACGCTCAACGAGATTCAAAACTGTTTCCTGAAGTTTAATTTCACTTCAGTAAAGCAGTTAGAAAGCCTGGCCCCGAAAGGGGCCGGGTTCGAGCGCGGGGATATAGTCCATGCGGGATTCCATGCCTACTATCTATTACAGATGGAAGGAATGGATTGGGTGGAACGGAAAAGGAAAGCGTTAGCCTTCGCGGAGATGAAGGCCGCGGAGTCACAGCTGGAAGTCGAAGACATAATGAATGTCTTAGAGAGTATCAAGCAATACTTTGATTACTACAAGGCAGACAGTTGGAAACCCTTGGTAGTCGAGCATTGCTTCAGGAAGTTAGTCTACGAAGATGACGAACTGAAGCTAATCCTATCAGGGAAAATCGACATGAAGGTAGACACTGGACCTAGGAATAATAACCTAGAACTTCCAGTAGACCATAAATCGGGAATCGACGTAGCGCCCAATGAACTAAGCAATCAGTTCATGGCCTACTCACATGTCTCGAAATCAAACTTGTTTTGTGTGAACAAGGTAGGTTTTCAGAAAACTGTGCCAATGGATAAGAAGTTCAAGCGGCACATCATTCCCTACACTCCAGATTTACTGGAGCACTGGCTAAAGAATTCGATCTGGTGGATTAAGATGGCGCTGTTCTGTATGGAGAATAGTTCATTCCCGCAGAACTTCACCAGTTGCGATAAGTATTCTGGCTGTCAGTTCAAGCCAGTTTGCTACTCCAAGCCATCGAATATGGAGTTTAAGCTCCAGAGTTTATTCAAGAAACGAGATAAACCCTGGGATCCCGCGACCGCGGACTTGCCCCGAGAGGAACTATTGAAGGTGCTGGAGAAACTATGACTTGGATTCTGGACGACGACGACAACCCAATCCCTGAACCGGATAAGACTAAGTGGTATGAATGGAGGAAGGCAAACCATGATCGAGTTTGCATCGGATACTCGGTTCATGGGGAAGTGAAGATCATTTTCGATTTCGTGGGAGTAGGACCGAGGGATAAGTTATTCACCGTGGAACTCCAAGTCCCCGGTAATGATTCCCGAATCAATGGCTACGCAACAAAGAAGGAAGCAGAGATATTCTATCGACGCGCAGTCAGGTCCGCGCATATCGCTGAAGTCGCGCATTCGTGCGGAGTTAACTAATGGCTAAGAAGAATAATCACACCCATCAGTACGTGAGGGAAAAGCTAGGTAAGCAGTTGATCTATAGATGTATCTTACCTGACTGCTCACACTACATCCTAGCCAGACTAGTTCTGGGCAGGAAAAGTCTATGCAATTACTGCGGTGCGGAGTTCGTGATTGACAAGCATAACTCCACTCTGCGGAAACCTCATTGCAATGAATGCGTAGTGGTTCACAATGCCAAGCCCAAGCCGGTCTTGATTAAACCGAGTATTCAGGATGCGAATATCGAGAGTTTCCTGTCTCAGTTAGATCAGATGAATCAGCAGGAGAAGTGATGCCAACAATGGATAAGGTAGAAATCGGCGGACCAGCACTAACCTTAATCAAGGGAGAACCCGGAGTAGGAAAGAGTCTAGCTGCATCTACCTATCCAAGACCACTCTACTTTTTCGACTTCGAGAATAAGATGAGTGCAATCAAGAACTACTACACGAATATTCTGAAAAAACCAGACTTGATGAAAGGACTCACCTTTGACGTTTATCGAGACTGGGATACTGCGTGGACTAAACTGATAAACTTCGGAGTCAGTTGCCCGCATAAATCCCTAGTTTTCGATGCACTAACGTCAAGCGCGTGGCTCGCAATCATGTCAATCGTGCGGGCTAAGGGTGAGGGCGGGAAGAAAATCGCTGGAAAGATTAAGGTTGCGGGGATCGAGGACTACGGTGGGGAAGCCGCTGCCCTGAATAATATGATTGACCAGTTCATCACGCTTTCGCAGATGGGAGTTCACATCATCCTTACCGCGCATGTATTAAGGATCGTGGACAAACCAGTAGGCGGGCAGGCACCTACTGAGAGTAGAACTTTAATGACTGGTGGAAGGAAAGTAGCGGCAGGTATTCCCGGCTACTTCAATGAAACCTATCATCTGTGGGTAGATGCATTAGACCCTAAAACTCCAAAATATATCGCCAACACTCGACACTCAGGCGATGACTTCGCTAGAACCTCGTTGCCGGTTCCCGGTGAAATCGACTGGACTAACCGAAATTTCTACGAGGAACTCCAAACTCACTTGAAGCAAAACTTAGGATAATTTATGGAAGAATCTTGCTCCTTTGGTTGGATAATCATTGCGGTAACACTGATCATTTGTGCTACCACAGTTGTCCACAAATTTATAGATTAACTTAGGAGGTGTCTAAAGCAAACTAACAAACAAGCAAACAACCACACAAACACGGAAACCAGACAGAAGGAAAGAAACAGTATGGCTATTTGGGATGTGTCACCTGATGATCTGAAGCAGGGAATCGTAGTCACGGTCCCTGCTTGGTACTGCGCGGAAGTCAACTCCAGCGTTCTCGGAGCTGACAGGAACGGCGCGGGGCTGTGGAAAATCTCTGGGAAGATTCTCAACGAGGGAGAATACCAGGGTGTTCCGATTCGCTGGAACTACAGCGAGAAGCTGAAGTCCATGTCCACCCGTTTCTTGGAAGCGGTTGGAGCAACGATTGATCCTGCGCGTGGCGTGAAACTCAACACGGATGCAGTCGTGGGCCGCCGTGTGGAACTCTACATCGCGCCGCGTGAATGGGAGGGCCGTCTGGTAAACGATGTGAAGGATTGCCGTCCCTGCCAGCACGAATCGATTCCCGCTGGAACGTCCGACAACTAGTTCTCCAATCTAATAGGATTAGCGCCTTTTCCTATTAGATGTTCGGCCGTGTGGTCCCGAGCGGTGGGGAAATCGGGACAACTAATTAATTCTCAGATGAGAGGCAAATCATGGCTTGGAATGACGATGAGCCGGAAATCGATAGCGAAGAAGAAATCGAAGAAGACGAAGACACGGAAGAGGAAGATTCCGAAACTGTGGATAGCGATGAGTCCTCAGATGATGAGGAAGACGAGGAAGAATTTGAAGACGACGAAGACGAGGAAGAACTCGAAATCGAGCTAGAGGAACTCTAAATTTAGATTATGGTGCGGCCTTGGGCCGCACCATAGTTCTTGAGGACATCCATGCAACTTGAAACAATCAAGGCTAGAGTCCTAGATAGGTCTATCCAATGGTACAATCGCGCGCACCTGATTTACCTCTATCACAGCGTACGAGCGGCCCAACCTTTACCAAGAAAATGGACTATGCGGGACACCTCCAAGGCATTGGGGATAAGTTTAGGCTCAGTCCACAACTATCTCAGACTACAGGAAGCATTAGAGGCAAATCCAGAACTTAAGAAACTTAGTTTTCGCAAGGCACTAGGGAAAAAATGATTTGCAAACGATGCGGTTATCCTCGCCGAAAAGGGAAGGGCCGGTTCTGCTCACCTTATTGCCGATATCTCTTCAGGATATTCGGCGTATAAAGGACTACCGAGATGCCTAAATTTGTCCCAGGTAGAGGAAGTGCCACTGCCAGAATAATGATGGTGGGCGAAGCTCCCGGCTCCACGGAAGAAGAAACTGGAGAGTGTTGGGTAGGTCCGGCAGGACAACTACTCCAGAAGATTGCAAACGATGCGGGAATATCTCTATCGGATGTCTACTTTACGAATGTGCGGAAATACCAACCGCCAAATAATGACTTCCAAGTATTCAATCCCGGAGAACCTTCACTTCAGGAACAGCTAGAGTTTCTAGATGAGGAAATCAATGCAATCAACCCTAACATCATTGTTTTCCTTGGAGCTAATGCCTTCGAGTCGGTTAGCGATAATAAAGGCATCCTCCTTCATAGAGGTTCGCTGTTTCTCTATAAAGGGAGAAAAGCTCTGGGAACTTTCCATCCCGCGAGATTGCTTCATTCAGATGGGGGAAAATTCGCTCCGTATTGGCAGAAGCACATCATTGAGTTTGACCTCCGCCGCGCCCTCGACGAATCAGGTTCCCGCACCCTTGAACTTCCGCACAGGCTTCTTCAAATCTGCAAATCCCCCTTGCAACTATACCAGTTTGTGGAGCGAAACTCGAAGGATAGCCGCGCGGACGGTTATGTGGATTCGGATATTGAGTCATCTAATTGTATCCCATCCTGTATCTCGCTGGCGTTCCATCCGGGGGAAGCGATAAGCATTCCTCTACTACCATCATTGTGGGGCATCAAGTATACCGACATGACCCCACAAGAGCTAGCTCAGTGCTGGCTCATAGTGGCTAAGATTTTAGCTGACCCAAAATGGAAAAAATCAGGACATAACTTCCATTATGACGAGCCGAAAATCAACCTCTATGGATTCTATCTTGACAAGTTATCGTTCGATACTCAACTCGCCAGTCACTCGCTCTGTCCCGAGTGGCCGCAATCCCTTGCCTTCAACACGTCTATCTGGACTAAGGAACCTTTTTACAAAGAAGAAGGAAGAGGATTCAATCCCAAGAAGGATAAGGTTGATAGACTTCTTCTTTACAACGCAAAAGATTCGGCTGTCACCAATGAAGTTCGCCGGGGGCAGATGCGAGAGATTACTCGTCTGGGTCTTGAAGAATTTTTCTATGACTTCGTGATGAAACTCCACCCTCTCTATCTAGGTATAGAGAAGGTAGGATTTAAGGTAGATGAGGATGTGCGGCGAACTTTAGTGGAGAAATATGTTCAAAGACAGCTGGACAAAGAGCGTGAACTGCACAGCATACTGGGCTTCGACTGCAATGTTGCTAGTCCTAAGCAGGTTGCTGCTACTCTATATGAGCACCTTAAGTTTCCTCGCCGCGCCGGTACTGGAGAAGATGTGCTCGTCTCCCTCATGGGAAACCATGCTAAAACTCCTGAAAAGATTCGAGTTCTTAAACTTATTATCGAAATCCGCAAAGTACGCAAAACAATCGGAACCTATCTCATGGCCTCCCCGGACTACGACGGGAGAATGAGAACAAGCATCTTCATTACTGGGACTGAAACAGGTAGGACCAGTGATAGGATTATGGAACCACCTCTACGCCCCGAGGCAATGGGTCTAGCTTTTAAGACTATGACCAAGCATGGAGATGTCGGCGCGGACCTGCGGACCATATTCGTACCGGATACCGGACATGTCTTTGTCAACATGGACTTGAGTCAAGCAGAATCTAGAGTAGTAGCCAATCTAGTCGAAGATTATGAAAAGCTGAGGTTAATGAATGAGCACGATATTCATTCGGTTACGGCGTCCTGGGTATATGGTGGAGATTACGCAGCATGGACTAAAGCGCGGCACGGAGGAAATGAGCCGCCTGAAAGGTTTATTGGAAAGACTTTGCGGCACGCCGGTGAACGAGGAATGGAAAAAAGACGACTTATGGAAATCGTTAACACCGACTCGGAAAAGTACGGAATTGACCTTACAATTAGTGAGTACAAAGCCGGCCTCATCCTTGACGTTTTCCATAGAAACGATAGGGGTATCAGAGGTGGAAGCGATGGAACTTGGACAGACTTTAGCGGAGTTAGTCGGCCCAGCTATTTTAAGCTAATCGAGGACGCGCTCAAGGACAATAATAGATTGCTGGTCGGCCCCTACGGTCGGCGAAGGATTTTCTTTGAGCGGTGGGGGAAGGACTTATTCAAGGAAGCCTACTCCCACTTACCGCAGCAGATAGTTGGGGACAAAATCAAGAAGGTGATGCTAGCTATCAAGCATTATCTACCAAACACCCAAATAATCCTGGAGAGTCATGATGCCTTCATGGCTCAGGTTCCAATTCCCTGTGTCGATGAATTCGTCAAGGTTGGACAGGCAGCGATGACCGCGCCAATTCCATTCACTGGAACATTCCCTCGACCAGATTTAGTCATTCCATGTGATGTGGAAATTGGAGTCAAGAACTACAAAGAGCTTAAAAAGTATAGGAAACTATGATAGTCATAAGACGCATAGTGTTCAAGATTGGAGTTGAGACTCTACTGTTTGACGGCGCGGACTACTGGGTTTCACTGAAGAACAAAACCTACAGTAATGTTTTCAAGATTCCTCGGGAACGGGAAGATGCTTGGTTTAAACTGTTTGGAGTATGGAGATTAAGAAAATGATTGAAGATGATCTCAAGGCAATCGAAGCATCAGTGGCATCCATCCGCGCGCAGTTGCCATCTAACCTAGCTAGGGTCAGTACCACAGAAGATCTACAAAAAGCTGTGGATGACTTTACAATCAAAACTATTCTAGTCAAGCCCGGACTCTACGGAACATTAACATTAAGGAATGGAGTTAGAGGAGTAACTATCAGACCAGATACAATTCTAGGTGAGGGTAGGGTTAGTAATGACTGGAAGGAATCTCTAATCAAACTAGCTCAGCTTGATTGTGAGCCAAAGGCTGAGAGTTACTACCTAAATGGATTCCAGTTTTTGCCAAGAACTGACCCAGGTTATCCCATTATCAATTTGGGAACAGACAAGGAAACGAATCCACTAAACACTCCAAATAACATTTGGTTTAATCAGTGTATCATCTCCGCGGACCCCACTAAAGGTGGGAAGCGTGGAATGGCGTTGAATTGCCGTATTGTTTATGTAATGCATTCCCTACTGGAGAACTTTAAGTATAGTTCAGATAGTCAGGCAATCCAAGCCCAGAATGGTCCCGGCCCGCATACAATCAATGACTGCTATCTCTCAGCCTCAGGAGAGAATTTCCTTCTAGGCGGAGCAGACCCAACCAACGAATTGATGATTCCAAGTAATCTCACCTTCACTAATAATCTCTGCACGAAGGATATGACTTGGATGGGGATGGCAGGAGTTACCAGTAAGAACTGCTTCGAGCTGAAGAATATAATCGGTGCGATAATCGAGAACAATATCTTCGAGAATTCCTGGACCTCAGGTCAGACAGGATATCTGGTAGTCTTCACTCCAAGGAATCAAGGCGGGTCCGCGCCATTTACCGTAGTTAGAGATGTGGATTTTCGTTGGAACGTAATGAGGAATGGCGGTGCGGGGATCAACATGATTGGGGATGATAATGTTAATCCTTCTCAGCGAACCGAGAATATTACCATCGAGCAAAACTTGATGTATGATATTGGAACCCTCCCCGGCGCGCAGCGACTCAATATGATTGGAAGAAATCCACTAAATGTGAACTATCGAAACAACACCATGATTGGAGTCAAAGTTAATAGTTTTTTGGACTTCGAGATGGGTGCGGAAAACTTTAGTGCGCTGAATAACTACTTCTCTGAGGGGAGTTATGGTCTTAAAGGTACTTATACTGGAAGTGTTACTGGTAATATCATTGGCCCTCCTGTTGCACCTCGTCTTATCAAGTATGAGCCAGGTAATGTTAAGACCACTCTACCACTAGGACCAGACTACAAATATCAGCAAGACCCAAGTAAAGGATGTGACATCGATGAACTCCGAAGGAGGGTTAAATTCTAATGACTGATCCAGCCGTCCTCCGACGACTCGTGGAGCAGTGGCGCGAGGAGCTACATCGAGAGACGAATGCGGCCCGCTACACCCTGCTCGACCGCTGTATCTATCAGGTGAACGCCGTTCTCGCCATGGAATGTGGCG
>Ga0247662_1000044_pt1 | contig 15434 bp, 18 predicted proteins | sample CNK03_metaG_FD_190127 | JGI IMG/M metagenome (GOLD analysis project Ga0247662, IMG submission 190127) | Soil microbial communities from Purdue University Martell Research Forest, Indiana, United States - CNK03 | ecosystem: Environmental > Terrestrial > Soil > Temperate forest > Bulk soil... | reverse complement strand
TGATGGAGTTGAACGCCAAACTCATTACAGCCTACACAATAGAATCGCTTGGTGGTATTACAAGTGTCTTTCCATTTCGTATCAGATGGACTTCTACTGCACCGAGTTTTGCTACAGGAACGCCGTGGGATGTCACCACCAATTTAGGTGCGGGATTCAACGACGAGTTTGATGTGCCAGATGTAATTACTGGGATACTACCACTTGGTCGCGTTGGCTACATTTATCGTAGTAATGGTATATCCGAGATGATACCTAACGGCAATGGAAATGGATTCGACTTCGATCACTTGTGGGCGTCTGATAGGGGTATCGGCTCAATTAATGCACAGACTCTGAGTGGTTACGGCCCGATGCACATGTTTATGGCGAATGACGATATTTACAAACTAACGCCTAACAGTTTCGATCAAGTAGGTGGTCGGGCGTTAACCGCTATTAAACAAGACATCGCACAAGCAAATGGAGTTGTGTTAGGTACAATCGTTCCATACATCAACATTGACTATGTGTATCTGACATACTGGCTCGTAATTCCATTCGTAAACGGTGTATCAAAAATATGGATATACGACATCAAACAAGATAGCTGGACAGCTCAAGTGTTCAACAACAAGGTTTTCACGGCAAAGCCTAGAAATGTGTATACACTGTAATGGGTGTCGTACTTCCAGGTGGTGATGGTGGTGGTTCAACAGGTCGTATTCCACCAGCAGGTACACCAGCAGGTGGTGGATCAGGCGGTAGTGGAAGTGGTGGGGCAAGTACTAGCCCGGCAATTAATTTGGCCAACCTTCCTGTAACGGGTGGGTTGATTGGTTATCAGGTTAACTTGTTGTTCTCGTTGTTTGATATACTATCACAATCTAGTATGATTTATGTGATGGATTCGAACAATTTCAACACAGAAGAAGATGTTGAATACGATTTTAAGGTGGAAGAGTTTGAACCTGGCAACGAAGCGACGATACATCGTGTGTTGATTCGGTATAGAGATTTGGGGCAAGTTACTTTCATACTTGCGGTGTTAAGTGCAGACAAACCAAACATAGACACTACGCAGGGTACTGGAAATGCACAAATCATCACGATTGGTAATAACGGCCCAAACAACACACCAACACGCAAAATATACACATTCAAGGCCAGCGTCAAGGTGACAACCGAGGCTCCACAAGTGAAGATATTTCGCAAAGCATTAAGTGGCCCACTATCAATCACGAAAGTAAAAGCATGGGCTTCCTACGGTGATGGTGATATTATATGAAGAAGCCAATACGACCAACACACGGGGAGACGAACAACTACCAACAGGTATTGGATCGTACACATGACATACTGAATGGTGGAATCGACCTTGGCGGTGTGGGAAATCCGGGTAATGTCGGAAACACGCACATATCTCTTAATGTTGTGGTAGGTGCAAACACACAGTTTGCCGTGACGCACAATCTGAATCGTGTACCTACAGGCTTTCATGTTGTACGTACAGGTATGTCAGGCTTATCATTAATCGACAGTGGAACAACTTGGACGAAGACACAGATGTTCTTAAAGTCTAACCTGGCAAACCCGGTTGCAGTTTTACAAGTTTACTAGTTTTAAGAAGGTGACAAATGCCACTCACAGCATCCAATAACACCGCACAGCTTACAATCACTAGCACGGATATAAATGGTAACACGAGTATCAACCGGGGTGCTGGTAATCCTACACTTAACGGAGTGTTTGGTGCGTTGACAATTAATAATAATGTGGCGGTGGGAGCTGGAATAGCTGTGGCTACACCAGGTATTGTTTTTAATTGTTACTTCAAGAATAATGCTACACCGGGGTCAGGTATCACGCTGCAAGTTAATGGTACTTTGTCTGGTGGTGCGTCACAAATACTTTGTATACTACAACCTGGCGGAATCTTTTTAGTTTGGAATGTCATCAATAGCGTGGCCGCATCCGGTTATACGGCCTTTACCTTTACTGTAGTAGGTGGTACTTGCCCAGTAGAGTACTTCTTAGGTAACTAATGCAAATCAAGGACTTAATGCCCGGTGTGAAACGGAAGCTCGGTGGGCGAGACGATGTAGATGTGTCTAGTCCGTTGTGGATTAAAGACTCTATACTAGAACTAACCGAGTCATACCCATTTAACGAACTTGAATCAGCAGGGCCGGTTGTTAACTTTGTTGTAGGGCAACCTAATTACACCATAAGTTACTTTACGAATAATAATGAAAGACCGACGATTATTTACAGTTGGTGGGTTTCTACAACAACATCGATGACGAATACTGGTCGCAATTTAAAGTATCGCACTGTACCAGTTGTCGTGTCAATGTCGAAAACACCCGGACAAGTATCAAAATGGACAAAGCATGGCGTAGACTTTATTGTAGGTAATCAGCCGGATCAAGCCTACGCATCACAGATGTTATACCAACGAGAACATCCGTTCTTGTGTGACAAGTTTGATCCAGTTGCATTGCAGAATCAGACAGTAAAAATGCCAGATTCTTGGTCTATTATTATAGAGTTTCATGCTGCAATCATAGGAGCACATGAGTTACGTATGTCTGACTATGCTACAATGTATCATCAAGCGTTGTATGGTGATCCGGATTTCAAGAAAACTGGAAGAGGTAATCCTGGCTTGATAATGCAACGTACATCCACCTATGATCGTGACTCGTCACAAAACGAACGACAGATACAAATGGTTGTCTTGAAGTCTTGTGGGTAGGAGTTTACTATGGGAAGTCCAGGAACAGGGCCGGGTGGGAATATATTTCCAATCCCACCGTTTCTAACAGGGTCGTCTAATGTAGAACCGGGGTCGAGATTCGGCCAACACAATACTCCTACTGGTGGTGGAAGTGGTTCTATACCGGGTGGTGGTTTTAACCTCGGACTAATAGGTGCTCCACCAATGCACGGTATGTTAGAGGATTCACCAGGACTGCGTGGAATGCAGGGACAAGGAATGTCCCGGTTTAGTAATGGTGGCATGGATAACGGTCTTGGATTAACAGGAGCATGGGCGTCGTCAGGATTTGGACAGCAACAAGGGATGACATCAGGGTTTAACTTCTTTAATCCTAATGGGCCGTCGTCTATACCCGGTAGCACTACATCATTCTCGGCATTGGGTATAGGTGATACAGTACTACCCGGTGTATCAAATCCGTCGTCACCATTTTCAAGTACGTCAGGTTTCGGTGGCACAGGTGGATTCCCCGGACTGCCCGGTGTAGATGCAAAATCACTTGATAAGATCTATGGTAAAGGTGTTGGTAACGCACTCGCAGCATTCTTGAGTAGTGGTGCAGGATTTAATCCTGCTGTTATGCAGGCACAGTTGAATGCCGCGAAACCTATCGAAGCCAAAACACTCTCCAAGATGCAAACTATGTTTGGTGATACTGGGAGTGCATACAGTAGTACTGCTGCGATAGGTTATGGGGACTTCGAGTCACAATTTAATGCAGCATTACAGGGTGAATTTGCACAAGAATATCAACAGTCTGTACAAAACTACTTAAACGTATTGATGGGCGTAAAGGGTGACGCAATGCAACAACATGCACAGGAACCTAACTGGCTTGGTATTGCAAGCCAGATTGCGTCGTCCATAATGCCGTTCTTTGTATAACGAGGTTGTGATGTCAAGTATTCCACAAGCACCGGGTTTAGTAGGACAACAAGTCGCTGACTATATTAAGTCGTCGCAAGGTAGTTCTAGTGTGTCTGATGCCGCGACTGCTGCCAGAGGTAATGCTGAAGTATCGGATCGTATAATGCAACAAATCATGCAGCAAATCTCCGGTGGTGATATGGGCGGAATGGTACAGAATCGACCATCTGTTATGCTGCCGACACCTGTAATGCCGAAACAGATGCCGATGGGAGAGCCACATCAAATACAGGCTACGACAGCAGGCGGACAGAAGCGTAACGACATCTCGTCATTAATTAGTAGTGTGGGTAATATAGTAAAGGCTGGTGTCAATAAGAAGCGAGAGAAAGAATCTCGCGATCTTGAGGCTGACCTCGCACTAATTACAGCGGCAAGTAGTAATCCACAAGATCCACATAACCGAGCAATACTCGATGCATTAAGCCAAGATTCAAAACGAATGAAGCGTCTTGAGAAAGCGATTGGTTATAATCCATTGAGTGGTGAACCACCACCGCCTGAAACACAGACGATGATGAAATTCTCGAAGGATAATCGTCAAAAACAAGAGGCAAAACAACAGCAGATCACTCAAGCTATAGCACAGCACTTAGGGCCGCAAGCGGCGCAACAGGGTGGGGCTGCGCCATCACCAGTGCCCGGACAACAACCCGGACACGCTATGGATGCGTTGATGGCTAGAATGCCAAACACACCACAACTTAGTCCGATGGTACAGTTACAGGCAGGTTTGATTAAAGCCGGCATTCTGCCTAGTGCAGACAAGTCTCTTACTGCACTAACAAGTTTGTTCAAAGATATAATGACAAACGATGCCAAGTATGCTGAAGTTATAGGTAGATTGCAAGTAAAAGATAAGGAACTGGCTGGTAAATTACAAGAAGTTCGTGAGCGTGGTCGTTACTTACTTGAACAAGAAAAGATGAAGCAAGAAGGTGCTGGTGCTCGTATAAACTCTAGGGCAAACACTGCAATAGAAACTGCAAAGATTCGAGCCGGAGCTACTGTACAAAGTGCTAAAATACATGCAGAGGCTACAGTAGATAGTGCAAAGATACGGGCTAATGCACAAAAAGAAGCTGCTAAAATACGTCAGGAAAATGTTAGTAAGCGTGCCGATGTTACAAAGCAACACAAGTTATTAGTGGACGAAGTAAAACAAATCGACCAGGATATTAAGAATCTTGATGTACAGATTGCGTCAGCAGATAAGACACGCAAACCACAACTGATTCAAGAACAACAGATGAAGAAAGAACTAAAAAACGCCAAAGAACAGTTGATGGACGTATATGACAAACAAGGGGCGCAGCTTGATACAGTAATCAAGCAGTCTCCTACATCACAATTAGATAGCGGTACGTCGAATGAAGATGATCTGAGTAAAGAAATGGACGACGAGGATAAAATTTTCTAGTGGCACTACAGGATCAAAATACGTCAGTACCAATTCCAGCAGGATCAATGCCACCTACTGAGACGCAACAGGTACAAGCAAGACCTGTTATTAAACGTGGCCAATGGCTTCGCAACAGGCTGAACTCACTGTATTCTGATCCTGTCTATAGTAAGGCGAGTCCGGAAGTACAAAAGTATTACAAGGATAGAGCTTATGACAAGTGGGTAGTACCTTACTATAAGCATATCGGTGAGAAGCCGATATCGAAAGATACGTTTATAGGTGGTGGGCAAGATCCGGCAGTACGGGATCGTATTGCTATTGAGACGTTGGCGAATAAGAGTGATAAAGAAGAACTCACTATACTGAAAACAAGCTCCAAGTTTTTGTCAGGTGTCTCGAACATACTGAACTTCGCTGCATCATTTGATCCGACGTTGTTACCATCAGAACGTAAGAATATACACGAGATGCTGTCCACTAGCGAGAACTACTATGACAAACAGGCACAAGATTTAGAAGATCGAATACAAGATAAAGGTGGACATGATCTAGCTACTAAAGTAACTGCATTAGGTACACAAGCAATCTTCTTTGAAGCATCTGGAGGCAATGCAGCAGCATCAGCACTTCGTATAACAAATCCGATGTTTGTTAAGACTGTAACGCCAACTGTTAAAACACTGTGGAATGGGGCTGTCACTGGTACATTATGGGGCGCGACGACAGGATCTAAGGCAAAAGAACTGCCAAGCGATGCTGCTACATTCGCTCTTATGGATTTGGGCTTAACTAAAGCTAGTTCTGTATTCTTCAAAGTGTTTGGAAAGTTTATTGAACGCAGTAAAGTAGTACAAACTGTACAAGAAGCTGCTGAAGACCTTGTAGCGGGAAAGGGTGTCATACGACCTAAAGTAGAGGACTTTGTAAAAGCTCAAGAACCAACTGAACAAATTCCTGGATTGATTGTAGGAAAACGTCCCGATCGTTTTAGTCCTATTAATGTTAATGAACAGGCTTCTAAAGTCGCTGTAGCAAAAGCCTTAAATGAATCTGCTCAAAAAGTAGCTGGAGGTGACACTAACGGAGCTTTTAAAAGATTAAGTCCTAAGGAACAAAAGGCGTTACTAATGCGCCTTACGATGGTTACAAAGCAGTCATCGGAATCGACACTCGATAGCATATTTAGCGGCGCAATGCTGAAAGACGCCGAAGAACAAATGAAGACGGTTGTACCTGCTGCTGCCAAGATACAAGGAGAAATAGATCAGGTTATAAAGAGTCACGGTGTTGATCCTACAGAAGCAAAATTGGCGACAAAATTACCAAGACATCAGACTACAATCGACTCGCCTATCTCACATATCAGCGCACGTATGAGTTTCCTTCGTAATCAGTTGAAAGCGGCTGATAAAAAAGATCTGATAATGAGTGAGGTTGATACACTACGAGAGGCGTTACGTCAAGAACAAGATCTCTACAAACAAGTGAAGGCTCGCTCACAACAAAGTACTGCACATGGTAGTGGTGGTATTTCACCCGAAGAAGCAAAGCGTCCTGGACAACACTATGTCGTAAGTAAAGGTGGAACGACTGTAACTAGACACGGGAAGGAGTTTGATCCAGGTGGGATTACACAAGGATCAACACACGTTACTGTATTGCCGGATGGCTCGATACGTACTAATGAAGGTATTTTAACAAAGACACAAGAGAAAGCACTCCGTAAGACATTAGCAGAACTATATAAAGAAGCGGAGAAGCAATAATGGGCGGTGTAGTAGTAGCTCCGGTGGAACAAGGACTTAAAGAGTCTATTGTCCAAGGTGTCAAAGCACTTGAAACTCATTCAGGTGGGGCGTTGCTACGTTCATTAGGTAAATGGGGTGAAGAACTTGCTGGATTGACAACAAAATTTGAACAGTTTCGGGATGGTAACAAGTCATTCTCCAGAGAGACTGTAAACAAGTTGTTTAGTGAAGTACCACAACAACACCATCAGGATGTCGAGAATTTTATACTCGGCAAACCACACACACTACCATCACAGTACCACCCACAAGCGCAGAAACTTACGACGCTCAAGAATACTATCGAGAGTAAAGCTGCTGCATCAGGACAGAAGGTGGTGGTCGCTAAGAAACGTGTGCCGTTTATTTTGAATAGCGAAGGTCCGTTTGTTCATCACGACAACCTCACAATACCTAACCATCCTGATCGTGGCGCGGCGATACAAGAAGTGATGAACTACTTGAACAAACCACGAGCGGAAGCGACTAAAATACTGGACGCTCAGATAGGTATGGAGCGTGGTCGTAATGCCGTGTCGCATATGTCGTTTCCGGACTTACGTATAAATACAGGTAGATTACCTGTAGCACAGCGATGGTCAAAATGGGCTGAGACAGCAGCAGAGCGTATCAGTCAGAATGTGTTCTTCGGTGCCAAGGATCAAAACTTACAAGGTATCGTGTCAGCAATATACGAAACACAGGGCCACGTTAGTGCGAATACTGCGGCTGACTTTATTGATGTTTTACTTCACGAGTCGAATGTAGGTGCTTGGCGTCGTGGTACAGGGGCGAGTGTTAAGAGTGCGTATCGACCGTCTAATCAAGTGGAGAAAGTTGTTCGTAAGTTTAGTGGCTACCTAATGACGAGTCGTCTTGTTGTGCCGCATTTCTTTCAGCCTACTAACGTCATGTTGAACGAAGGCTTTATTAACACACTCGCCGGCACATGGGAACGTATTACCAACTACGATCAATGGAAGGAATTAGTTGTACATAGTGGAGCACTAGAAGAGGAGTTACATCGTAATAACGAGAACGTTCTGAAAGGTGGCGAAGGCTTATTCCACAAGTTATTTCATCAACCCGGCTTTCACTGGATGCGGGCGAGACAGATTGAAGTGGCTGCATTATCATCACAGCGCGAAATAGAAATGGCGGTCGGAAAGGTATTAGGCGCACGGAGTAGTGGGTGGGATTCGCTAATGACAGGGGGGAGGGATGGGGCGGAGGCCACACTGAAACGGCTTGGTATCGACCCGGCTGAAGTACAACGTGCAGGTGGATTGACAGATGAGATGCGCAAGACTGCGATGTATAACTCGGCCAAGAATGCAATGTTCTTCCGTACTCCACTAAACACACCACCACTACGAGACGCGGGGCCATATCGTCGAATCTCGTTCATGTATAGCCACTACCACTTTAATATGTTCCGTATCTTGAAGAATGGGTTCAAGGATTCGCTCAAGGAACATGGTGTGGCAGGACTCGCTGGTTATATAGCGAAGTTAGGTACTGTGCTACCAGCGGCGGGCTTCCTGCTACAAACAGTAGAAAATGGTATTTATCGCAAGAACTGGGACAATCGTGATCTGAGTCCGATAGGTATTGATCCAGTAGATATGTATTTGAATGCCCTCGCTCATGCCAGCGCGTTTGGTATTATCTACAGTATTAGCCGTGCCAACAAACTATCACTACTGAATAATGTAGTGCTCGGCCCTATACCTAGTGTCGGCCTCAATACAGGCCAGGATATACTGAAAGCTGTGGAGGGTTCGCCTACGTACACCGGCGAAAAGAAACACGACATGCGGCCGGTGGAACGGGACTTACTAAAACATATCCCTGTTATTGGGCCATCATTTGCGGGCACACTACTGCCGTATGACGAAAAAACCTCAACACTACACAAACCAATCCGCCACAAGAAACCTAGTGGAGCAGGGTGGATTTTTGAAAAATAAAAGGAGTCTTCAATGTTTGATGGTATTTCAACATCTTCAATGCTAGCTAAAGCAATAGCTTTTGCAGAGGGGTGTATTGACAGGAATGAGACTTACAACAAATTGTCATTACCCTACAAACTAAACAACCCTTGCGATCTTAAGGTAACGAGTAGTCACTTTTCACATAGCACACATCCTAGTGGCAAATTGATGTTTGCGGATATAGGTATCGGCTGGAGTGCTGGTGTTCATCAGGTTGAGCTGATGCTTACAAATAAGTCGCTTGTCTACAAGAACACAATGACGATTCAGGAAGTGGCGAATCACTATGCCAAGGAACATTCTACAGTCCACGATCAAACTGATGCTGATAAATGGGCGAAGAATGTGGCGTTGTTCTTGTCTAAACCGAATCACGAAGTAACACCAAGTACTATATTGCTACAGCTAATAGACATGCCTCTCGATGGCATGTCCCCAGTGTTTCCGAAGAATCAGGCTGAATTACAACAGATGGAAAGAGAGAACGAAGTTGTTGAGAAAAACGAACAACAGATTTTAGATGATGTTAGTAAGACAGTACCAAAGAGCACGTTTGCAGAAAAAATGAAGAACAAAGGAGAATAACCGTGGGACAAATGCAACACACGTCAGGGTCGTGCGAGCAAGTGAAGAGTACGATCAAGAGCATAGAGGATAACAGTCAGAGTTCTACAGAAGGAACGCTGAAACAATCTATCACTCAAAACGTTACGAACAGCGGTCTAGGTAGCGGCGAGTTTAAAGCACCAGGGGCGCATAGGGGGAAAAAGAACTAATGCCACATGACATGAATGGAACATTATTAAATGTTGGAGACATTGTGTTTCTTCGTTGTAAAATTAAAGCAATTCACAATACTGAAGAGTATTGTAATGCTGATTTAGAAACGAGTTTACCGATGTATCCAAGTGATAATAGAGTAACTGTTGTTGTAAATACTAAACAAACAGAAAAAGTAAAATGAAGATAGTTCTGAACAGTTACACCGGAATCGGCTCGTGGTTCATACTTCGTTTACTCGAAGAGGGCCACGATGTCGATTACCATTATATAGGTAAGCCGGATAAGGGTGAAGCGTGTCTACAGGGGATCATCCCAATCGCGATTAAAGGTGATATTGATTATAGTAAATACGACTTATCTATATTCGATCTTACTGGTAAAGCTCGTGAGGCGGAGAAGTCGTTGAAACTTACACCTACAATGGGTGACTCGTTACTAGCATCTAGGCTCGAAGAAGACCGTCTCTTCGGTATCGAAATAATGGAGCGTAGTGGTATCAACGTGCCACCGTGGGATGTGTTTGATAGTATTGATGCAGCTCGTAAATTCGTCGCCAAGACCAAGAAGCGTTATGTGTTTAAGCCATTCGGCGGTCAAGATCAGAGTGCGATGACCACATACGTGAGTGAGTCATCTGACGATCTACTTGAATACTTTACCAACTTAGACGAACAAACAAAAGGGGCGCAGTTCTTATTACAAGAGTTTGTATCCGGCGGCTGTGAGGTATCCACCGAGGCATACTTCAACGGTGAAGACTTCTATCTCGTGAATGCTACTATCGAAGAGAAAAAGTTTATGGACGGTAATTTAGGGCCGGCGACAGGATGTAGTGGCAACCTCGTGTGGTGTTATGATGAGTGGCCGAAGATATTCAAAGATGGACTACTGAAACTAGGAGAGTTTCTACATGAAACTGGTTACAGAGGGATGTGCGACCTTAACACAATCGTTACAGAAAACAAACTCTACGGACTTGAATGGACACCAAGATTCGGATACGACGCCAGTGCAACACTCTTTTCACTACTCCCCACAGGGACGTTTGGTGATTTCCTCTATGGTATCGCAGCAGGTGAAAGAGTCGATCACATACAGCCAATCAAAGGGCTGTATAGTGCAGCCGTCAGGTGTAGCATTCCGCCGTATCCGTTTGAGGAATTGAAACACGGGATGCAGCAGGTTGGCGTGCCATTAAAGATGGAGCCGGAACACCTGAGAAACTTCTGGTTGTGGGATGGTTGTCTTGTTGACAATCGGTTGGTATCGTGTGGACAGGCGTATGGTGTGATTGGGGCGCCGATCTATACGAGTGACAGTCCCTTAGGAGCCTTTCAAAAAGTGTACGACTGTCTTAGTAAACTAAAGATACCCAATCTACAATATCGAACTGACATGACTCGTTACACAATCAAACGGCTGAAACAAGCCGAATCAATGGGGTGGTTGAATCCATGAGTTGTACGTATCCAATGAACAACGAAGGTGTTCCACTTGCTGATACACCAGACGAACACCCTGATGATTGTGTTTGTGATATGTGTACCAGATAGAAAAGGATTAATAAACTATGAGTCTCTCTACTGTTTCAGCCACTAACATTCAAGATCCATCAGGTCAAGTATTTGCTAATGGTACTTGGTCGTTGTACTTTACACCGACATTTGGACGTTCTGGGCCATTTACTGATGGTGGTGTGGCGTTTACAAAAATATACGGTGGATCACTTGATGCTAATGGTAGCTTCAGTCAGGCTAATGTTAATCGCAACGACACGATAAGTCCCGCTGGTTCAATGTGGCTTCTTGTTGTGACACCGGCAGTAAGTGGTCAGTCGTTTCAGGTTTTGTTGAATGTCAATAATGCGGCGTTTAGTGCTACGACTGCCATTAATTCGGTTATATCGCTTATTAGTGTAGCGTCTACTCCTTTAACTAGAGCTTACAAAGACAGCGAGGTTGTTAATTCAGACGGTGCTGGAGCACTGTATTATGATGAAACACTAAAGACATTAAAGGTATGGGACGCGGTTGCAGGAGTGTGGTTGCCAGTTTTGATGAGTGGTGGTACAGTACTACCAGCTACTAAAGCAGCTATCGCTTCTAATTGGCTACGTAGTTACGATGCTACAACTGGATTGTTTACAGCAAGCCAGCCGGTTGAAGGAGATATTGTAAATCTTTCTGCGGATTTGGCGGCTATCAATACAAGTATCGCAGCTAAAGCTCCATTGGCAAGTCCTACTTTCACAGGTACAGTAACTGCCGCGGCTGTAACAGAACAAAGTCTAAATGGTCTGATGGTTGTCTTTGCGGATCAGTTTGCAAGTATACAAGCGGCGATTAATGCTTTACCAGCGGGTGGTGGAGTAGTAGACGCACGTTCTCCTAATGTTAATCTAACAATGGGTGCGATTGATACAGGCTCGAATACAAAGATCGTGACGTTGTTGCTTGGGCCGTTTACGTATACTTTCACACAGATTGTTGTACGGCAGGGCTTCAATATTCTTGGTGCGGGACTTATCAACACAACACTACAGAATGTCGGAACGAATGCTAATCCTGCGTTTGTGATTCCACAGGTAAGCAATAATGCTATTATCTTTCACTGGTCAGACTTTCAGGTATTAGGACTGGCTGGAAACACATCCCAAGATGGTATATTCTTTGACGCTTCTACACTAACAAACGCTGGTGTAGAACTCGGCACCTTCATGAACATCCAGTTGACTGGATTCAAAGGTTCCACTATCCACCTGAAAGCTACACAAGACGGTGTAAGTGGTTCTATCGGAGCCATGCAGGGACTAACTTTTATCAATGTAACAGCCATTCGTCCTACAGGAGCTACTGGTGCAACACAGAATGCTGTTCGCATAGAGGGTGGATGCGGCCAAATCAAGTTTGAGAATTGTTGGTTTACTGGGGCGAGTAGTGATACGGGTGTGAATGTGTTTGTAGGTACAACTGGCACACAGGCTCCGTATTCGATACATTTCCAGGAGACAACAAATCAAAACGGCTTTGCTTACTTATTTGATGGAGCAATAGGATGTACCTGCGAAAAAGATCACTTTGAAGTTATAAAAGGTTGTTACAACTTTGCCAACACTGCGTCGCCTATTGTTGGGTTTCGTTCTGTAGGAGCCTACATCAATTCTAACGTAGCAGTGAATGCTGGGAATGGCTATATTGTAAATATCCCAATAGGAACACCTAACGTAGATGTTTTAATTGATAGTCCAATGATAGGTGGACAACCGGACAAGACAATCGTAAATGCAACAAATGGCGTGAATGTGCGTATGATAAACGCACAGTATCTACCGGGAAATACTCCTGTGAATGTTTCTGTAAGTAGCGGCAGCACTTTTCAAGGAACACCTGCCGCTACACTAGATGTGAAGTGTTGCAGAACTGTGCAACTTAGTGCATCAGCAACGTCGATCACAACACTGAAAAGTGGCTTACAACCAGGAGAAACAATCACTTTCTACACAACCGGAGGTAGCGCTCAATTCGCTACAGGAGGAAATCTTAGCTTAGGTAATAACTCATCTCCCTTAGTAATCAATACTGGAGATAGTGTGACTTTTGAACGCGTAGACCAAGGTGCTGCTGCGTTTGTTCTTGTTGGATACTCTCTTGGAAGTAATTCTCCTTTGGTCAAACGTATCAAAGCGAGCCAAGGTACCACACAAACAAACGGTAATATAGTTCTATCAGCTGGCTTTGGTAACACAGCAACAGCAGTTTTTAGCCCTGGTATTGTAAGTAAAGATCAAGCGTTTCTTCTGAGCATTACTGCAAATGGAACTGGAATTGCTGCAAATCCTACGATAACTATAACCTACGCTGATGGCAGTTGGGGAGCTAATGCTCCAATACCGATAGTTTTAAGAAACGATACGGCTACACCTTTTAACACTCCACCACATACAGTATCGACTACTCCAACAACATTGGTAATAAACTTTAACGGAACTCCTGTAGCCGGACAGACATACGGATACGCGGTGTTCGTGATCGGAACGACATAATGAATGCTGTAATAACTTCTTATAGTCCTGGAGCTTTACTAGGTCTTGCTGCTACTACAACTACAGTACCTGTAGTTGGTGCTCGTGTAGGGATGGCTGCTTATGCTACTCCTAGTGCTGATCCTGGTTCTGTGGTTTTCTGGACTGCATGGGTTTCAGCGAATGATGTAGTTACACTTAGACTGTTTTCATTAACCGCTTTAACACCCAATACAAGAGATTGGAATGTGAGAGTTATTCCATAAAAGGAGCTTCTATGCCAATAGGTATGTTGTTTTGGTTTTTGTTTATCGTGTGGATTCTATTCGGTGGTTGGGCATATCAGCCGACTACTGGAAACTGGCGGCCGTTTGGTGGCCACTTACTACTAGGAATACTGTTGTTCCTATTAGGATGGCACGCTTTTGGATTTGTAATAAAGTAACGAGGTGACAAATGTTTCTGAACATAAAATCAAACTTCCCACCCGGTATCAAGATAGATGCAAATTGGATGGGATGGTTTCGTGGTGCTGATGGAAAGAACCATGCTGCAAATGTGTGTCAGTCGGATGATCCACGTACTATACGGAATCAAGTTCTCGCGGCGTCTTCGATAGGGATTGATTCGTTTGTTGTGGATTGGTATGGTGGCGGTGTTAGTGACCGAGCGAATCCTACTGACAATGCTACACTACTATTAGCTCCTGCTTGCGCTCAAGTCGGCATGGAGTTCTCTATAATGCTAGACAAGGGAGCGTTCAAGAACTCGCCTAACAAACTGACTGCACTAAACACAGCAATGCAGTATGTTCGAGCAAAATACTTTACACAACCGAACTATACAAAGTTAAACGGCAAGTTTTTACTGTGGGAGTTTGGTTGGAAAGAAAACGGTATCGACATTTCGTCATGGGCCAAGGCTAATCCTGATGTCGCACTAGTATCTCAGAACAACTGCCCTATCGGCGCAACAGGTTCCTATGCATGGGTTAACGGTTTCGCACCTAACTCATCACCACAGAATTACATGGATTTCTACTTGAAACGTAATGATCCAGAGATGATTCCGTGTATCTTTGATGGATTTGATGACCACGACCCAATCAACACAACACAGTCTAGGTGGGGCGGCCCGGCTCGTCATATACCTTATGGACAGTGGCAAGTGTGCATAGATGCAATCAACAAGGCTATAGCCAGCGGCAAGAAATTTAAACGTATTCAAATCTGTACGTGGAATGACTACGATGAACGAACGCAGATTGAATCACAGGCGTTGGCATTGGAAGGGTTGAGACTGTATTAGTATGCCGACAGAAGAAAAAATTTCTCTTCGTGAGTTTGTTGAATCACGTTTTGCCGCTTTTCAACGTGAACACGATATACAGGCAACAGAACTTTCTCGTAGGCTTGATGAGCTAAATCATGCCCACGCTAAATCTGTAGAGGATAAAGCCCAATTTTTGCCTAGAGAAGTTTTTGACCAATCTCAAAGAGAAGAAAGGAGTTGGCGTGAACAGGTAAACAACACCCTCGCAGAAGCCAAAGGCAGAGCCACAATACTAGCCGCTATAATGTCAATAGCTGTTGGGATTGTGGTGCTTGTAATTAGTAAAGTTTGGAAATAAGACAATCCTATGTAACTGAAAGATAAAGGCATGTGGCATGACATTATTTTTGCGATTCGTGATGTACTGGTGGCCGTCGTTCTTGGTTATTTCAAGTTGCGCTTGGATTCTCTTAAGCGGGCGCAC
>Ga0247662_1000043_pt1 | contig 15480 bp, 34 predicted proteins | sample CNK03_metaG_FD_190127 | JGI IMG/M metagenome (GOLD analysis project Ga0247662, IMG submission 190127) | Soil microbial communities from Purdue University Martell Research Forest, Indiana, United States - CNK03 | ecosystem: Environmental > Terrestrial > Soil > Temperate forest > Bulk soil... | reverse complement strand
GCGGGGTGCAGTGGTCCCTTGAGCGGCCAGACGAGCACGATCTTCCACACCGGGCAGTCCTACCTGTTCCGACTGGTGGCTACCATTGACCATAACGACGGCACTCCAGCCGTGATCTGCATCTCCCTGCCGTCCTACATTTACACCATTCCGGGGAGCTGATGCGACTGTCTGACCTGGCCCCAGCCCTTCACGAACGCGGGTTGATTGTGGGCACGACCGGATGTGGGAAGAGCGTCCTGGCGAAACATCTGCTGGGCTGCTACCGACACACCCTGGTTGTTGATACCAAGCAGACATTGGGCAGCGGGGAGAGGATGGGAGGACACCTCGACGGCTACGCCCTCGCCACCTCCCCCGGTGACCTGGAGAGGCTAGGGAAGCGGTTTGAGCGATTGCAATACCGACCGGAGTTCAAATTCCAGAACGCTGATGACTTTGAGCGTGTCTATAATTGGGTGTTTCGACGTGGCAATACATTTGTTTATACTGATGAGTTGTATGACATTCATCATTTCAACGTTCCCCCGCCTAGCTTCCGGCGATGTATCACTTCTGGCCGCGAGCTTGGTATCGGCATGCTGCATGCTACTCAGCGCCCTCGTCGGATTGATCCTGTGGTGTGGACCGAAAGCGAGAAGTATTACGTCTTCAAGATGCGGCACCCCGACGACCGCAGGCTCCTCTCGGGACGCCTAGGCGAGGGTTCTCTGCCTCCGTTTGGGTTCTTCTACACGCACGATGTCGAGCCATTCCACCCTCCGGTTGTCAAGAGGTTGAGACTGTGAGAAAGCTGCTCAAGGTTGTAGCCGTTACGGAGCAGGGGGTGGAGCTATTCTCTGCCTTCTGTGCGAGCGAAACGCACGCGGGAGATGTCCTGTCTGTCTGGTTCAGAGGGTTCGGGTTGCACGAGAAGCAATGTTACACCGTGACGATGGCGTGGGTCTAGTGTATAATGTAAGGCGTGCGCCCCCTGGGGTCGGACGGTAACACACCTGTTGGCCAGGGGATAGCAGGTTCAATTCCTGCCGGGGGTTCACCAACAAGCAAGAGAGAATGAGGAGCCAGCCACTATGGCATTCAGCGACCGGGTAAACCAGGCAGGCTGGAGTAAGTCACCCAGCGGCCTCCAACCACTGACTGCCCCCTGGACGGCAGCAGAGGACCACTCTCCCCCGTCCGATCTGGAGAGTGACGACAAGTTTAGTGCCCAGGGTTCCCAGTATTGGTTGGTAGCGTTCATCGCCGGCCTGGTGGCCCTCTGGTTGCTCCGTAAGGGCAGCAGCCACCTCTCCGGTAACGCTATCGCTATCTCCGCCTTCAACTTCATCGCCATCTTCCTGATGGCTGCTCTTGGCTTCGTTCTGCTCAAGATCGTCCTCTCTATCGTCCCTGTGCCGGGGCTGACCGCCCTCGTGCACGCCCTGTAACAGGAGACATTGATGCGTAATCAGCAGATGGCGAGCGAGCAGCCCGCCGATTTTAACGCTACAACCAGGCAGAACTTTGTGCCTGGACCTGTGTATACGTTTCCCAGCGGTCAGACTAATCTGACGCTGACGCAGAACCTGCCGCAGACCGCCTACGGCGCGGCCGTCAACATCCTTATTCAGGGGACTACGACCACCGCCGCCGCGTCCTCCACCACGGCCGCGAACACGGTCTACCCGCCTCCGCCGCTGGGCTATATCAAACGCATCCGGCTTTACAACAACCAGAACGTTGACCTGTTCAACGTCACGGGCTACGGTCTCTATCTGTGGAACCGAGTGCAGCGAACCCACTGGGACCCTCTCACCCAGCAGACAGGCCAGTTCGTCGGTGGCTTCACACCCAGCGTGTTCGCCCAGACGTTCGTAGCGCCTACATCTCTGGGCGCATCAGCCTCCCAGACGTGGCAGGTGATGCTCCGGTTGGGCATCTCGTGGGGAGAAGCACTCACCTATGGACTGCAATTACTCCAGGATCAATCGGTCCAGTATCCGCTGGAGATTACTGTTGGAGCGCCTTCCGACATCTACTCAGCAACGACAGGCACAGTTACAATTTCAAGCGTCATTAGCACGGAGGTTGAACTCTACTCCATCCCGCCCGATCCGCGAAGTCAGCCTGAGCTTACTTTGACGCAAGTGGTGCTGGAGGACCTTCAGACCAGTGGTTTCACGGCTGGAAACGATCTGGAATACAAGATCGTGCCCGGAAACGTGGTCACCCACGTCATTCACGAGCTGGCGCAGGGAAGCCCCTTGCAGCCATTCAGTCCGGCCAACATCGGACGCCTGGCATTTAGGTATTCGCAGGTCCAGACACCTTACAACACGCCGTTCCCCTTCCACTACTACAGGCAACGCAGGGTTTACGGTGCGGACCTTCCGCCCGGCGTGGTGTGTCACAGTCTGGAGGAGCCGAACGGTTTCCCTGAGCTGAAGGGCGGGCGTGACCTCATCAACCTGGCGCAGATTACTGACGCTACGAGCATTGTGGGCATTCCCTCCGGTGCCCCCTTGACCAGCCCTCAGCTTCGCACCGTGCGAACTCTCCTGGCGGCGAACAGGTAAACAGATGTCAAACTTCTGCATCGAACTACTGGACGAAACAGGCAGTCGGGTGATCGTCCCGCTCTGGAAGCTACCCCAGATGTGCCAGGATGACGTTGACGCCAAGCGGGTGTTCATCGCGGCCGAGAAGGCAGCGAAGGATGCTCGCGAGATGGCCGAAAAGATGGCTGAGCAGGCGAGGGCGCAAGCGATTATTGATGAACTCGCGGCTGTGGATAACCCGGCGACGTTGGCGACGATCACCCCTATTGATGTGTCCGCGAAGAGCGCCCCGAGAAATATTCCGGGCGTGAAGTGAAGAAGGAGACTGACGTGGCAAAGCGAAAATTTGGCGAGGACGAGTGCGAGGAAGAGTGCGAGGAGTGTTTTGCCGTAAAAGGCTGCAAGCACCAGAAGCACCCGGTCAAGGTCCACATCGTTCAGTTCGAGGATGATCCGTGCTTCCGCGTAGAAGTGTGCAACCCGGAGCCGATGCCGGAGAACGTGAACCAGTTCGTGTTCAATGGCTCTACCTGGGAACCGGAGCTGACGCCCAGCAAGTTCGTGGTCGCGACCAACCTCCAGGAGAGTATCCCGGTTGCCGTGTGGACGCCCGCCCTCGGGAATAAATTCCGGCTGATGGGCTTCTCCATCACGAGTTCCCTGGCGGGACAGTTCAACCTGCGTGACGGATTCGGTGGTTCGATCCTGATTTCCCTGATCCTTCAGGCAGGCATTCCCTACCCGGTCATTCAGTTGGGGAACGGCATTCTGTCGTCCACCACCGATAATCCGCTGGTGCTCGAAGGCCCTGGCCCGGTGGCCGCTATCTCTGGTCTGTTCTGGGGACAGGAGAACTCCTAATGCCCAAGGGGCTTGATACACTCATCGGCCTGGTCGTCACCCTCTGGTTCGCGTTCACGCACCCAGGGAATGAGCAGGCCGTCACGGTAGCACTGGCCGCTCTGTGGGCCTACACCCACGGTAAGAATGGCTCTACCTCCTGATGTAGCCTTCGGTGCCGCCATCGCCCTCCTGGGCGTGATTATGCTCTCGATTGATGCGACGGCCGCGATGTGGCTAGGAGTGCTCCTGGTGCTCGCGGCCGTAACCTTCGCAGAGAAACAGGGGGCGGAGCACGGCCACAGCTTCATTGGCGACACGCTGCACCTCTTTGGATTGGGGGCACAGAAATGAATATGTCCGGTGGAATGATGAGATGGGTGATTGTAGGCGTTGCTGCCCTGATCGCGTGGGCGGTATCCAAGAACTTTGACGGCCCGATGGTCCACATTGGCGTGACGCTCCTGGTCGCCTACCTGGCATATCTGCACACGCAGAATATGGGAGGTTGATGATGGAGATTGTCAACCGCTGGCTCTGGATAATCCTTATGGTGGTCGTCGTCCTGCTGCTGGTCAACCCTAACAGCAACGCCAAGGATGTGATCCACTCCCTCACAGCAGAGAGCCGGAATAACATCAAGGCGCTTCAGGGGAACGCTCCGGGTCCGTTTGGGTAGGAGGCAAACGTGGGAACAGTCAATGTCTTTCTCACCGTCACCTTGATCGCGGTGATACTGTATATACTTTTTCGGCCGGGCAACCAGAGCACGGAGATCATTCACGCCATCGGTGGCGGCAGCCGCGACTACATCCGAACGCTGTCCGGCCAGTATCCGGCAGGCAACGGCTATGCGATGGGTGGTTACTAATGTCTATGCCGATGGTTCACGGCTGGAGTGGAGGGAAGGTCGTTGCTACATGCGCTCGTCGTGTCGGTAGCCCTCTGGTTATTAGCGATCCTGTGTCCGGTCCTGCTGTTCCTGACGTATCGCTGGGGATTGACCGATGCCACGGTCTCGGACTGCACGACGTTGGCAGCCAAACGACCGTCTCGATGCGGATCGCGGGCTATGTCTCGCCGCTCGGGAAGCAGGTGCCGCCGGAGGGGAACACCGGATGCCGGGGAACGGTTTACCGTCAGCAGAGGTTTCCGGCAATATCTCGTATCCACCCGGAAAGTGTAGTCACCATCGGTACCATCAGTCGCCAGTCCTACCAGTATGTAGCACCACTGACGCCGGTCAAAATGCCCTTCAATGCGTTCGGTAATCCGCCGTCCCCCAGCGGTCGGGGTAACAACGTGATACAGATAGACTACCACGTTGTTCCTGCCCTGGAGCCGCCCCGGTGGAACTACACGGGCCTGTCTACCGAGACGTTGCAGAGCGAGCACGACACGATGAATGTTAAGCTGCAGCTACTGAAGCGAGGGGTGCGATGATGGAAATCCGACTGCTGCTAGCTGTCGCTGGAGCCTTCGCTCTGGGCTATGTTCTGGGTGGAATGGTGGAGGTGGCGAAGATTATCGCCCTCACCCGAGCGCTGGATACCTTCGAGTTGACGGAGAGCCGAGGGGACCTGTCCGCTATCCTGAAGGAAGATTAGGGGGTGCTCTGGGTAGGGGTTGATGCCCAGAGGCCATTTCTCGTTGACGACAGCGTGTCAAGTTTTGGAATAATATGCCAAAGTTTCTCGGGATGGACAAAAAGAGATGGCTCTGGATCGGACTGGCTGCCGCTGCCGTCGTCGCCTACATGCTCTTGTCGCGTGGTTCAGGCGGGGGAGGAAGCGCCGCACCCGCTGAACAACCCATTCAGGGAGGAAACACGGGCGGCTACCCGGCCGGGAACACGCCTGCTGGAGGTTTCTTCGATAGCAACGAGAAGGCAGCCAGCCAGTATTCCCAGGACCTTCTCGGCCAGAGCCAGCAGCTTGTGGGAGCCTTCTTTAACGGAGGGCTCTACCAAGCGGTGCCTGGTGGCTTCGTGAACACTGGAAAGAAGAAACCTGGTGCCAAGGGAACCTTCATCCCCTATGACCTGGCTGTCAAGCTGGGGCCGCAGAACAAGGGACCGCTGGCACAGCCGAAGAGTGGCTACCAGAAGGCCAAGGAAATCTTGGACCTGGGCGCTACCGCCTACAGCGACTACTCGTTGGCGACGGGTGGTGGTGATAACTCTGGCGGAGACAACTCCTGGGTAGGCGGCGGTGGTGGGAGCAGTTGGACCACGAACAATCCTGGGAAGGTTGGTTCAGGATGGACCACGCAGTCCCGTAATCGGAGGGTGTGATGTCTTACGATAACCATATAATGAACCCTCGGAGCGCCTCCGACTATGGCCCTCCAGTTCGGACACAGCTTCGACTGACGGGAACCTCCCAGACCGGACGCCTGGTCATCGTAGGCAACCCGATCAGCTATGTGGTGGAGCCGGGGCGCTACTATCCATTCCTGTCCCTGCGTGGGCATAACGACCCGGCCAGCAATGCGATCCGAGAGCAGATAGAAATCCAGAAGCGGCTAGGCATTCCCTTCCCCTCCAATCAGGAGCCGAGGTATGCGGCTGTGGGCTACAATGGCTCTCTCGCCGTCAGTAGCACGGCTGGAGCAGTGCAGACGCCCCCGCGTCGGTTGATGCCCAACACCACCATCGGAGGCATTGGGCCGGAGGGCACCCCTCCTCCGTACGCGCCACTGCCCAGCGGGTTCTTTGGTGGCATTCCGCACCGTAACCCAGGGAGGTTGTAGGATGGCGCAACCACGATCAGGCTTTACAGGCTTCGGCGTCGGGGGTAAACTCGTCCCACCCAAGCCGCTCTCCGATGCGGAGCTCAAGGCGGCAGCCGGTGATACGGGAGAGCTGCTCAAGCAGATTGCTGCCAACACCAAGAAACAAGCAGACAAGTTCGTTAACTCGCCACTCAACCAGCCGGTTATCTTCCAGATACCAGGCTCGGCCACCGCGTTCAGTCGACTGCTGGACTTGACCACGCTGCCACACAACAGCTTCATTGTGATGGTTCAGGCGGGCACTATCAACCTGTTCATTGGCGAATACACGGGCGCCGGGCAGTCTGACGTTCCTAACTATGGTCAGTGGACGGCCGGAGAGAAGCAGCAATTTCTGCTGGAGGAGGCAGGAAGGAAATATGTGCTCATCAACCCGTCAACCACCATCACAGCCATCTGTCAACTCATCCCGGTAAATATTTGATGCCTGTAGGCGTAACACCATACGGTATGGGGGCACACCTATCCAGGGGTAGTACATCGATCAACCCGATTTCCTTGGGGCCGTTTTTGTACATCAACAGCCTGCTCGGCCTGTCGCTCTCTAACGGGGCTCCAGTGGCCCTGTGGCCCGATCAGAGCGGGAATGGGCACGACGGCTCGCAGGGGGTAGTGGCACAGCAGCCGACCTACCGGACCACGGGCGGCTCTATCAGTGCTAATGGTAGCCCTATGGTTGCCTTTGACGGGGCCAGCAGTCCCAATGGTGACAACATCGGCGGAACCCTGGTGTCCAATCCATCGGTCGCCAATGGCTACGATCTGCTCGCTTATGGCCGCTTCCGACCGGCAACGAACATTAACCTGTGCAGCGTGTTCTTTCAGGACAACGGCGGCGGCGCCCCCCAGGTGGGATACGAGGATACAGCCGGACAGCGCTGGTTTGAGCGTGACGCCAACGGAACCCAGTTCGGGGATGCGTTCGGACTGGGCTACTATGGGACGATGCGATGGCGTTTCGTTCCCGCCACGGCCACCACTGGGACGCTGACGGCCTTCGCCAACGGATCGCAGGTGTTCACGAAAACCTACAATTTCGACCCCACCCTCTCCACCGGCTGGGGACTGGGAGCCAACCAGGTTGACAACTGTGCATGCCTGATGGACCTGGGGGCGTTCGTCTGGTTTACGAAGGTTCTCACCGGCAGCCAGGCCAACGGAGTGTTCCGCTTCTGGAGGGCACAGTTCGGATGACAGTCACGCCGCTTGAGGCACCCCTGGCTCTGATCAGCAGCAGCCAGATACAGGACCTGGTGACAAACCCAGTGGTCCTGGTCCCTGCGCCCGGAGCCGGGAAGCTCATCCTGCCGACGCTCGCACTCCTTGAGTTCACCCCAGGGACGCAGCAGATGGTCAACGGAGGCTCTGTGTTCATCAGCCTGAACGGGACGACCGTATCAGATAATATGAATAGCTCGCTGATACAGGGAGCAGTGGTAGCGACCACGACGATTGGCGGACTGACGTATCCCCTGTCTCCTCCAGTGAACGGACCATTGGTTCTTGCCGCGACAGGTGGAGTGGACTTTTCAGGCAACACCAGCCTTGACGCTACCCTCCAGGTAAAGCTTTATTACCTCCTCATTAATCTGTAGGAGACAGCCGTGAGCTACATCAGCGGACCCGGAAAGACAGGAATAAAGGTTACGAACGCAGAGTGCGGCGTGCCCGAGCAGCAGCCTGTCCGCATCGATCAGGTGAGCGGCAACAACAACCTGCTAGAGTTCTACGACATAGCGGGCAACCTGCTCTCCTTCGTGGATAATACGGGTGCTTTCGGAGGTGGCTCCGGTCTAGCCGGTGCTGTCATCCTGGCGCCCGCCACCAGCTCCAGAAATGTAATCCAACCAACCGGGGCAGCCGTCGTCCCCTTGACCAGCAAGGGGTTTGCCGGCCAGACCGCCGACCTTCAGGAGTGGCAGAGCAGTGCCGGGGCTGTCCTGGCGAAGGTGGATGCCTCCGGTAACATTACAGCCACATCTTTCGTGGGGCCTACCACCGGAACCTCTTCCGGCAATGTGGCGTTGACCCCCGCCACCAGTGCCAGAAATGTAATCCAACCAACTGGGGCAGCCGTCGTCCCCTTGACCAGCAAGGGGTTTGCCGGTCAGACGGCTAACCTGCTAGAGTTTCAGAGCAGTGCCGGAGCCGTCCTCTCGTTCGTGGACGCCGCCGGCGCATTCAATGGCAGCCTGGTAGGAGGGGCCATCTCGGGAACCAGTATCACGGTTCCTGGGGCCGGTGCTGGTAGTGAGAAGTTCGGGTCGGGAGCAGCATCGGCGGGAGCTAGTGCAACTGCGGTTGGAAACGGAGCTAGTGCAGCTGGGGCGCAGGCGGTGGCTGTTGGTGGAGGTGCCGTAGCTTCCGGTTTCGGAGCGGCTGCATTTGGTTTTTTCTCACAGGCTGGAGACGTTGGGCTAGCCCTCGGGTTTTCTTCCTCCGCCAACTTCAATCCTTCCATCGCTCTCGGTGGCAACACCACGGCCATTAATCAATGTGTCATCGGAGGTGTTGCCTACACGATAAGCAATCTTTTTGTCGGAAACGGAGTAACCGCAGCAGTCCCCCTGGCGGTTACTATCAATGCCTCGGGCGGAAGCGGAACGGACATAGCAGGTGCTTCCCTGACGCTTGCGGGTGGCAAGGGGACCGGAGCAGGGACGCCAGGTAACGTTCTAGTCCAGGTTTCTACGGCTGGAGTGTCTGGAACCACGCCTCAGACGCTCTCCAACGTGGCGACATTCGCTCCCACCGGGCTTACGGTTACGGATGCCTTCGGCGTGCCAATGGGCGCTACCGTCGTCCTCTGCTCCTCCTTCACGCCTGCTGGCACCGGTGCGGATACGGCCGAGATTGTAGTTCCCTACTCCCCGCGAGACGGCACAACCAGCATAACGTGGAACGTGCGAGCGATTGACTTCCGCGTGCAGACAGCCGGAGGGGCTCCTGCCGTGACCGTAGAGAAATCCACAGCAGCAGGAGCCTTCTCGGCTGCCACGGTGGGAGCGGTAACGCTCGCGAGCGGAGCCTTCGAGGGACGGACCACGGCAGCCCTGGGCACAGTGGCTTCGGGTAACAAGCTCAGGTTTAACGTGGGCACGCTCGCTACTGCTCAGAACTGGTCTGTGCAGGTTGAGCTGGGAGCGACGACGTGAGCCTCCTTACAAACCTACAAGGGGCTTGGACCTACGAGAACGGGGGAAATCTAGGCCAGGATAGCGGTCCCTTCGGCAACAATCTGACCAACAATAACATCGCTACCCAGGTGGCTGGTAACGCTTCTCCTGGCGTCTCTGGCGTCCAATTCGTAGCAGCGAGCGTGCAGTTCTTGTCCATCGCCTCCAATGCCAGTCTGACGATGGGAGGAACGAGCTGGGAGCTGACGACGTGGCTAAAGTTCAACTCACGCCCGGGCGCAGGATTCTTCCCCGGCATCATTGGAAAGTGGGGGCCGAACACAGGGCTGGAATATCTCCTCTACTACGACGGAACGGCCAGTCGCATCTCCGCCCTGGCGTCGCCCGATGGCGTTGCCACGGTATCGCTCAACCACGCCGCTATCGCTACCGGCGTGTGGTTCTTCCTTGACCTGTATTTTGATCTGCCCAATCAGTTGCTAAATTTCAGGGTTAATGACGCCCCAGCCACAGGGATAGCGTCAGTCGCCCTTACCGATACATTCGCGGGAACAAACAAGTTTGAGGTTGGCTCTACAGACTTTGGCGCTCCGTTCCTAGACGGTGTTGTGGACGGCAGTAATTTGTGGAAACGGCTGTTGACGCCTACGGAGCGAACCGAACTCTACAACGCGGGTGCAGGACTGGAGAGCCCCTTCCCTGGGACGGGGGCCACCAGGCGGAGAGGGTCCTGCACCATCGGATAGGCACGATTCTTGCATCCATCCATAGCGTATCTACCTTTCAATCTGGCCCTCCTCCCCCGAGGAGGGCTCTTTTTCTCAACAGGAGGAGACGATGCCTAATCGGTTTGAAGACGACAATCTGGACGGAGGTTATGCCTGCGAGGTGGAGGGTGATGCTATCCCTGTTGACTTCACCAGCTACGATCCTATCTCCGTCATCTGCCGTGTGCGGGTGGCAAAGGTGGTGAACGGCCGCGTGGTTGACGAATTGGTGAGCGGCGAGGTGGCTCTCTATTACCCCTACGATCAGGTTCCGGCTCTGGTTGAGCGGGTGCTGACGCAGTTGAGGGGAGAGGGATGACACCAGAGGAAACCAGAGAGCTTAAGGCTCTCCGCGAACGCGATGAGGCAAGGGCTGAAGTCGAAAAGTGGAAGTTTGCCTGGAAGCGATCCGAGGAGGACAGGTCAATATTCTGCCGCGAGCGTGATGAGGCGAGAAATCTAGCAAGAGCACTGCTGTCAGTCTCTCACCCAGACCTGGTGAATGAAAAATTGGTCAAGGAGAAGTTCCCCTGGCTGAAGGAGGTGTCCCCGTGAACTCCACGGCTGCCCGTTTCGCCTCCCGCTGGGAGATACCGGAGGAAGGCGCTCTCCAGGTCCGCGACGAACTCCTGATCGGCCTGGGGCAGGAGTGGAGAAAGGAGCTATCGCTCTCTGGCTTCGCCTCCGCCGTCTGGTCGCCCATCAGCCTGGGGCTGCTGCTGCTGCGTTCTACCGGCGTGGATATGACGCCCCTGCCGGAGGAGGTGCAGTCATTCATCCGAAGCATCAGTCCCCAACACCGTATCGAATTGAGAGGAAGCAATGAGAGCCTGTCGCGAGGGGTGGCTTGTTTTGATGGCCGTTGTATGTATCTTGGCTGCTGCGATGACCTGGGTAGCGGAGGAGGCCATTATCGCTTCCAGAAAGGCTTTGACGGCAATGATCGAGGCAAAGCCCGCGTGCAGTTCACCGTCCCCTCGGACTGGAGGTGCGCCGGTATCCTCCCGGTGAAGAGCGAGGATGGAGCCTCCTGGCGCTACCCGGAGAGCGGCCAGCATGAGACCTGGGCGGACCTTCAGGAGGTGCGTCAGGCGATCCGGGCCGGTTGGCAGGTGGTGACACTGGAGGCCCTGGTGTGGGGGAAGGGCGATCCGCTGGGGCTGTGGGCCAGGAGGCTTCAGGAGATATACCGCTCCGCTCACCTATGCAATTGGCCCAAGTATGAAGGGGTAGCCTCCTGCATCCGAACCCTGGCCCTCCATACCATCGGCGCTATGCACACCCCGTGGCGGAAAGAAACCGTGGAGGTGCTACCCGACAGCCCTTCAGTGACGCTGGATAGCATTCAGGGGATGATTGACGGAGGGGTTAAGGTGGAGCGCTGGGTGGACAAGGGACACCTACCGGACGAGTATCACCCCGAATGGACCACGGCTATCTGGGCGAGGGCGAGGTGCCGTGTCCTGCGGGCTCTCCTTCGACTCCCGGCTGAACTCATCCTGGGTGTGAGGGGTGACGCGGTGTATCTGGACGGCAGAGCGCTGGATATGGTTGCGGCCTTACCGGAGTTTCAGTCCGCCGGAGAATGTGGGAAGCTGCGCCTGAAGTGGTATGATCCCAACCCCAGGCCGAGGGTGCGATCCTGGTCTGGCCTGGAGCCTCCTGGTGGCTAAGCCCAAGGGCGACATTAAGGCGCTAGAGGCCCAGATAGAGGCCCTGAAAGCGCAGGTAGAGGCCCTAAAGGAGATAGACAAGGCCGGGAAGAATGCCCAGAAGTTTGTTGACGATCTACTAGGTGGACTGAAGCCGGTAGAACTCAAAGGGCCGGAGTTCAAAGGCTTCAAGCCCATAGAATTCGGGGGGGCCGGAAAACCGAAGCGAAAACAGGCGACCAGGGAGCCCGCTAGGAGGAGGGACTATGCCGCAGAGTATCGCCGCAGAAAGGAACTCGGTAGGCATCGCGGGGAAACCCTGGCGGAGGCCAGAGGCCACCGGGCAGAGCGCAAAGGGGGGGTAGGAGCCAGTGGAGAGCTGGCCCCCTCCCGTGTCCCCTCCTACCTGGATCGCCTGGCAGAGCGCCGCAGCGTGAAGATTGTAGCCTATACTGAAGATGGAGGCGTTCACGTCATTGGTAGGGGGAAGCCAAGGGCTCTGGCGCAGTGGATGCGTGAGACATTGGCGGCTGGCAGCCTGGGGGCTTCCCTGAAATATACCTCCGAAGGACTAGACATAGAAAGTATAAGGGTGTTTTTCAGTTAGGAGGGTGTGATGACAATGTGGTATGTCCAGTGGTTCGAGTCGGCGTCAGCTATGGAGGGCTGGCTGAACACCAACCAAAAATCAGCCAGTAATAGCGGCCGGGGGCTCTCTGTGGCATCTATGTCAGTGGCTCCTGACAGTGCGATACTGCTGGTGTGCTTTACTTACCCGTCGTAGGAGGGTGCGATGGACGATAGCAAGAGCGCAAGCCTTATTATGGTAGCCGGGGCAGCCGGTCTCGCTTACTGGTGGTTTCACTTGACCAGAGGCGATCTCTCCTCCACAATGCCCACAGGAGGGCCACAGACGGGCAACAGCGGGCTTCCAGAGAATAAGGTGTCCCTGGAGCCCCTCCAGCGATTGGAGGAGTTTGCTGCCCAGTATGGGCTCAAGGTCACCAGCACCACTGGCGGAGAGCACAACGCGGGCAGTGCCCACTACACCGGGAGGGCGATTGACGTGAGTAGCCGAGGCTTCACGCAGGATATGGTTGACAAGCTCAAGGCTCTGGCGCAGGCGTGGGGCTTCACTCTTCGGGATGAGCGCACCCGACCGGCCGGGCAGCCAGTCTGGGGAGGACCACATCTGCACCTGGAGGTGCCAAGATGAACGGCAAGCCCGTGACTTCTTTCCTCGTCACAGCCTTGATCCTCTATGCTATATGGCTGTGGCGACAAGGGCGATTAGGGCACATAGGAGGAGGCGCGATGGTGCCTTCGCCAGGGAAGGTTTCTGGGCCACCTATACCACCAGGAATGGGCTGGCGGGTGGGAACCCCTCCGATCATCAGTCCAACCGGCCCGGGAGAGATGAGGAGGAACTATCCAGCCATCACCCCGCCTGGCAATCCATCAGTATTCGGAGGATAACAGATGCCGCCGCCAATATTGCCTTGGGACTTTGGGCCGACCGGGATGGTGAAGGGGCAGCCGCAAGAGCCTGCTTACTCGGGTCCTCCCGGTCTCCCGTATGACGTGCAACACGCCGGGGAGATCGTCAGAGGGACAGAGCAGAACGTTCAGCAGACGCCCTTTCAGGGAGTGATTGACTACTTCTCGGGAAACGTGGGAGCGAGCAACGTTCCAAGGGGTAGGGCTGCCGTCGTCTGGGTAGTGATAATTGCGATTGGCATCATCGGCGTGAGCGGGCTGCTGCGACCAGGGACGAACGTAGCAGTCAGGCTGGGGAAAGGGAAATGATACATCTGGACTGGTGGTCGTTTTTCGCGGGATACGTCGCTTGTGGTTTCCTGAACCTGGTCGGAGCCATAACCAGGTCACTGTCAGAGGCGAACAAGTGAGCGCCTTCTGGGAGGTATGGTGCCGCCAGGAGGGAAGCAACTGGCGGCTGGCGGTAGAATGCAGCCGGGAGGACATCGCCTTCGCCTGGCAGAAGGATTTAACGGTTCGCGGCGTGGAGTGTCGAGTGCTGGAGGTGATGAAAATGGAGTAGGCACGAAAATCCATCTCAAGACTGGCACGGAATGTGCAATGATAGAACTGGTGTATCAAGCCGTGGCGTGCAAGCGGGCTCCTTCTCTCGAAGGAGCCCGTGGCCACTTTGGAACGGAAGTTGCGAGAGGAGGAATATGAACTACAAGATATCACTCCGACATAGCGACGGCAGCTTGCACGTCTTCTTTGCAAGCGGCACCGAGGTAACCGTCGAACCGCTCACCGATCAGCAGGTTGCCTCCTACCGCCTGAGAGGCTGGATAAGCGATGAGCGTAACTGGTGGCAACCGCAGAAAGTATCTCAAAAACGCCGCAAGGCGAGGACTAATGATACTGGAGGCGCTTGAGCTTCCCTGGACACGAGGAGGATACGAGAATGATCGTAACAAGTGGTGCGCCAGTCTTCACCCAGCTAAACGGTATCGTGGAGGGACGGCCAGTCAGCCTGGAGATACTGCTTGATTGGCAGCAGCAGTTGGACGCGGGAGACGCCAGGATCAAGCCACTCTGCGAGCTTCCTGTCTTCGAGCACAGCCACAACGGATACACTCACAGGCTCTACAGCCTCACGGGAGGCGTGTTCCACGTCACAGTGGACGAAGGGGCTGTCTCGTTCCCAGAGGCCCCTCTACCGGCTTCTCTGGCCCCTTTAGTCGCTATGGCTGAGGCCGTTCGTGCAATGCAGAGGACGATCAGCCGGCTGATGCTGGCTAACGCTCTCCTACAGGAGCGGTTAGACCTGATGGAGGGGAGGTAAAATGTCGGTCTGCTGGGAGGAGAACAGACGACCGGTCCCTATCACCCAGGATCGGGCCAGGATGATCGCCAGCGAGGTGCCGCTGACGTGGCGACAGGTGGTGTGGGTGGTGAACAGGGCATCGGCAGAGACAGAAGACAGAGGGAGGGCTGCCTCCCTGAATGACTGGGTAGGCACTGCGCCTCTTGAGGAAGTGAGCTTTTGGGTTTGGGAGCAGTGGGTCAGTCAGACGAATGATTGCAACGATTGCGATTGCTACTATGGCGTGTGATCATTGTGGTGACATGGTATCTTGTGATGAGCGGGGGCTCTGTGCCCCTTGCAGAAAGATGAAGGACAGGATGAAACTGAAACTAGCCACACTTCACCCGGCCGGAATGTACCGTGCCACCATCACCTCCATGGTGGAGGAGGATACACAATTCGGTGATGCCCTCAAGTTCGGTATGGTGACGGACGAGGGCGTGCTCTCCGTCCTCTGCTCGACCACCTACAGCGCCAAGAGCAAGCTGGGTAGATTGGCGGACGCCATCCTGGGCGAGCGCCCGGACGAACTGGATACGGACGAACTGAAGGGTAAGTACTTTACGGTCTGTGTCGAGCACGAGGAGACGCCCAAGGGGACGTGGGAGAAGGTGACAGCGTTCGCTCCTTACGCTAAGAACGGCAAGGGGAAGGCTGTGGACCCGTTCGAGAAGGAGTAGGCAGTGAAAGAGCCTCCCAAGAGAGAGGACTGCTCCCCGCCTGTTCAGAAGGCGGGGAACTTCTTCCCCTGTGGTCACATAGTGCTGGGGAACAGTCACCAGGCGTACGCCCCTCCCTCCGAAGCGGGAGAGAGGACAAAAAGAAAGACAGTCTGTCAATGGTGCTACACAAAAACAGGCGAGGAGAGGAAGCACACTGGGTGGGATGTAGACAGATACGGTAAGAGGT
>Ga0247662_1000038_pt1 | contig 16944 bp, 21 predicted proteins | sample CNK03_metaG_FD_190127 | JGI IMG/M metagenome (GOLD analysis project Ga0247662, IMG submission 190127) | Soil microbial communities from Purdue University Martell Research Forest, Indiana, United States - CNK03 | ecosystem: Environmental > Terrestrial > Soil > Temperate forest > Bulk soil... | reverse complement strand
GGAACCAGCTACAACGTTTGATTCGTTCGCGCTCGTTGAACTGTTCGGGCATCAAAAGATAGTCGGCCGCGTGCGCGAAGCATCTCTTGCCGGTGGCGCGTTTCTACGCGTGGACGTACCAGACTTTCAGGGCACAAAAGGCTTCACCCGTTACTTTGGCCCGGGCGCGATATACTCAATTAACCCGGTCACCGAGGAAGTCATGCTCGGTCTCCTGCAATATCACCATAACCCGCCCGTGAAGGAGTACGAATATCCTAAGCTGGCGGAAAAATTCATAGATAAACATTTTGAGGAACAGGAATGAGAACTATTTGGAAATTCGCAATTTTCCCGAAAGCGTTCACCTTACCGCTACCTGTCGGCGCAACCTTTCTGGACGTGCAAACACAGGCAGACGGCCCGGTTATGTGGTTTGAGATTCCACGTGACGAAGCGGATCTCGAAGCCCGGCATTTTCAAGTGTTTGGAACCGGTCATGAGATCGCGGCCGATTTCAACGGGAAATATTTGGGCACGTTCCAGCTCAATATGGGCATGCTGATTTTCCACCTGTACGAGTTAACGACCGTCAAAACTGTTGTGGAATGAAAGGGCGCCTGCTTCATCCTCACTGGTGGCCTAAATTTGAACGGGCGCAAAAGAATTTTTTGCGCGTGCTGCGAAATCATTCCATGAAAGCAGCTCGAAGGCGTCACTACTGGGCTGGTGTAACCTTGTCATCTCTTGAAAGAATTTACGACGATACGGATGCCGCCCGAGAAATCCATTTATTATGACTGACCCATTACCCATTCAAGATACCGAGCGGCTAGATCTCCCGAGCGCTTCACAGATGGAGATCGTTGTAGAGTGCCCCGGGCAAAATAATCTGAAGCGCACAATCCCGGCCGATCTAATCGTGGAGAGCAAAAGCCCGGAAGAAATCGAATGGGGCAAGCGCGGCGAGCGCATTCATAAAGCTTTCCAGACCGGCCAAACTCTTGAATTAAGCTCTGAAGAACTGGTGACCTATAATTGCGGTCGTCACAACGAGCAAATGATCGTGGAGAAATGGATCCACGACAAAGCGTTAGACCCAGACAGGGTGAAGGAAGGGCCGCGGGAACTGCGCGTGTACTTGCACAAGCCGTACGATTACCCTGAAATAATGGGGAGTGCGATGACCGATAAACATTACATTTATCAGGATGATGAACGCACCTGCCTTTTGATTCTGGATCTTAAATCCGGCTGGAACCCTAACCTTCCACCGGTAACGCGTTCATGGCAGCTCAAGTACGAATTGATTTCCCTCTGGAAAGAGGAATACGACAACGTCACAGACGGCCGAGTCGCGTACGTGAAGCCGAAGGAACGCTTGGACGTGACCGATTATTGCGATTACCAGATGCAAGACTTGCAGTATTCGTTTGATGCGATCGCGTATCATTCGTGGTTTGCCACACAACCAGACGCGCCACGCCGGGCCGGGCTTCACTGTAATTGGTGTCCATGCAAGGCTTGGTGTCCTGAAGGCTTGGCCTATGCGCTTTTGCCGTCCACGATCGCAAAGGTTTTCCAAAAGAAACACATACCGGAACGCGTTGACAGCGTGACCGGCGATGACCTTTACCGGATCTGGGAAGCTGGGCCGGTGATAAAGAAAATCATCGATGAAGTTGTTCGGCGCCTGAAAACGTTCGATCAGGATCAGCTCTTCGTTTTGGGCTTAGACCGTGGCAAAGGCCGGGAAACGCACGACATAACCAACGTGAAAGAAGCGTTCGAATTCCTGCGGGACAATCAAGGTTGGGCTGAAGAACATATCTGGGGCGCCTTGGGATTTACAAACTCGCAATTAGCGGAAGTTGCCGCACGCTTGCACGGGCTTACTGAAGATGAATCCGTGGCGTGGGTCAAAAAGACACTGGCACAGTTTATCACTGTGAAAGAGTCCGACCGGCCGTTGAAAAAACGCGCATGAGTTACGTCATCGATAGTGATGGGGAACAAACTTGGATCGCCTGTTTAGACTGTGGGTATAGATCGTTTAACGAAAATGATATCATCAGTAAATACTGCGCCCATTGCCACAAATTTCATGAGCCAATTCCTATGCCGATTGTGAATAATCAGATTAACGCGAAAGCGCAAACAGCTGGGGATCCCGATCGTCAGAAAAAGATCATCGTGGCTTTGTTTCTTATCTTGGGCAAAGCGCTTCGCGAGCTGCCAGCGCACAAACGCGATATCAAGGTAACTGAGGAAGAGATCCGTGACGCGTGGATCCAACAACGTAGCCCGGTACGCTTGGTTTCAGCTGTCGAGGATTGGGTAATAAATCCGCAACGCGTCTTTCGCACTGTGCTTGCAGATTTGGATTTGCAGAAAACGGGCATGTTTGCCGCTGGTGAGAAGTATCCCGAATTCAAAGAGCCGGTGGCAGATGACCCGCACAAAAAAGAACTGGAACGCAAACGCGTGTTTGATCTCGAATGAGTAATCATCAAAAATTCCCAGCTTCTGAAGCGTGGCAGATTGCCCGGCCGTTGTCTTTTGCTTTGCAACAAGTTTGCGAGCGCGTTGAAATTGCCGGGAGCTTGCGCCGAAAACGGCCGGAAGTCGGGGATATTGAAATTTTGTTCATCCCAAGAATTACCGGTTCAGACTTTTTCGAAGTTACGCCTGTCAGTCTTGCGGACGGACTCATTAACGCGTGGTTGGACTCTGGATTGATCGCAAAAAGACCAAGTAAAACCGGCGTGTTCTCTTGGGGCGATAAAAATAAGCTGGCCGTGCATGTTGAAAGCAAGATCCCGATCGATTTCTTTTCAACCACGCAAGCTAACTGGTGGAACTCGCTCGTTTGTCGCACAGGCGGGAAGGATAATAATTTGCTGGTAACAAACACAGCACTGGCAAAAGGCTATAGTTTCGAAGCCTACGGATCTGGATTTCATGCGGTTAACGGCCGCGGCGAACGGCATGACACAACTTCCGAGCGTGACGTTTTTGAATTCATCGGGTTACCTTACAAAGAACCACAAGACAGATTATGAAACGTCTCTTACTCAGCCTGCTTTTCATCACCGGTTGCACAACGACAACGTACCAAGTTCACGTGCGCGATGGCGCCGATCAACAGGTGCGTGATATCCTGATCAAGCGCAGAACGCAAATCGTGGACCTTGAAGCGGCCGGGAAACAGCTCGTTAAGGATCGCGGGCCAAAGCTGGCATGGCAAGCCGTGTTGGACGTGTGGGACGAACTCACCGGGCGGGCGCCATTAAAACATGCCAGCAATGTGATATGGCTTCAGAACCGACCGGCCGATGTTCAAGACGTAGCGTGGATGATTCAATTTAAAGACCAATGGTTATGACTGAAGAACAACGACAGATCGAAATGCACAAAGAATTCCACGCTGAACTGGTCGCGTTGACCCGTTCGTATTTAAGAGCGTGGTCTATGGCGATCGCAAACGTTAGGCGCATTGGAAGATGTTAAGCTGGTAGCTACGGAATCTTACTTTGCTCGAATCCGTAAAGCAGACGAGGCCAAAGGCAATTGAATGGGCAGTATCAGCCCGGCGCAGTATCTGCAGATGTTGACTCGCACGGAAGGCAATCGCCTGCGTGAAGGGCCGAGCCATCATACCCCGGCTGAGAAAGAGATCGCTGAGATTCATGAACCGATACTTGCTTGGGCGCGATCGTTCATCCCGTTTGTCCCTGTCATCTATCATCGGCCGGATAAGAAGTCCGGACTGTTCAAAGGCACGCATGATCTCACGATATTTTACAAGGGTCACGCGATCTGCGGTGAAGGCAAGACAAGGACCGGGAAACGTTCAACCGATCAACTCGGCTGGGCATTAGCGATGGAGAGGCAGGGGTTTAAAGTGGCTGTGTGGCGATCGCCGGAAGAATTCTTTGATATCATCCGGCAAATTGACGCTTCGATTTCTCCGCTTGATAACAAAGGGAGCTGAATGACAATCCCAAACGCAACTTAGGTAACAACCGGGATTCGCTCTTTAAAGGTCTGTCTGATCTTTAACGGAAGAAACGGAAAGCCCGCGGACAGTTGTGCCCGCGGGCTTCGCCGTTTTAAGAGACTGTCAGCTTCCCCCGGTTGTCGGGGCAACGGATGCCGAGATTTGAACCCCGGCCGCGGCGGCTGACTTGGCTTCATCCAAGTACTGCTGGGCAGTCTTGGTTTTGGCCGTTTGCAGCGCGGCGATCGCGTCATCGATGGTTGCACCGGGCTTCATCGAGGAAGCAAGGGCGATGGCAGCATCGAGACCGAACTTAATGGCGAATTCAGACAGGGCGATAATGGCGGCTTCACTCATATTATTGAAGAGTTTTTGCGTTGGCGAGGTTGTTTAACAGTTGCGTGCCTACGGCTGGTTCCAGCAGGGGCACGATTAAATCGATGACGCCTTGCGCCGCGGCTTTGGCCGCATTCAACGCAGCAACATATTGCGTTTGGTCTCCGGACGCTTTGTAAGCAACAAGCGCTTGCTGTGTCACACCTGCGGCTTGGCGATAAACCTCATGCGCAGCTTTGACTTTTGCGTCAACGGCCGGGCTCGTTTTGCCAGCCACGGAAAGAGCTGCCCAATTTTTCATTGCCTGATCGACAACGCTGGTGATCGTCAGGACCGATTGATACAAACTGGTGCAACCAACGAGCAGCAACACCAGCGCGAGTGAGGGAAGAATTTTTCTCATGTTTGATTTTGGATTAGGTTACTTGTGAACTGCGGCGCCGAACACTTGCCACCCGAGCAACGCCAACAGGACGAAGATCAATAGTCCGTTTGGCGCCCACCCGGGAAGGTTTGTACGATTGGTGTAAAGACCGAACACCAGCCAAAGAATCATCAGCATCCAGAATATTAAAGATAATGTCATGCGATGACATTACCCCGTTTTGCTCGTAGGCACAACGTCAGCTTTTGTAAGCATCGTCGTGTCACCGGTCTGGACGGCCGTTACCGTTGCAGCAATGGCGGTTGCGTTCGCGGCAACTTGTGTGCCTAAATCGGCAACTACCCGGGCGTCAGCTGCAAACAGGGCAGTGAAAAACTTCCCGGCCGCACTAATGAAGAATCCTGCAACTGCGGTTACAGTCAGTAATTTGTTTGGAGTTCCGCTAAGCTGCGGCACAACTCCAACGCCAATCAATGTTGTTCCGAGTGCGCCGAGCGCACCCCCGATGTTGGTTCGCCAATTTGCGGTAGTCATCATAGGTTCTTTTTGAATCTTTCCGTATCGCCCTTTCTCAGATCTGCTATGTCCTTGTTAGCTTTCACGAAATTGTAAAGTGCAAGCCGCTCCTTATCGTTACGATCGAGGTGTTCTTTGACTTCGAGGCGCCATTCTTGCGCTTGATCCAATCGGTCCTCAAGACTTTGCAGCTTGCGGCCGAGCCACCATACGCCACCAAAGAACACGAAGATTACACCCAACGAAAAGCCGATAGATTCATCAACTATGATGGCAAGAATACCGGCCGTTGCGGATATAGCGAACGATATTACGTGAGGCACAATTTGCGGTTTTAGATGTATCACTATCGCCTTTTTGAATGTGGCAATGGTGTTGGTTTTGGTTCAGTTCAAATTATTGTCCGGGCGCTCGAATAATCAATACGGTATTACTAGGGAGATTGCCAACCGGCAAATACTCATTGAGAGCTGCGGCGAAGCTCGTTTGACTCCCGGCAATGTTGGTTACAGTGCAACTGTAACGCCCTGCATCGGAGGGTAAAACACTCTGGATCGCGTAACTCGGCTGGTTGGCGCCTTGAATCGGTAACCCGTTAAAATTCCATTGGTACGTAAGCGGCGTTGTTCCTACTGCCTGAATCGTGAACGTAACAGCCGTTCCCACCTGCACGTTGTAGCTCAGTGGTTGGACCGTGATTTGTGGCGGGACCGAGTAGCCTTGAAAGATCGAGACTGACATTGTCCCGATCCTTTCGTTGGCGTCTTTCGCGTAAATTGCCACGTAATGATTCCCGGCGCCCAAGCTGAAGAAGTTCGTAACGCCACTATTCAGCGTGACAGTTTGCACACCCAGCCCGGAGGCGCCCACGGTCGCATTCCACAAGTCGGCCGGATCTGTCGGCATGCGATCGATCGCCACCCATGCGGAATTGTTATTCGCATTGGTCGCTTCCACCTGAGCGCTCAAAATTGCATTGGTGATAAGCGTCGGGACATTGAATCCCACGATCGCGTAACCGGCATAGTAAGCGAGCCCGGGCGCGTTGTTCGAGGCGAGGACCGTTCCGGCCGAATATGCTGTTGGCAAACCTACAACCGCACCGGCCATGCTGATTGCGTTCGTCGGGAAAATCACATACGCCAGACCATAAGCCGCAACGTTGGTTCCCCCGCCACCGGTCATTGTGATCGTGGCATTGTTCGAGCCTGAAACCGTTGGGGCGAATTGAACGGTTACATTCGTGCTGGTGCTCGCGGCGAGCGCATAGGCGCCACCAGCAGGGGCCGTGATGGAATACGGCGCACTGGCTGAAGCTGTGCCTGACAATGTGCCCGTGCCGACATTCTTCAGCACAAAGGAGAGCGTTGAAACGCTGTTCGTTGGCACGATACCAAAATCAATATTTGTCGTGGACAAGGACGGGATCGCCACGGCCGGGTTTGTGACAGTGACAGCAGCTGTCGAGCTGGTAGCCGTACCGGTCGCATTGGAAACGATCACGGTATAGTTTCCAGAATCGGCCGTTTGCGCGTTGGCCTTGGTATAGGCCGAGCTGGTTGCGCCAGTGATAAACGTGCCACCGAGCCGCCAGAAATAATTAAAGGGAGCCGTCCCCGTTGCTTGCACGTTCAAGCTGATTGTCTGGCCGACTTGGATATTTTGCGCGGCAGGTTGCACGGTGATTGTCGGTGCCACACCTGCGGTGTTCGTCGGCGCCACACCATAGACCCAGCGGAAAGCGGCCGGGATCAGCACTGCGCCATTTGTGGTATTCGCCCGGGTAGTCACGTCCGGACCAAACGGCGGAAAATTCATGGTGCCAAACCATCCGGGCGCCCCTGACAAGTAATAACTGCTGGGCAAAGTGGTCGTGACACCGTTACTCCATGCCACGCTGTTATTTGCCAGATCCATGTTGCCGTGAATGAAGTTTGCCAAGCTGGCCGGGTTGCCTGAGGTATGCTGATTGATGTTCCCGTACTGCCCTTCCCACTGCGGATTTGTGAAGTGTGAACAAATATTGCCTACGAGGTTTTCACCGAAAGCGTAGGTTTCCATATTCAGGTTGAACCCGCCTTGCGCCATCAAAGTCTGTTGCGGATTTTTCCACATTTTCAACGTAGTCCAGTTTCGGAAGAACGTATTTGTCGGCGCCGTGCCCCAGAATTGATCACAGGACATTTGCGATAACTGATTCCCTTCCCAGAGGTTCATATAGGGAAGCGTCCCGTGGTCGGACGGGTAACACATATCGGTTGCGGTTGGATAGCCGTTACCGAACCCGATATCTCCAAAATTGTAGCTTATTACGTTGCCTACTGCGCCATCCTGACAGGTGATGTGAAGGTTATGACCTTGGACAATGTTATTTTCCACCAAACAATCACCGGCAAAGTTGGCAAGCTGGATGCCGTATCGGGCATTCGAGTCGTACGCCGAATGGTTCCGCATTGTGTTACCATAAAACGTGCCGTGAAAAGTCCAGATCGCCTGCAAGTTCGCGTGCGGTGAATTGGACAGAACACAATCGACAACGTAAGGCGAATCAGCATTGAAACATCGGACCACGAAGCCATCACCGACCGGCTGAGCCATGCAATTGATCGTGAGCCCAACCAATCCGAAATTCGTTACTGTGCTAGACCACGTCTCGGCTTTCGGATTCAGCCCGGCCCGAAAATCAACATACAGTGGAGGCGTAAACCCGATCGTACTCCCGGCAATGCTGGTGACTGTGACAGTCTGATTAATGACTGCAAAAGTTGTGTCCTCGACTTTGCTACCGTTCGCGATCCCGGCATCGAAATCTTGTTTCAAGTGGATAAGTTTACCGATCGCGATACCTGAAGGAAGACTCCCCAGAACGATCGAAGTTGAACCGCGGGTGTATCCGCTTGAGATCGAGACTACGCTCGCGCCGAGGCTATCCGGTGAAATATCGAAATCGGATTTGCCGTCTGTTGCGAACGAATTGATGATCGTGACTGAGGCATTTGTACCGCGGAATGACGTGTTATTCTTCGTGCAAGGGATGTAATGATTTAGCCGATACGCCACGGAAGGCTTTGGCACAAACACGTATTGATTCGCCGGGCAGGCGGCGAGCGCAGCAATGAAAGCGGCGCTGTCATCGTGCGAGCCGTCCCCAGTGGCGCCAAAGGATGTAACCACGTTGCCTTGCGTCTGCGTAGGCACGCCGCCTTGCACGCCGGGTGTCCACGGCCGGGTAATGTTTTGCGGGACACTGTTCGCCGGTAGCACCGATACGGCCGCATAGGCGTTTAACCCTAACAGTCCCAGCCCGATAGTAATTGCGAGGTTTTTCATTGATACGGTACTTTGTTCGTCAGGTAATTTGATACCTTCCACACGTCTTGTGAGCTGCCACTGAAGCCCGCTGCAGCGTTGTAAACGAGAAAATCATAAACCCGAGCCTTGAGCGGATTAGAAGTCGTTGTGTCCTTCATAATGATCGGCTGATTTAGCGCTTGGGCGCCTGCCGCACCCGTGATGGCAGGCACAAGGTTTGTCCTGATCTCTGAGTTGTTTCCGTTCACAATGAACGTGATTAGAACCTGATGCCCGTTAAATGGCCATGCCACCACGTCTTGGAGCACAGCGCCAGCGAAAAGAAAGAACTTGGTTGCAGCTTGAATGACGCCTTGCTCCCGAGATCCGCCAGCCACGCCACCATCAAATATGGTGCCGGTCACAGCAGCTGTATCGGTATCAATGACAGCGAAGACCCAGTTGGTTTGATTCCATGTGTAAGTGATGCTCTGGCAGTAAAGCGCGGTGTTGGTGAACCCAAAGAATGCTTGGTTGTTGGCGCCCCCACTGGTTTTGAAAATCGGCCCGGCCGCTTGGCTGGTATCAACTCCGTTTGCGGCCATGAATTCTCGCGAAGCGGTGTCATGCGCGAACCATACGGCATCGCCGTCAGCCGGTGGAGCATTGGCGCCGTTCTTCACAAGGACCGAGTTCGTTGGACTCACCCACATAACGAGCCCTTTAACATTGGCAGGAGCCCAAGGCGGGGACACCGGAGGATTCGTGTAAGTGGTCGTGCTGTATGTCTGCAAATTCGCAATGTCCCCGGCCGTGATCACTTTATTTGTCCACACGCAAATTTCGTAAATCCATGTCTGCGCACCATGCGCCCCGCTATCGCCACCGATACCGCTAAGTGGTTGCGTAGTGTACGAGCCGTTCACAGACAGAACGCCATTCGTATAAATCGCCCCAGTCCCGGCGCCATTCGCGGCCGTCTGGATAATTGCGTAATTGTTGTCATCAGCCAAAGCGCTACTGCTGGTTGTTCCGCCTGCGAATGCGCCAAAGTTTAAGCGGCCGCTTGTATCGATGTACATGCCACTACTCCCAGCACTGTCACCGATGATGAACATTTTGCGCGTGGTATCGTGAAACGGCCGGATTACGTAATAGATGGAATAGGTATTCGGTAAAGCGATCGAATAATTCGACATACCGCCACCGTAACCGCTGAACCAAACGCCTTGATACGCTTTCCAGCTCTGTTGTCTGACTGCCCCTTGAGCAAAATTCGTCGTGCCTTGAATTTGGTCTGTCCAATTGCCGGTGATAATTCCATCAGTCAAATCGGTTGCCACCCAGCGAAACGCTAACCCTTGAATTTGGCGAGGATCGAACCCGGCCGCGGCGCCACTCTTAAACCAAGGCGCCCGGCGCGGGACCGGGACAGCGCCGATTGCCGTTAACAGAACCGCACAACACAGAAATAGTATGACCCGTTTCATGGACACCCAAACAACACATTGGCGTTAGTGAGGACGTTGATTTGCGAACCGACCAAAAGATCAATCACACACCCGTTTGTGAGGGTATAGGTCGTGACCGTCGTACGTGAATTAGGATCCGTCCCCCAGCCTGCGCCGACCGTTAAAGTTTTGTTCGCGCCCGTGGCGTTGATGATGTGTCGGATCGCGTAATTATAATTCGTCGGATTCCAATTCAGGATCGAAGTGAACGCGACATTCCCGGCTATGTTGGTTGTGGCTTCAGGGACAGAGAAGTCGATCGCCGTCGCGCTCGATACCCCGTTCGTAGGCGATACCAGCGCAGAAAAAAGAATGTTGCTCAGTCCGAGCCCGCCGCCAAAAAATCCGCCACGGTTCGTACTCCACCCTCCGAGGATGGTTGTGTTATCGCCATCGAGGAACAACCATTCGATCGGGATCCCGTTGGTCGTGAGAATGTAAACGGGCGCATAGAGTATCGGGCTGAAAAGCGTTGTGTTTGTTCCGATACCGTTGAAATCCGCAATGTAGCCGACAATGTTGGCGTTTGATTGGACGGTGATATTTTGAACGGTGAGGTTAGTGATATAGGCGTAGCTGGCGTACAGATTCGTGATGAAGCTGTAAAAATTATTGTTGGTCGTGATGAACGTCGATTCGACTGTGATGTTCGTAACGAAAAAATTGCTGGTAACGATCGTGTTCGCCGTTATGTTCGTTATGAACGCATTCGAACTATAAATATTTGTTATGTAAGCATTCGAGCTGTAGAAATTGTTAACGATCAGAATATTGAACGGCGCATTGGTGAAGCTCAGCAAAAGCGAAACCTTATACTGTCCCGGTGGCGGCGTTGGCTGGTACAGGAATTGACTGGGATCGAAGTCGCGAAAGTCAGGGCTGGCGGCTCGCACCGGCATCAACAGCAGTCCAAGGAACAAAACCAAACCAGCTGTGAAAGTTTTCATACGTCCCACGTTTGTTTGTCCTTATCCCAAGAGTAGCTTGAGCCGTCAGGTTTAACGGCAATGGCCGGTGCATTGCGATCGAGAGGGAAAACTTTGGCGGCGATCGGGTCGTTGCCGGTGTAGCCGATCAATTGGCCCGGTGGAATCTGATGAAAGTTTTTGCGAGAAACTTTTGCGATTCGAAAGAATGGCATAGCATGATCCCTTCTACTGTCCCGGCATTGGCGGCGCCACACGTTTCATTGTCGGCCGCACGGCTGGCATAGGCACTGCAGCTAAAACCGGGGCGCTCTTATCGATCCGTAGCCGAAAATAATCATTGGTGTTCGCCGGGTCCAAACCCCAAACCATCGCCGTATCAACAAACGGACCAGTCACCTTCTTGCTCTCTTGCACAACGAGAGTAACAGGCGGCAACTGCGATGGGGCGCCGGGCAACGCTGAAGGCGTGTTAGTCACTTCATTTGAGAAGACACTTTCCAAACCGTTTGCATCAAAAGCCGTCACGGCAAAAAAACATTTCACGCCACGCAAGTTCGGATTGTAAACAAACGTCCAGCTCGTACTACCAATAGCTGGAACCATATTGGTATAAATCCGAGAAGCGATCCCTTGATACAGGTTGTAGCCGACCGGTGTTCCGATTGTCGGCGCATTCCACGCGAGGGTCACGGACGGAGTTGGATTCGTGATGACGTAAGCTCCGTTAATCAATACACCCGGCCGGGCTGAGCTGGCCAGCAGTGACAGGCAAAGAATGAGGGTAAAGCGCATGGGTTAAAACGTTGTGAACGGGTAAAAGGTTCCGCGCCCGGCATTGAACAATAGCGCTACTTCCGCAAGGCTCAGCGTGCGTTTCCAATAATTAACCCCGCCGATGTAACCATTCAAAGGCACAGTCGCAACGCCGGTAGCATAGTTGCCGATTGAAAACGCGGCCGTAGTCGCATTCGTTTGAGCAACGGCCAATTTCTGGCGCGTACCGGCATTGGTTTGAACCCAGACATTTGTTCCATCCCATCCACCGGTAACCATGTTCCACGCACCAATCACCGGCACAACGTCTGATATCGTTTGCGCGGTATTGGTGTTGTCGTGGACGATCGTGGAAAATTTACCAGCTGGGAAATTGCCGAGAAAAAAACCAGTTGTCCCAGTGTACGCTGAGACTAAAGGCGGTGTGGCTAGTACCGGGTCATTCGAGAAATTCACCCAACATTGCACGGTGAATTGTTGATTGGCCCCAAGCTGCAGCCCGGCATCAGCCGACTGGAAATGCCGCACATTGGTTGGATCTCCCGCGGCATTCGTATGGAAATCCGCAAGGGGTGTAACCAAACCTACCCCGGCGCCGGAAATGATAGCGGTGTTCGGTGCCGAGAAAGACCAGTTGTGACCACTCGCATCATGAATGAAGCCATTGCCTAAAACGCTAGTGGCGTCATTCAATGGCCAAGAGCCTTGCAGTTGATACAGCAAGGCATTTGCTTGGCGCCCGGGCAATCTGCGAGTGATGACGGGATTAGGCATCAGTCCTGAAGAATGCCGACAGAAAGCCCAACGTCAGAAGTACTGTTCAAGACCGGGGCGCTGGCATTGCACAGGAGCGCAGCAAACAAACTCGTACCGCTGGCGGCTTTCACGGCCAGACCGAGCCCGCGAATACTGGCCAGACCGATATTGTTATACGTGACCCAGTCACCCGCACTGATGGGGATGCGTCCAATAATCTTCGCGATATCACCCGCGGCGATCGACCAAACGTTGTTATCGGCCGGTGGCGTGCCCGGTGTGGCATCCATCAAAATCAAATCGAGCGCCAAACCGTTATGGCTTTTATCAAAGACGGAAATTGATTCGAGTAACCCGGTGCCAGCTGCCCGGACGGCATTGGTAATCGTAATCAAACCCCCGATACTTTTACCGGCCGAATAGGTCGTTGAAGTGGTCGTTAAGGTCTGTTTGAAAAGCGAAGTGAACCCGCCAACATTTCCGGATGTGGAAATGCCCCCGCCAGACGCGGATCCAGATGGAGCTACCGAGCCATTCGCCAGATCAACAAGGCGGGCCAGTAAAATGCGTTCGGTTTGTTGTCCCGATACCGTTGAATTCATCTGCGTTGCTTGCATAGGAAGCTTTCTTTTAAAACAGCCGGTGGAACCAAAAGTGATCCCACCGGCCGAGCCAACAACAAAATACCGAAACGTGAATTACCCGTGCCAATTGGCATCACGCGCCATTCTTGGCGGGACTTTGACCACAGCAACATTTGTCGGGCTCACCGTGGTAAGGATCGGGGATCCGTCCGCGTTGATGCCGCTGAGCGTTGTCGTGCGGTTGTATTTGATGACTGGCGCCGTCGCTACGTTCGTGGAAAGCCAATAGGCTTGGCCGAAACGCAATCTCCGGAAGATGCTACGAGAGCGCCGCTTTACGTGTTGAACTGGCATAATCAGTAATCTCTTGGGCCGGGCGCGTTGCCACCGTCCATGTTCATGCCTTCCTGAATGCCTCGGGTCATGTTCCCGTAATCCGGCCGGTGTTCGTCATCTGCTTCGCCGTTCGAATCGTAGCCCGGCATGTTCTGATCCCCCAACTTCGTCAGGCAGATCTTGCCGTCAGGCTTAACTCGAAACTCGCAGACAAGTTCAAACGAGCCGTCTTTCAAGGCGCTTTCGGGAAGGTGAAATTCCTCTGGCGGGGCAAACTCCACCCTTTTTGTTTTATCGGCCATACAGTCTTTCTGGTATTCGCCCGGGAGTAGCGGGACCGGGAAACCTCTAATTAACCCGGACCCGCCACAACCCAAACAAAAACCTTAGCTGCAGGTGACAGTATCAAAGGCACTGGCGCAACGTGCGAAGAGGATCAACCGCCCAAAGAGCGGGAAGATCGGCTTCAGCGCATGCCGGTACTCGGCAAAGTGGCGCCCCTGCTTGTGCAACGGATCCTGAATCCCGGTACAGTTGCTGATACCGAGCAGAGCATCATTGCCGGTGACAAACTGCCACTCGCCAAAGTAGTTCTGCGGGCGCAGCTTCATACCGGCCACACTGTTAACCGGCATGAGGACTTCTTCAGTCATCACCCACGGATTGAACACAACGCAGCCTTCGTACTGCGCCTTGCCCGGGTCGCGCCAGCTGGGGTTAACGATCGCCACTTGACCCTTGGTCGCATCGGTGCTGGACGTACTCATTTGCCAGACCGGGACGCGTTTCAGGTTGCCGTCGTTGGCGCCGTAAACCGTGCCGATAGTGCCAGTAACCGCGCCGGTCGTATCCACCTGCTGAGTAGTCCAGCGAGGCGGGAACCGGTTAATTACGTGGCGGAAGTTCTTGATGATGCGCGAGGCGCCGAGCCGCTTGATCACCGGGTTTGCTTCGCCCCAGCCTTGGAAAGACTGGTTGAAGTCAGACCGCAACTCACTGTTGTTCAACAGCAAGCGATGACTCATGAACTGGCCGATATACAACGGGAAAACCGGGCCATCCGGACCCTGAGTGATCCAGCCGTTCGTATTGGGCTCGTCAGCACCTTCCTCAGACAGTTCAACGGCCGTCGCATCGAGCATGTCTTGCAACAGCTCAGAAGTCGGCAGATTGCCCTGATTCAAGTTCGTCATCGTTGGCGATGACGGCGCCGGTTGGGTCGCAAAATCACCCGGGAAAAACTGGAAGTTAACGTTACAAGACGCCTTGGGGACGTATTGCATGTAAACGTTAGCGAGCCGGTTGATGATAGACTTGCGGTTGCGCTTTTCGAGCGCTTGGAAGTACTTCTCCCAGAACTCGGCTGACTGCCAGTACATCGTCAGATCGTCCTGACAGATAAGCGGCCCCATCAAACCGAAGTTCTCGGGCTTGTACTGGTTTTCTTTCAAACCCACGTACGTTTGATTGTACGTGATATTACAGGCGCCCTGCGGATTGCTATTGGCGTCAATCGCCGCAATAGCATTCCAAGTCTCTTCGTCGCTGGACGGCTCAGACCGGCCAACAACGAACGCCGACCGCACGTAACCCGCGCCCTTGGGGTATGAATCCCGGGGGATCAGGTTAAGGTAAGGGTCTTTCCACGAAGCGCGAACGTACAGCGTCGGCCCAAGGTCTTCCGTTCTGGCTCGCAGAACGTCAAACGGATTGGTGCAGGCGCCCAACAGGGCAACGATCGCGATTAACGCGATGATTGCCGAAAGGAACAATGCCAAGTGCATAATGAAATTCGATTTGCCTGTTTATCAGGCATTTTTGCAATCCCTTCGTTTGGGAGTCACGAAGACAAAGCACATGTTATGGGAATTTCAATTCTGCTTGAAGAGTGACGTGGCGCAGACAGCCACCTACCCAGCTGGGTCAATCGCTGGGCTCGAATTTAGACCCGTTTTCCGTCAGCTCAAGCTTTCAGGCTTCAGCGTCTGGTTTTAGACTTTACTCGCTTTGTTCACTCCCGGCGAACTCACGATGCCAGTCTCAACAGCGCTCTTTTAGATCTGAGCGTTCGCCGTGTCAATAGGTATTTTCAATTTATGTGCCTGCTTGTGATGCAGCGCTAAATGATGCTCATGGCAGACCCAGACCACTGCGTAAGGATCATCATAATCTGTGTGATGCGGTTCCACGGGAATTGTTCCACAGAAAACACACGGTTCAGGTATGAGCTTCCCGCGTTTTATAAGAATGTTTGTGTAGCGCCTACAATTGCCTCTTTTGCGTGCTTTCTCACTGGGAGGGTGAGTCTTACGCCAGCTACGCATATAGGCAGCATGGCAGGTATAACAATAGGCTGATTTAGGTCTGGAAAGATTACCGCATTTGCAGTGGCGCATTCAGTTCCACGTTACGAAATTCCACAAAACGAGCAACCTATTTTGTCATACGCCACAAGATTTTTAAATTGTGACCGGCGCAATACAGCGAAACCAGCATGAGAACGCAGAATGGAAACACGTGGAACGCGCAATACACGCAAAGAAAAATGCTCAGCAGGATCCACCAGCGCCAGCCGAGCCAGCGCACGACTGGATTTGCTTCAAACCGGAGATCCGGGCTGAGTATCCACGTGGATAGGATATCAGCCCCGCGGGCCAACAGACCGAGGCTAAGAAGGAGAACCCACACTTTGAGTACTGACTACGCCGGTCTCGGATACGGTTGATACCGGCGCAGCTGCAGGCGCCCCTGACGTGCCGATTACGGAAAGATCTGGGGAACATGGCTTAGTATCAACCCGCTCAATCCCGGCGATGTTCGGGTAGAAAGCGCTTTGCTCGTTATTTTCGTCATAAAATGTCGCTGAATTCTCAGTCCACATTTCGAACCTGCGAGCCGTTACGGTCAAGTTGCTGCCATTGAGAAATAAGATTTTGAACTGTTTCATAGGTTATTCCGAAGTCCAGCCTTTGATGAGGTTTGCCGTTGCCTGTTCCGGCGTCATGCCGGGCTCTACGCGTTGCCGGTTGTTCCCGGCGCCGCCTTCACCCGCCCCGCCTTCTCCACCGCGCCCTGAACCCCCCGGCTGGGCCGCGGATAGCTTCTTTACCTGCGCTTGTAACGTGGCGATCTCCTTTTCCTTGGCGGCTAAATCCGATTCCCACGCCTTGAGCAAAGTCGGCATTGCGGCCGCATGCATCGCGGCTTTAGCAACATCTTCAGCTTTAAGATCTTTCGCGCCAAAGAAGTAGCGCTTGGCGTCATTGGTCATGGCGTCAACCTGCTTATTCCATTCGTCATTGCCATCTTTCTTCTGGAACATGGCCAGCCCGGTCTTTGGGTCGCTCAGCTGGGCAATCGTAGTGGCGAACAGCTTTTCCTTAGCGGCGATCTGCGCTTTGCCCTGAGTCTGCTGGGTCTCTTTCAGCTTGGACACGTGCTCAGCGTTATTCTTGATCTCCTGCTGCTTTCGCATATCGAGCTTCATCAACTCGGCTTCAACGTTTCCAATGATGCGTTGCTCGTAGGAGGTTAAATCCGCGGAGAA
>Ga0247662_1000037_pt1 | contig 17316 bp, 20 predicted proteins | sample CNK03_metaG_FD_190127 | JGI IMG/M metagenome (GOLD analysis project Ga0247662, IMG submission 190127) | Soil microbial communities from Purdue University Martell Research Forest, Indiana, United States - CNK03 | ecosystem: Environmental > Terrestrial > Soil > Temperate forest > Bulk soil... | reverse complement strand
AACCTTGAGGCTCGTCGCGCCGAGCGTCGTGATCTGCGCCTGCAGCGCATTGTCCGCGGCAATCCGCGCCGCTTCCTCCGCATCGATCTGGCTCTGAAGGTCGTTCTCCTTGTTGGTTGCGCGCGTAACTTCCGCGGTGATCTGCGTCTGCATGTTGGCCTCGGCGGCGAGCGCACGATCCGTCTCCACCTGGATCGCGTCCTCGATGCCCAGCAGCGCGCGCGCATCGGCCAGCGTCGGCGCGGTGGTGAACGGCAGCAGCGCATCGGAAATGCCGGTGGAGGTCCAGCCGTCGTACACCAGATTTCCATCGGCATCGCGCACGATCAGCCGGTAGTCGGCGGACCCGAGGATGATGGCGCGGCCTGCGGAGTCGAGTATCACCGGATTTGTGTTAGCGGCGGCCTTGTCCGGATCAACCCAGGTGTCCTTGGGCGTACTCGTCCCAACGACCAGTGTTTGCACTGTACCGCCCGCCAGCGGATGTCCATTCGCGTCAATCCATTGGATGCGCGGAGGTGGCAGAGGAAGTGGCATTAGCGTTTCATTCCGATATATAACAGCGCCATGAGACAGCGGATACCATTGATCGCCGGCCAGGTATTTGGACAACTCACAGTTGTCCGGGAGTTAGATGGCAAAAGGCGATCTAGATCTGGGTGGCGTCGTGTCGCTCTTCTGCTCTGCTCATGCGGCAAAGAGACATCGGTCTTTTTCCAGAAGCTTCGGAGCGGTCTGGTTACGTCATGCGGCTGCGCCTCTCGTCCAAGCATGCTGCGCCATGGAATGTATAAGACACCAACGTACAAGGCATGGACCCACATGAAAGAACGGTGCAGAAACCCGAAAAGTTCTGAATATAACAACTACGGCGGGAGAGGCATAACGGTAGACCCGCGGTGGGACAGCTTTGAAAACTTCCTGACAGATATGGGAGAGCGTCCATTTCCGAAGGCTCAACTCGATCGAATAGATAACGACGGAAACTACACTCCCACGAATTGCCGTTGGACGACCGTTGCAATCCAGCGACGCAATACGCGCCGAAACCTTATGGTTGTGTTGAATGGCGAAAGCATGTGTGTGGCGGATGCAGCAGAACGGCTAGGCATATCCCGCCCGTCAATCCCATGGCGGGCCAGGAAATATGGGATCAGCTATCAGGATGCCACCGACTTCTACACTAACTCTTTGCGGCGGTATTCGCGACGACAAAAGCTCCCTGGAGGGCAGTGGGCCTTGGGCAACTCCACTCTAAAGAAAACACGCGATCGCGCGCGTATCCCAGACGATTCCAGGTAACCGTAGTGAGATACTCCCCCAGCGACCCTAGTGGCTGACCAACCGGCGATCCAAACGAGTGGCCACGGTCATCCGAGTATTTTAGGAAAATCTGGCACGGCGGTGTCGGGATGGTGCGGACCACTACGTCGTCCAGTGACAGGAACACCGATGGAGGCTCTGGTGGCGGGGTGTCGCTGATGACAATCGGCATCGACGCGGCTGCGCTGAACCGACTGTAAGCGCCGAGCACGCCGATGGTCCCGCCGCTCTGCCCCAGGGCCTGGTAGCCAACGGGAAACGAATAGGCCATCCCGCCTATCTCATCGCCCGACACCATCTCGAAAAACACCGGCAGCACCAGGTTATCCGGCGCGTCCGCCATCAGACTGACGGTAGCGGGAAGGCTACCAGTGACGGTGCTCGCGAGGTTGCCCGCGTTAGTATCCCACGGCGCAGCGATTGAGGCCACACCACTGAACTCGTGGAACCCGATCATCATCAGGCTGTGCGCAAACGACGCCGAGAAAGTGACGTTGACCGTGACCGTCGCAGTGGCAGAGACGGGCGCCCAGTACCAGTCAACGGTGTTCCAGACCGACGAGTAACCCGGTCCCGACAGACTGGTCGTGATCTGGCCGCCGCCGATGTGGGTGAGCGTCAGCCCGGTGGCTGAGATCGAGGTGACGGTGACGGGGCCGCCTGTCGTGCCGCCAGCGATGGGAGACGACCAGGCCGCAAGCACCAAGACTGTGTTGGCGTGGACCGTAAAGGTTGCCGAGTGGGTTGTGCCTGTCCCGCTGCCGCCCTGGATTCCGCCCAATACATTGAAGACGGGCGGCACTGTGCTTCCTACGAGCGCAGTGGCGAGGTACACCCCGCCATCAGACGCCGGCATGGGTGCCGAGAAGTTGGTGAACGTGGGCGAGTATGGCTTCGCGACACCCGGCGTGGCCGTCACCCGCACGAACATGCCGAAACTGTCGGCCGTCCCGCCGCTGTTGGTGTAGGTGACCAGCCCGTCGTTGATGTCCTGCTGCGTGAACTGACTGGCAGGGCTGCCGCTCAGGTGCAGCGACCCATGCGACGGCGGCAGCGTCACGGTGAACAGCAACTGCGCGTCTGTCGCCTTCGGCGTGTTGTTGTCGGTGGCCAGCAGATTGCTGCGGAGCAGGACCACGGTGCCGCCGGCAGCGACCGATGGCGCAAAAACTGTGACGACAATGCTCACCAGGTGCCCCCGATGGTGACCTGTCCGGGCGCCGGATGCGTGTCGTCGTTGACGGTGATGGCATTGCTGGCAATTGCTGTCCATGCGCCATCGCCACGCAGCCAGAGGCTATCGGACGAGCGCTGCACCGAGAGCGTGATTGTCGCGCCCTGCAGCCGCAGCGTCACCGCGTAGTGGCCTGACGGAATCGTGCCCATGGCAATCGAGGTGGTGGAGCCGCCAACCACGGCGAGGTCCACCCAGTATTGCGCGCCGTCGCCGCGGATCGTCGCGGTATAACCGGAGCGTGCCGTGGCGTGGACGTTGCCGGTCGGCACAATGCTGTAATCTGTCGGGATGGCCTTGTAGGTCAGGATATAATCCGGCCCTGCCATCAATGCGGTCGAGCGATACTCCGCGGTGCCAGATCCGAGCAGCGCGTTGCCGGTGATCTGTGCCGCGCCGCTCACCACGGCCCACGTCCCGACATCCGCATCGTTGCTGTAGTCCTGCAGCGGCGTGCCATCCGGTGCGGTGAATGTCGTGCGGATCAGCGTCTGCTCGATGATCTCCCCGCCGCCCGTGCCGGTGTCGATGTCGGCGACGAACTGGCGATAGAACACGCGGTTGCCGTCGTTGAGGATGTGCGGAAACGCCCTGACCCGTTTGATCGGCTGGCCGTCGTCTGTATAGACATCGCGGTCCAGCGCATAGAGGTTGCCGTTCTGCCAGTCGCCGACCACGATGGTGTCGTTGACCGGATAGCAGCAATTAGCGCGGTGGCGGTGCTCATCGCCGTTGCTGTCGATCCAGCACCATTCGTGCCACAGCCCGGTGATGATGTCGTAAACCCACGTCCTGTCCGCCTTGGGAAAGGTCAACACGTAGAAGGCATGGCCCGAGAGACCGTAGCAGAAGCCGATGGCGTCGCTCAGCGTCTCGTAGCCGGCCAGTTCCTGCTCGATGGCGTGGGTGCTGATGCGCTTGGTCTGGTAGCCGGCGCCCTGGATGACGAAGCCGCGGCCCTGCCTGTCGCGCGACAGCCAGAACACGGAATTATCGTAGACGGCGGCGGAGTATTTCGCGCAGGTGCCGTGATCCACAAACGTGCCGGGCTGCTCCTCGAACGTGAAGTCCGGCTTACCGCTGTTATACCAGACCTCGGATGTCCGGTCTCCAAGCAGCCAGATTTCCCGCTTGGCCACGGCGAGCGTCACCAGCAGATCACTGAAGCTCTGCTTGTTGGCGAACCACAGCGGGTCGAACGTCAGCGCGAGACTGTCACTGCTGTAGAATTGCGGCGTCTTGGGCTTATTGAACAGCAGATAGGTGTCGAGGTACTGCACCACGTCCGCGCCGCTGAACATCCCGGTGGGATCGCTGATGGCGGCGAATGCGTCGTTGGTGAGGTCGATGCTCCAGCCGTAGGGCGAGCCGTCCACAATCGCCATCTGCAGCCCGTTGTCCTGCATCGACACGGGCGTGCGGTGGCCGGACGTGATGGAGCCGAGCAGAGTGCCGGCCCAGGTGCTCGGGTCGAGGCGATACACGCCGCTGCCGGCTACGGCGTAGATGCCGCCGGTCGTGGCTTGTTTGATGGCGCGCACGCCGTTCTGCGGCAGGGTGTTGAGGCGTCGGAGACCGGGCGTCGGGTAATAGGCGAATTGCGCCGGCTCCTCGATGCCGGTGCTGCCGGTGTATTTGTTGCCGGTCGGCAGGCTCTCAGCGAACAGGTTGAGGCAGCGCTGTGCCGATGCGATGACGCTGCGGGCCTCGTAGGCGCCGCCACTGATCGCCAGACGTGTCACGCCATCACCATCACGCGCACGTCGCTACCGGGCACCACGGCAGCCACGACCGGCGCCCACATCTCCAGCGAGATTTGCGAGGCAATCATGCTGGTGCCTGACGTCGCCTGCACGGTGGCCCACATCTCGACCGCAACCTGCGTCATCTGCACAGCGGGCGTGCCAGTCGCGAACTGCTCAATGGCGATCTGTGTAGTTTGGATGTCGGTCATAGCGTGCAGACTGGGCCGATGTTGACGTTGTTCACCGCCACGGGCGTCCACGCGGTCGAGGTGGCCGGATCGACAGAATCAGTGCGCCAGAGCCAGCCGAACGTGGTCGAGAGCGCCGTGCTGGTGCTCTGCACTGTCGTGGCACCACTCTTGAGCTGCACCGCACCGTTGCGTGTGCCAGCGTCGGATTTCTGGATGTAGCCCCTGGTGGTCACCGCGACGACGCTGACCGGCGTCGCAGCCAGTGCGGCGATGCCATACAGGTCGCTTTGGCCTGTAGTGGCAGAGTAGACGTAGCTGGTGGCGCCGTCCTGCTGCGCCTCTGCAACCAGCGTGGCGTTGGTCGGCACGAGTGAAACCACGAAAGTCGGGCCAGGCGAACCCGCTGTCGTGACCGGGCTGTTAGCTGGAAAACTCGCATAGGTCGTAGTGAACGAGTAATTGCTGGTCGTTGAATTGTAGATGATCGTGACGTCCTGATCGACCGCCAGATAGTAAACTGTTCCCTTGGTCACGGTGAGCGGCGCAGTCAGGGTGAATGTGTTGTTGCCCGATACCGGATTAACGATGGCGTTAGAGGTCGCAAGCACGAGCGCACGAGCGCTGTCATAGATTGCCACCTTCATGTTGCCGGTCGCCCCGGTATTCACCGACACGGTCCCCGTTGTGATCGTGCCGTCGAACGAAGCGGTAAACGCCGACATGATCCCCAGGTTCGCCGCCTTCGACGCTGTGCCAGCTCCTGCGACGTTGGTCTGTGGCACCAGCGCCGGATTGGGCGACCGCGCGAACTGCACGCTCACATCGCTCGCGGGCATGCGAGTATACGCGCGGATGTCGCCCACGAACGGCACGCTGGCGGCGTCGCTGCGCCACAGCAGGTCATCGAACTGCTGGGACGTAATAGTCGCCTGCATCCCGGTCTGAAGCCGGTTGGCGTAGTTGTTCGCCGTCGTCCGCGTATTCAGGTTTGTGGCGGTGAAATCGTTGCTGGTGTTGCCGTTGCGCCGCGCGGTGAATGAACCGGCAGTGTTGTGGATGACCACCTCAAACTCATAAGCGGTCCAAGTATTGGCGGCAGGCAAACCTCCAGTCCACGTCGCCAGGACGGCGCCGCTTGGGATGCCCGAGGTCAGCAGGATCGTGCCGTCGCTGCGGAACACGATACAGCATTGTCCCGTGACACCATCCACAAGCTGGAAGAAAAAGCCCAGCGTTGTGCCGCTCAATGCGGCAGTCTGCCGGAACGCGCACACTATGTGGTGTATGCCATCGTTAGCCCCGGACGATTTGTATATGAGAAAGACGCCGTTCGCATTCGTCTGAAACGCCTGACCTCCAGAGAACCTTCCAGCCACCAAAGAGCTGTTCGTTACCGATCCGCCATCCCAATATCCTAGTGTCGTATCGCCTACGGCAGCGTAGCAATCGAACCCATCACCGAAGATGTATGCCATCGCGCTACACCCGCGTGGTGAGAATGGTGATGCCGCAATCGGCGAGCGTCGCGTCCTGCACGGTCGGTGCGGTGAGCTGCAGCACATCGCCAATCGCCAGCGAGCCGCCCGCGCCGCCGAGCGTCACCGCACCGCTGGTGCCGATCTGCACGGTGCCCAGCGCCAGCGTGGCGCCCGAGCGAATGCGGTTGAGCGTGAAGGTCGCGGCACTGGTCGGGTTGGTGACGCAATACGCCACGGTGCCCGCCAGGCTGGCCGGCACTGTCAGTGCCCATGGCATCGGCACGTAGACGCTGGCATTCGCCGCCGGCTTACCCGAGAACGGGAATGCTATCGGCACCTGCTGCACCTCGCCGGGAAGCTGTGCATAGGTCAGCGTGCCGGTGATCGAAGAGGCGGCTGGCGGCGTGGTGACCAGCGTGCCGCCTGCAGCCGATAGCCCAGTGCCGAGTGCGTTCACCGCTGGCCCGTTCCACGAGACCGTCAGCACGCCGCCCACGGTGATAGGGCCTCCGCTGATGCCGGTGCCGGATGTGCCAACGCTGGTGACGGTGCCACCAGCCCCCGGCGTTCCTGGCGGCCCCTGTGCGCCTGGAGCGCCCGCGGGTCCAGCCGGCCCGGTTGCCCCCGGCGGACCTGGAGGCCCCTGCGCGCCCGTTGCAGCCGCCGCAATGGCAGCATTGAGCGCTGCCGCTGTCAGCAGATCGCCAGTCTCCCATGGATAGGCATTATCGGTCATGACAGCACGCTATCCCCGCCAACCACCCAGGCTCGGTTAAGCCCGCGCCCGACCCAACTGCTCACATCACCACCGCCGCGGCCGAAGTTGGGCAGTTTCAGCAGCGGGATCTGGCTGTTGGCCAGCTCGATGGTGTTGATGGCCACCTGCATCGCCGCGACATGATCCGGGCGGGCCGGCAAGCCGTAGGACATCTGCAGCTTGACGCACAGCGCCCACATCGCTGCCTCTTCGTATTCCTCCGGCAGCGCAAGCGGATCGGTTAGCGTGGTGTAGGTCGGCAGCTCGGCCTTGCACACGATGTGCATCTCGTAGATCGCCGCCGGCGGCACCGGCCAGAAATGCACCCGGCCCAGCGGAAAGCTGCTGTCGTAGAACACGGCGGACGGCAGCGACTTCAGGTCTTTGATGCTGACGCCGGCCCAGTCCTCTTTGCTCTCGATGATAGCGAGTTGGATATCGACGGGATTAGGCCCGCCGAACGGCTGCATGCGGCACCAGGCGGCGTGGATCTTATCCGGACGGGCGATGTTGTAGTCGCCACCCGGACCGACGGTGTAGCTGTTGGCGCCGGTCGAGATCAGCGCCGTGCTCGGCAGGTTCCACACCATCCAGCGCTTTCGCCGCCATGCTGCCATCAGCCAGCGGAGATACTGCAGGCCGGTGTTGGAATCCTCTGCTAAGGGTGTCTGGCCGACGCCGTTGATCCCTGACGCCCGCAGCGTGAACGTGATGAGGTCACCGGTTGTCGAAATCATGGCTCACGCCTCATGTGGGGCGCCCCGATCTGCCGAGAAAGCGCTCGGGGCCACACGCGTTGCAGTGACTGGGGGGACCAGTCTCGGCAGAGTTACGCTGACAGGATACCGAACCAGAGGCCGGGGCCTGGAGACACGAAGATTTCCTTGCCAGCGGCAGCCAGCGAAATGCCAGTCGCCGCGGCCACGCCGTTGATCGTGTCGGATGTCCCCACGGCGGCGAACACCTGCGCCGCTGCCGCGCCACCGTTAATCACCACCATCTCCTGGCCGCCCACAGCGGGCGGCAGGACCACGCTGTCGGCTGCGGTGGCACAGACGGTGATGTGGTTGACGGCGGCTGTCAGCGGCGTTCCAGCGGCGCGTGTGCCGCCTGCCCTGGCGGTGATGCCGGTGACGTATGACATGCCGCCACCGCTGGTGATCAGCCCGGGGTCGAATAGCTGCGGGCCTCTATCGTATGGCATGCGCGTTGTCTCCTACTCGATGTGTTGCCAAAGGCGGCGTTGCTTGACGGCATAGACCAGGGACACTGACACCCCATACCGTTTAGCCAGGATCTTGGCGGTCATCGACGATGCGCGAATTTTTCGCACAATCTCCTCGGTAATTCTGGCTTGGTGGTTCATGGCGCCAGATCGGCCTTGCTTACGATCACGGCCTTTATTGATCATGTCATCGACATTCGCTTGCTGGTCGCCGCAGAACAAATGCCTAGGATTGACGCAGGACCGATTATCGCAGTGATGCAAGATAAATTGGCCTGCCGGAATTGGCCCACGATGTTGTTCATAGGCGTAGCGATGCGCGAGTATCGATTGCCTGGGCGTCGGATGAAACATCCCATAGCCAGTGGACATTTTCCCTCCCGTCCATTCCCAGCATGCTTTCGGTCCCAATCCCTTCTGGACATAGGCTTTGAACCGCTCTTCTGCCGGCATCCCTTTATAATAGCGCCGTTCCTGATGAAGCGGATCACCGTGCCGCCGCCACTGTGTGTAGTGCCGCAGGCAATAGCCATGCCCTCGCGCAGTTGCGCCGCACCCCTCGACTATGCAGGTCATGCTCCCTCCTGTTTTAAGGAAGGAGCATGATAACTACCCTAGTAGCAAACAGCAATCCTAATTAGCAACCAACCGACACGCGAGCTGGGGCCGTAACGCGGCGCAGCCCCACAAGACATCTATGCGGATTGGGAAAGTGTCGTCTGATATGCTATATTGACGCACAGCCCTCATGGAGATACCGTCCTTCACCACACGCGAGGCCATGTCCACACCTCCGGGCATGACAAGGTCAGCAGTGGCGAATGTAAAAGCATCTGGGTGGTATGCTAAACTCAGCCCGGTCGCGACGCTGGCGGTATTGGCGAAGGTAATCGGTGCGTTGTTGGCCGGGCTGGCGCTGACGTTCTGCGTCGGGCCTGACGTGACGATAGCGGGGCTGATCGCCATGTTGCCTGCACCTCCAGCATAAGCCGAGGTCAGCGTGAACTGCTGCAGGACGCCCGTGTTCACCTTGGTTTCGGGATGCACGCGATAGACGCCGGTGATGGTGAACACGTCGCCCGCGTTGCCTGCGCCGGTGCCGGTGATGACGGCGAGTGTGGCGCCGGTCTGTGATGCCGGGCTAACGAGGTAGCCGGCCTCAGCGCCGCGGGTCTGTGTGGTGAGGTGGGTATTCTCGGCCCACTCGAAGCCACCGCTCAGCCCCATCACGCCATCGATGTATTGGCGCCGGATCTGCTCCTGGCTCTGGAACAGCCCCTTCAGGGTATCGACCAGATCCACGTTGTCCTGCGTGTTAATGCGCAACAACCATTGCTTTGACTGCGGCGTGAGGTTGTCGAGCAGCAGCTTGCGAGCCTGGAGGATGGTTTTGTATGGCATCGGCGATGCGGCGGTGCCGACCTGGTTCCACACTTTCGGCCACATCTGATTGACGAAATCGGCTTCCATGCGTGCGGCGAGCGTGGCGATGGCCGGCTCGATGTAGCGTGCCGAGAAGTCGTCGATGCTCAGCGTTAGCTCAGCGCTGCTGAAGCTGAAGTCGGCGTGGTACTGGTTGGTGATCGGCAGGCTGACGTATTGCTCGACGGTGTTTTGCAGCGAGAGTGCCGGGGTGGTGGAGACGGTGTATTGCACCGGCAGTCTGATGCGCAGCGTGGTGCCGATTTTAGCGCCACTATTCGCAAAGCTGTCATCGTACTGACGGTTGACGCTGCCGATGATGTTGCATTTCTGGTGGAGGATGACCAGCGCCTTTGCGGTGATCATATCAATGGTGAGTAGCGTGTTTGTGGCGGGCATTGCCCTGCTCCTCGACAACAGATTGAGGGAAGGCGCCCGCGTGGATGCAGGGCGCCGGTTCAAGCCGTTGTCGCAATGAGAGGGATAGCCGCGCTGACAGACGGTGGAGGCACGTCACGCGGTGTTACGGCCCGCTGCCCGTGTCGGCACGCTGCGCGGTGTTGACCGATCCGCTACCGGTTAGGCACGGCTAGTCTGGCGGTCTTGCGCCGTTGTGGATCGTGTATCCAACGGGCATCCGAACGCGGATCGCATCGCCAACTTTCGCGCCGCCCTTCATAGAGCCAATGACGTTGTACTTCTGGTGAAGGATAACCAACGCCTTGGCTGTAATGTCATTGGCGGTTAACTCGCGAGGTTTTGGTTTCCCAGGAAACCACCAGCGCCACAGCAGACGGACGGCGACCACCGCCCGTTTGTGCCACGGCAGAGGCTCAGAAATCGAAAGGCTTGCTGCGAGTTCCTTGGCCATGATCTCGATGGCTGGATCAATATACTGTCTGGAAAAGTCCTCAATGCTCAGCGCCAGTTCGGAGCGGTTGAAGCTGAACTCGACATGATGAGGCGGCTCCGGTCGCAGCCATCTCCAGAACCGCCGCACCCACCTAAGCGCCATCAGCGGCTTCTGCGCGCTTCCATGGCCTCGCGGCTGTACTTGTCCACGAGCTGCTGTGCGGTGAGCCGGTATTCGTTGACCTGCGGGTTGGCGCGGCCTGTCACCGGACGCACCGGTGCTGGTGCCTGGGTGATCTGCCGCGGCGCAGATGCCAGGCGTGACGGCGGCGTGTCCTCGACCGTCGCGGCGTATTTGCCCAGCGCCACGGCCCGCGCGCGCTCGGTGCGCAGGTTGGCAATGCGCTCCAGCGCGTCGGGATCCGAGGCGAGCGACGCTGCCACCCGCACGCCTTCGGGCATCTCGATCAGCAGTTGCGCAAGACCGGCATCCGCGCCCATCGCCATCAGGTCGTCGCAGCGCTGGCGCCAGTCGGGAAACGCCGCATTGCCCTGAGCGTGGAACGCCTCCTGACGGAGTTGCGCCTCGACCTCGCCGCGAATCTGGGCACGCACGCGTTGATACTGCTGCTCGGGCGTTTCCTCGGTGGGCGCCTGCTGCTGCGCCTGGCGGCGGTACACCTCAAGTTCAGCGCGTTGTGCCTCACGCTCGCGCTCTGCTGCGCCAAGGCGGGCGCGTAGCTGCGCGATGCGGCGATCTTCCTTGTCCCGCGCGGCTTTCTGCTCGTCCTCCGGCGTCTGCTCTGGCGCCTCGGCGGGAGTCGGCGTTGGCTCTGCTACTGGCGTGGGTGTGGGTTCCGGCTCGGGGGCCGGTGTGCCTTCGGTGGTCTCAGACATGGCGTTCATTCCAGACAGCGATTGCATCTGCCTGCGTGGCGGCAGGCGGCCCATCGGCGGTGCAGTAGTTACAGGTCACGCACCAGGACGGTTCTTCCCCTTGCTGGCCCACGTTGCCATTCCAGAACCTGAGCGCCGTACAGCCGCAGAACGGACACGGCTCCATGCCCTTTACGACCCTTACCGGTATAAACGGATAGGGGTCGCTGCTGTCCCTGGCTATGGCGCTCATGGCTTACTCGTTGTGTGGTGGTGCGGATGGCGCTTGGCCGTGCGTGATGCTGGCCGGGGCGTCCTCTTCGGGTTGTGCCAGGGTGCCGCGCTGAATGGCGGCCTGTGCCTCTAGTTCGAGGATGCGAGCGCGCAGGCGGCGGATTTCGGCCAGCGCCTCAGCATGCGACAGCACGGTGTCGTCAGTGTCGCTCACAGCGACGGCGGTTCCCAACGGAAGCTCAGCGACGATCTGTGTGGCTTGAAAGCCTCGTTGTATTGGCGAGCCACCGTCTCCTGAAACGCTTTCCGGTCTGCAAAACCCGGAGCGTACATATCTTTGAGGATGCACGCCCTCTGGATCTCACCTCTATGAATGAGATGCTCCAGTATCCTGCGCAGGCTGGGATGTTCGACGCCTTCCAGGACGATCCTGCGGAACTCCTCGCAAACCTCGTCGCTGATGTTGGTCATGCCGGCCCCTGGAGCGTCTGTGATGGCGGTGCGGCGCCTGCCGCGCCTTCCGGTGCCGGCGGCATCATCGCCGCCTGTAGCTCGCTCTGCTGCGCCGCGTGCTGCTGGAGCTGCGGGTGTAGCTCGGTCTGCAGCATATCGCTCACCATCTGCCGCACAACCACCTGCAACGCCAGCGGGTCGATGCCGCCGACCGCCTTTAGCCTGTCCGTCTCGGCCTTGTAGTCGTCAATCTCGAGCGAGTGCGATTTGTCGCCCAGCAGTTCCTTCTGATGCGCCACCTGCGCCTTCAATCCAGCAATCTCCGCATCGGCCTTCTGCAGCAGTTCCTGTGCATGTTGCTGCATCTGCTGCGCGGCCTGTGTCACCTGCTGCACCTGCGGATCCACGCCGCTCTTGTATTGCGGCGGCAGGCCCCGTTTCATCCGCCGCGCGAACTCGTCGGCGTTCGGGAAATCGCTGTTCTCAGCCCACAGGTCGCCGACGATCTGAAATGCCGCCGGGTTCTGTTTCATGATCTCCGCAAACGCATTCGCCGCTTCCTGGCGCTGCGTGCCATAGGCCGGCCCTACGTCCGCCTCGACGTCGTATTTGCCCACATTCGGGTTGAAGATGACGCTCGGATCCGGTGTGTCGGGATTCTCTTGCAGCTCCTGCGCCTGTCCGCCGGTCAGCGGCACCGGAGCACCGTCAGTGTTTGGCTGCTGTGGCGGCGGACCGACGAACTGGTGCGCCTCGGGCGCATCCGGCGCCACCACGACCTTGTTTTCCTCGCCATCCTCGGCAAGCGTCATCACCACGCGCCGCGTGTCGTAGATCCGCGGTATCAGGTCGAGCAATATCCTGCCGACTTGCCGGATCGCTTTGGCTTGGTTGTCGATGTAATGGTACGTCGCGGTATCGCCCTGCCGCTGACGCTGCTGGATGGCAATGCCGCTGCGTTCGTTGCTCGGCATACCCAGCTCAGCCTGATACTGGCCGGTGACGCTCATCAGATCCTGCCGCGCAATCGTCATCCCTTGTATATACGCCTGCGCCATCTGCGGTGGCGGCTCGCGGGCTGGCGGCGGGATTGGCTGGCCGCGCTCGTCGAGGCCGTTGTAGACCAGCACAGACCAGTTCTTGACGTTCGCCGTCGCCCACTGCTCCTCGCGGCCCTGGATCGCGTCGATGCGCGCGACATACGGCGATTTGGTCTGCAGCGCGACCTGCTCCACGGCCGCCGAGGCCCAGTAGTTGTAGATACGCTGGGCGTCGATCTGGCTTCTGGTGTGGCCCTTGCGGTCCATCTCGCCGTCGATGACGGTTTCCTCGCCCAGAAACGGCACGATGGGAATGTATTTCCCCGGCCATTCCTCGCGGTCGATGATCCGGTCGCCGGCAAGTTTGAACCACTCGATTTCCGGCTCTGCGACCTCGCGCGTCTTGACGATAAGCGGCTCGATCTGGTCTCGGATGTCGTCCGGGATGTCGTCATCCCGCACCACCGTGCCATCCTGGAGCTGGTGGATCTTGCTATTGGCGATGCCGCGCCGCCAATACTCCGCGATCCGCACATGGTCCTTGTCGTTCCAGCCATCGGTGTGGTCGAGCGTGGCCGGCGCGGCGTTGTCCTCGGTGCCGTATTCCTCTTCGTACCGGTCGCGCGGGATATCCTCGAACACGAACGCGAAATTGGCGTCTGACTTGTCATAGAGTTTGCAGTCGGGGTCCATGTAGACACTGCGCGGGTCGGCAATGCGGCGTATCCACAGATCCAGATCGAATGAGTCGTTGTCCACGTAGTCGGTTTCGACGCGCACGTAGCCGATGCCGCTTTCGACCTGATGGAAGATGGCCGTGGAATACGCATCCACCGCTTTGCTCTGATACTCGATGCGCCGGATGATGCCGCTGAACACCTGCGCGGCCTCGTAGGACGCTTGCCCCCCTGTGGGCGTGACCTTGATCTGCGCCTTATTCTGCCGGGCGTCGTTGATCACCTGCAGATTGTGTTGCCTCACCTGGTTGTAGGTCAGGCATGGGCGAGAGCCGCGGTCCGCTTTGACCGAGGTGTCCCACTGCCACATATTATGTGGGTCTGCGTTGGCGAATTTGGTGTCGAACAGCGCGCGTTCACGCCATGCGCTTTCCCAGCCGACACAGCGCTCGAATCTGTCTTTCGCCTCGCGCAGAATGGCGGCATCACCGGCTCTGGGGCGACGAGCCATCAGAGCATCACGCAATAGCTACGGCGTTGCTCATCGGCGCGTTGGCCGAGCCCTGCGCGTTGGTCGCCGTCACCACGCACGCCAGGTTGTGCCCGCTGTCCTCTGGCTGCACGCCATACGTCGCGCCCGTGCCGCCGTTGGCAACGCCGTCATTGTGCCAGGCGTAGGCATACGCGGTCGGCTCACCGCTCCAGTTGCCCATGGTGCAACTCAGCGTGGCGCCGGCCTGCGTGACCAGCGGCACGTCCACGTTGACCGGCGGTCCCTGTGCTCCAATCATCGCGCCGGTCAGTGCGGCGATTTCGGCCGCGTGCGTGCGGTCGTTGTTGAGCCAGTCGGTGGCCAGCAGCAGCAGCAGCCTCAGTTGGTCGGCGGCGGCATCACGCGGTGCGGCGGTCCTGGCGGCAGGCGCGCGGTGGCTGGTCTCGCGTTCATGGTCGGTGCGTGACTCGTTCTTGGTTGATGAGTGGCTCATGTCGTTGTCTCCCTCGTCAAAAATTCGCCAGGCGCCACATATCGCCCCAGCCCTTCGTCACCTTGTGGCGCAGAAGCCATGGCGCGCGTTGATGCAGCCTATGCAGCACTGCATCATCATCTGCGCCGAACACCGTCCACACCCGCGGCCCCTCTTCGCGCATTTGGTACAATTGCCACAGCAGGCTGGTCTCAGTCGGCGGCGGCGGAGGTGGTGATTTCCAGCCTGCCGCGATCAATTCCGCGTCGGTGGGCTTTCGCGTCACACTGACATCCAGCCGGTGTTATCGCGGCCTTCGTAGATCGTCCGATGTGTTGGGAACTGCTGCTCGATGATGGCGTCCAACGGCCTGACCTCAACATCGCGCACGCCGAGCGCCAGATACCGCGCCGCATCCGCGCCATGGCTCGCGTGGTCATGCACCGGACTGCTACGCCACGTCTGCGCCGCCTCGTTCCATTCCCGCCGATAGTGTCGTAGCGCGTGAATGCCCTTGGCGCAGCGCTCGGCATCGATCCACGCGCGCGGCAGGATCATGCGCACGGCATTGATACCGTCCGCGACGCTGTGTTGGCGCACGGTGCGGGTTGGGCGCACGCCGAGGCTATTGAGCGTCTCGGTGCGGCTGCGCCCGCTGCCCAACTCGCGCACCTCCGCGTCGTGTGGCAGGAGATGGCGCTCATACACATACGGCCGCTGCTGCAGAAGGCGCACGTAATGGTCGAGACCCGCACCACTGTCCTCGATGTAGTCGATCATGCGCCACTCGCCGCTGCGGCTGATCTGCGCGAACCAGATGGCGGTCGAGTCGTCTATGCCAAGATCCCACGCAGTCCAGACACGGAGAGCGGGGTCATAGGGCACGCGGGTGATGCGGCCTTCGCGATCCGCCGTGTCCACGAGCTTGCCGTAATACGATCCGCTATTCGGTGCCTCGAATGAGCATTCCAATTCCTGGGCGAACTCCTCGGGCGTCAGCTCGCGCCGGAGCGTCTCAATGGCACTGTCCGACAATGCACCGGTCTTGGTGTAGTCGAGCAGGTAGCTGGAATAGCCCGGCGTGGTGCGTGCCCGGTCGTATGCCTCCTGCAGCAGCCCTTTGCCTTTCGGTGTGCCGCTGCGGACCAGCACGCCGGCCGTGGTGGACAGCATCGGCTCGACGACCAGCATCAGGCCCGGCGAGGTGTCGTCATACTCATCCACGATGATCTCGATGGCGCCTCCACCGCGCCACACGTCCGGGTTATCGCAGCCGCCGCATTGATAGACGGCGCCATTCGGCAGCCGGATCGCCATCTCGGAGCGACGTACCTGGGCATCTGGGATGGTCTCGGCGGCCTTCACCAGTTGGTCCCACAGGCCGGTGCGCTGCCATTGGACGCCGTAGGGCAGCAGATGCACCACGCGGGCGTCCGGACGCTTATCGACCGTCGCCTTGCGCAGTCCGCGCCACATCAGGGCGGTGGATTTGCCGGCGCGGCGATGCACGACTGCCACAATGCGCTGGGATGGGTCGTCAATGAGCGGGATTTGCCACTCGCGCGGGCTGAACGGAACTTCGACTTTCATGGGTGGGTATGTGAGGTTAACCGGCTATGCGGAATGAATGGGGCGTGAGCTTCAACGTCACGGACGAACAGATCGCGGCGGACCTGAAGCGATGGCACTGGGACGACGATTGCGACGGCAGCCCGGAGGCCGTGGTGAAGGTGGTGCTGCGAATGGTGGCCGAGCAGACGATGGCCGACATCGAGGCAGACGGCACGATCATCATGGGCCTGTTCGAGCACGAGATGCCGCTGACCGTGCCGCTGGCTGAGTTAGTGGAGCACTGGATCGAGGCTCGCGAGGACCGCGACAGCCGCAAGCTCAGTGGCGAGCATACCCTGGACGCAGCGGAGTTGGCGGCGCTGCTGGGGCGGTTGGCGGCGTTGCTGCGCAGCCGGTTGGACGATTAAGGCACTCGTCTATATGGCGTGGTAAGCAACTGGGTACGAATCGCTGCACCCGGTTGCGGCTGGCTTATTCCGTCTGATAAGCGGCGTTTTCGGACGTTATCTCGCAAATTGGGGTTTGGTGGTTCATCTGAAGGAGAGTAGGCGCGCTCGGGATCGAACCGGGACACCCTCACTGTTGCGGTAATTAGGTCGTCTGACGCCCTTGTCGCCTTTCCCACCCTGTCTCGGGCTACCGCTAGTGGCCTACTCTCCATCACATGAACCGGGGTTTATGGCCACCGTTGCAACCGGCCGTTTAGTGGCATCCTGTGTGTCTGTATTTTTGGTTGCACTCATAGCTTTCAGTCATGACCGGCCTTGCGTAGTCTGAAAACCCGCTGGGCGGTCTTGCGCGTGTGACGTGCTGGGTTGCGGGGCGATGGATTGGAGCGCCCGCAACGGTGACATTTGAGACGCTTCCGGAATGGGTGCGCGCCACAGACGCATGGGTAAGTGTACGTCATGTGGTGGCTCTCAGCTTTCTCATACCCATGAAACCGCCCAGCCCTTCGTAGCAGATGCGTAGCAACCCGGCGGCGACCAGTTCTGCATATTCAGACGGCTCACACAGCCCGGCATAAAGACCGTCGAGGCGGCGCGCCTGCTCCAGCATCACCGCTGCCATGTCGGCATCGCGCGCGATGGTCCTTTCACTCATTTCCCGCGCGTCTCCTGGGATTGTATGAGGGGCGCCGCTCATCGCCTCAGATCATCGGCAGACGGCTCGTATTTTTGAGGATACGGCCCACCCCAACGGCGCACATCCTCCGCTGTCGCTTGGTAGCCGCACCTCGAACAAACATAAAGCCCACCGCTAAGCTTTCTG
>Ga0247662_1000036_pt1 | contig 17531 bp, 20 predicted proteins | sample CNK03_metaG_FD_190127 | JGI IMG/M metagenome (GOLD analysis project Ga0247662, IMG submission 190127) | Soil microbial communities from Purdue University Martell Research Forest, Indiana, United States - CNK03 | ecosystem: Environmental > Terrestrial > Soil > Temperate forest > Bulk soil... | reverse complement strand
CCACTCACAGGCCCGGCAGCGCCAATGCGTCCGCGGCGTCGCGTGTCGCTCGAGCGCCTTGCGCCGGGACCCGTTGAGCGGTCGCCGACAGTCCCGACAGGCCGGGAGGACCGCGGCCGTCATGCGCGGATCGCCTCGAGGACGCGATACCCCAGGCGGCGCCAGGCCTCGGCCGGTTTCCGCTCGATCCGGCCGCTCGGTTGAATCTCTGCCGTCGACGTCGACGTGATCTCGAGCTGTCCGCGAAAATAGAAGGCCTCGGCGTACCAGGTGATCCCGAAAATACGGACGGCCTCCGGCGCGTAAATCATCGGACGATCAATCACTTTGTATTCCATTCAGCGGCCCCGTTCGTTCAAACAGAGAACGCGGAGGCGATCGAACGCCCCGGGACGCTGCGCGATCGCATCGGCGACCGCGGATCGAAACAGTCCCCGTAGATCCGCCGGCGCCTCTTGGATTGACCCTGTCAAGCTTCGGACAACGCTACGGCCCTACGCCACGTCGTCAGGCGGATCTGGTTAGCGGCATCCAATGCGTCGGCTGAACCAGATCGCCAAAGCCTGAGCGCCAACGGTTGATGTCGCTTCTCCACCACGCGATCACCAGCGTCTGCTTCATCCGTTCCAGCCCCAAGTCACGAATCGGACAGCTTGCCAGAATAGAGCCGCGCTTTGGAGCCGTATCGATCGGTTGCCAATCGCACGTTTTTCGTTTCCCCATTGGATCAGGAGCGCATCCGTTCCGGCGTCGATCCGTCCTGGAGGACCCCGCGGCCGTCGAAGGGTGACGGGGCCTCCGGTGGGGGCGGCGTGCGGGTCGCCACCAGAAACGCCTGCATTGATCGCCTCGCATTGTCTGCCGAAATAGCCAGATCCGTCACCGCAAAGCAAACTTTATGGCCCACAAGTGACAGGCGGCGGTTCATCACACGTCGTCTCAGGAATCGCTGGCGCTGTGCCTTTATCATTGGTCTGCCCTCACAATCCTCTGTTTTGACATTTCAATGATCTGCACGGACTCCGCCGATTGCCGCGGCCATCCGGCCGGCGTGATACCGCGTCAAAAAGACCCACTCACAGGCCCGGCAGCGCCAATGCGTCCGCGGCGTCGCGTGTCGCTCGAGCGCCTTGCGCCGGGACCCGTTGAGCGGTCGCCGACAGTCCCGACAGGCCGGGAGGACCGCGGCCGTCATCATCGGCCCGGCCGTTTCTTCGGCTGTGGTTCTTCGAAAGCGCGGAACGTTTGTCCAACGATATCGATGGCGTACTGCTCTACTCGGTTCGATCGGCAACGATCTGCGCGAATAGCGTTCGCCAGCCTGCGAATGGTTTCAACCCGTTCCTGTTGGCGTGCTCGCTCCTGGGCGACACCCTCGGCTATCAGCCTGGATACCCACGCTGTCGCTTTCACGGAGTCGAGCCACCATTCGCCTTCGTCGTTGACGTGCGTGCAGGCTTTCACGGCTTCGATAATCTTCCGCGATTGTCGCTCGATCCCCTCCGGCAGCGTCCCCGGCTCAGTCATGGCTCACCTCTGGCTCTACTACGTCATATAGCATGATCAGGAGCGCGATCCTTTCCGTTCCCGAGTCTCGTCATAGGTGCGATCGCTGTCGACGTCACAATGATCGCAGGCACCCGGCGTGTTGCCATGCGGACACGGGAGCGCCGCGCAGGCCCTACAGAGCGCAAAGCGCCATCCATCGGGCAGTGGAGCGCCGCACAAAAGACAGAGTGTTCTAGTCAGGAGCGCATCCGTTCCGGCGTCGAGCCGTCATGCAGGACCCCGCGGCCGTCGAACGGTGACGCCTCGGCCGTCTGCCATTGCCCAGTGACCGCGTTCAAGGTGACGCCGTTCACGAGCGCCAGGAGAAACGCCTCGAGGCGCCGCACGTCGGCGACCGTGAGATCGTCCGGGAGATCGAGATGCGCCCAGGTGCCCGGACGAATTTGAAACGGATAGTTCATGGTTTCTCCCTTTGTTATTCAGGAACGCATCCGTTCCGGCGTCGATCCGTCCTGCAGGACCCCGCGGCCGTCGAACGGCGAGGCCTCGATCTCGGCCCGCGATTCCTTCCGCGGCGCGAGCATTTCGGGCAGGTAGATCACTTCGCGTTGTGTGATCCTGGGATCCGACGCCCAGAGGAACTCTTTCAACCGCTGACGGTATTGCTCCTCGAGATCCCGACGCGCCACCATCGAATCGACCTCGACCTCGACAAAAAAGCGCAGCGTATGGAGCATTGAGTTTCGACCTTTCTTTGTGTCCGATAAGTCCGATTATGTTGGGTTCCGCTGTTGCTTCGCCCGGTAGCGGTGTACCGCGGCCCGATTCCGATCGGCACACGTCTGACAACATTGCTTGCCCTCGACCCGTTCCGCCCCGCAGCGACAGCGGCCGGCCGCAAACCAGGACGCCCGCGCCCGCCGCTGATCCGTGAAGTACTCCGCCGACCGATCCCGCTCATATTGAAACTGACAGCGCCGACAGAGGATCGCCCGCGGCCCGCTGATACTGCGCCGCCCTAACACGTCGCGATGATTCCGAGGGAGCGTCCGCCGACAGTCGCCGCGGCAGGTAAACAGATCCGGCGCGCCCGGTTTGTCGAACTCCCGGAGTAACGCCGTGTGCAGCTCGGCGTCCACAAATCGGTTGACGTCGAAATAATCCGATCTCACCGGCGGCCCTTGCGGATCTCCGTGATCGTGATCCCGTACTGCGCTTCCACGAGTTTCTTTTTCAGCCGATAGAGGGGCGTGATCATGCCTTTGACGTCCTCAACTGTCAGGATGCCATCCGTCCCGTCCCGATAGCGAAAATCAGCGATATAGGCCGCGACGATCACCCGGCGCCCATGCGGATCGGTGACGCAGATCGGATATGCCGGTTGCCGCTCGAGCTCGAAAATCAGGCCGGCCGACTCGAGCAAACAGAGCTCCCCGTACCGCGTCGCCTCCGCCTTCGATTGAAATCGGATCCCGCGGGACTCGCCGACTTTGGCACCGAACTTGTGCCGGCCGACGTTTCGCCAGGACCCCATCACCCGCCTTCAACTTTCTGGCGGCCCGCAGTCGCCGTTACAGTTGTTCTAGTGTCTCGAGCTCGAGCGCGGTCCGGACGAGCTCCCGGACGTTGTCTTTGAGTGAATCCGACCAGAACGGCCACCACGACGGGAGGCCATCCGGGGACCGATACGGCGCCGCGGCCGTGAGCATGTACACGATCTGCCGTCGGATCCCATTGCTCCGTTTGGTCCGACGCGATCGGCAGTCCGTGATCGCGTTCATTTCGCGCCCGCCTTCTCACGCTCGAGCATCGCCTCGAGGCGCCGGCGTGTGTTGAAAGCCTGGCCGACGTTCCCGCGGATGCGCCGCGCGGCGACGGCCAGGAGGACCGCCAGGAGGCCCAGAACGGCCAGGCTAGCGGCGATCAGGCGTCCGGCGAGGCTCAGCCCCTCAGCCACGGCCGCCTCGGCTGAGCGCCCGCCAGCCGTTCGCCGGCCGTCAGGAGGAAATCGGCCCCGTAGAGGCCGGCCGCGATCGCGATCAGAATGTAGATGAGCATTCGTCCTCAAAACGGTATCCGAATTGCCGGAGCGCCGATCCGGTTGGAAGTAATCGGCGTTTGACTTCCACGTCGCGTGACACCGTGCAGGCCTCGCGCGGAAATGCCCGCTTGGCCCATCGCCGCGCGTGTCGAATACAGCAGTCAGTTTTATGGATCAGTCCGACACTTGGAACGTGAACCGCGTACGTGTAGCTGATGCGCGGGTTGCAGGTAATGGGTTGCGCGAACATAGGCCCATCTTAGCCAAGCGGTTTGTTACTGTCAACCGCGCACCATTTCAGGTGACGGCCGCCATAGCGCGCCGAGGCCGGCATAGCGGCCCCACAGGTGCAGCGCCGGCGGCCGGGCCGTGGTCGCCGGGCGTTCTCGCGCGCCGCGGCCGCTTTCGCGGGACTCGTGACCCGGCCGCCGAGACGGCCGAGCGCGACCGCGTGAGGATTTTTCGGCATCGCCTTGGAGTCTAGCAAACCGCTTGGCCCGTTGTCAGCCGGCCGCCGGCCGAAAGGTTTTCGCGCAGACGTTACACAGGATCCACCCGCCCGACAATCGCTCGAGCATCCGATCCGCCGTACAGAACGGACAGCGCAGCGCCGGCGCCTCCGTCTCACGCCGCGGCGTCTGGATCGGCCGCGGCGCCATCACGGGGACACCAGGAGGACCGCCCGGCCGCCACTCGCGCTGAGGCCGTCCGGCGTCCCGATCAGGAGGGAGATCCGCGGAAACATTGATGCCGGCGTCCCGGATGGCGTACTTTCGATCGACCAGGTATCCGTCGGCGTGATCGGAATGCCCAGGCCGGTAATGTTGCCGGTCGCGCCGGTACTGCTGATCGTCACGGTCGCCGCGGTCGGCGCGCCGTTTTTGCGGAGAGTAAACGTGTAACTTTTGCCGGCCGCGGGAACCGCGCTTGTCTCAGCGTACAGGGCTGTGACATAGATCGTCGCGAGGAGCGGCCCCGGATACGATCGCGCGGATTCCGTTGCACTCCAACTGTCGCCCGTCGCGTTGCAATTCGACCGCGGATAGGAATAGCGCGTCCCGGTATTGCTCGGCGCCGTCGCCGTGGTCACACTCGCGATCATCCCCTGATCGGCCGTTGTCGGGACAAAGACGATCATTCCGGTATCCCACGTGGATCCGGTGGTACTGGTTGCCGGGCCGTACTGCACGGACAGCAGATCGCCGGCCGCGACCGCGAGGGAAAACGTACTGTTCCCCGATCGCGTGCCAGAATTGATCGTCACCGTGGTGTTCGTGGTCCCGCCGGTCCCGTCCTGTTTGACGCCGTTCAGGACGAGGCTGTATTTGAACGATCCCCCGCCGGTCGCATTGGTCCGCGTCACGCACCGCATGGCGGTTACGGTCCCCGGCGAGCTGACGGTGTGCCGCGTACCATAGGTGCCCGCCGGTTCTGAACTTGTTCCGGAGATCACGCCGTTATCCGGCGAACTCAAGATCAGTTCCGACGCGAATTCGTGGATATTCTCGCCGGCCGTCGTTGGGACGAACTCCATCACGCTCCGGAAATCAGCGGCCGCCGGCGTCCCGCTCACCGTGAGCGCGATCCGGATCGTGTCGCCGGCGGTGTAACTCACGCTGTTTGTCGGATCGGTCCCCTCCGTCGCCGTCCCGCTGATCGTGATCGCGAGCGCCGTATTCGCGTTGTTTTTCTGGAGTGTGAACGTGCGGGAATTCCCGACACCCGGCGCCGTCGCGAGCACCACTTTCCAATTCCGCATGTCGCCGGCCGTCGGCATTTCCGGCGAATCCGCGGCGTTCGCGAGCGACAGTGACAGGCCCCGGACCGCCGACACGTTGACGCCGGACCCCGACACCCCATGCACAAAAATCTGTTGAACGCTCACCCTTCGTCCACGGTGATCTCGATCGTGACGCGCTTTAGGGACGTGACACTATCGACCTTGAAGGCGAGGACGTCACCGGCCGTGACGGACGTCGTCCAGCCGGTTAACGTCGAATCCTCACTCTTGATTGCCGAGCTGATCGTCGGTTTCGCGGACGCCGTGATCGTGTCGGCGACCGTCGGCGCGTAATTGCTATATGTGTCCTTCCAAACGTCGATCACGATCGATCCGGACGTCACGGAGGGATCCGAGGACAGGAGACGTACTTTAGTAATCGTGCCGGTCGCCGGGACACTGACGAACCCTGCGATCCCGGTCGCGATCACCGCCACGCCGTCGCCGATGATCATCCCGATCACGCGCTTGAGTGTCGACGCGCTGTAGACGCCGGAGGCCGCGTGTACGTAGCCCGTGCCTGTCGCGCGCTTGACGAGTTTCCCCGTCGTACTGTCGAACAGGACGATCTCTGCGTCGACCGCCGAGGACGGCCCGACGACGTCCCCCACGGCCGGCGCCGCGATCGTCAGCGTCGATCCGGCGCCTCCATCCGTCAGTGTGATCCCGGTGCCGGCCGTGAGGACCCGCTCCGCTGACAGCGTCGCATCGGTGCCGAGCGTCAGATAGGAGGCCCCCGTCGGAGCGCCGCCGCCGCCGCCGGAGGACGCGATCGTCAGCGTCGATCCGGCGCCGCCGTCCGTGAGTGTGATGTTGCTTCCGGCCGTGAGGACCCGTTCCGACGTGAGCTCCGCATGGGTAGCGAGCACGACGTATTGCGGCGTGTTGGGCGCCGCGGCGAGGTTTCCGCGCGCCGTCGCCGCGGCCGCCACGTCCGACAGATTGAGCGATCGCCGCAAATACCGTGCATCCCCTTGCGCCTCCGTGATACCGGATCCGCCGCTCGAGCTTGATCCCCCGGCCTGAAAACTGACGTCATCGATATAGAAACTGAACGCGCCGCCGTTCCCGACGCCGGCGATCCGTACTTGGTTGATCGTGGTCCCAACCGGGACGGCAAAACTCCCGATCGGGATCGCGACCTGCTGATAGACGCCCGTCACGCTCGAATCAAAGCCGAGAAATCCCGTCACGATCGAGACGAGCGATCCTTTCAGGACGCCGCCCGAATAGAGGCCGACGCGCAGGATCCGATTGTTGCCCCAGGCCGCGAGCGATCGAATGTAGAGGACAAGCGACGTCAACGAGGACGGATCCATAGACCCGGCGCCGATCTGCCCTTGCGCATAGGCGCCATTCGTGACAGTGGTTCCCGCGATCGCCTTTGTCCCGGTCCGCGGCGCCGTGGTGGACGCGAGACTGAACCCCGATCCCGATGTCGACCAGTCCCACTCCCCGGATCCACTCCCGAGGTTTTCGGCGTAGAGGACAGTGGCCGTCACACTGGCGGCGCTCGAGGCCGCCGGGACCAGTACGATCCCGAGTTTGACTTGTGTCGCCGGATCCGTGTCCGGTTCACTCGGCGTCGCCGCCGGCGTCCCGGTGACGACCACGACGGCGCCGGCGGTATCTACGGCGATCACGTCGATCCGATCGAGCGTCGCATCCGCCGCCGTCAGAGTCACGATTTGTTCCGGCGCGCTGTAGAGCAGTCCGCCGATCGCATAGGTCGCCGCACTGACCCGAAACGTGTAGGCAGAGATCCACGCGATCTGTCCGCCAGAGATCAGGAACGTGCCTTGCGCTTGCGCGCCGCCAGGGACGATCGCCGCGAGCGTCTCGAGGACATACGCCTCCGACGCGACCCGTTCCCCATTCACGAGCATGTGCCCATGCACGTGAAACGTGTTCGCGTCACCGTCCGTGTGATCCTCGCCGTCGAGGCCGAAACTGATCGCGAGCGGCGCCGTGACGTCCGTATAGGCGCCGGCGATCATCGATCCAAGAATCGCCCGCGGCCCTTCCGCGATCGCGAGATACAAGATCGCATCGGCGACTCCGGACACACTCGAGAATGCGATCGTGGCATCCGTCGACGTGACGGCCGACACGGTGGCTTGGAGCTCCACCGATCCGGAACTGGCGGCCCGTGTCTCGAGGACGAGATCGGTATAGGTCGCCCGCCGATACACGGAGGGATTTGCGGCATCCACACCGCCGATCCAGATCCCTCCGCTGTCCGACCCGGACCCGCCGCCATCCGTCCAGGCGCCGAAGGCCAGGCCCATATCGGCCTTATTCGCGCTGGCGGACCCTTGCAAGGTTTGCAGGATGATCCCGCGCGCCTGAAATCCCGGCGTGATCGTCACGTTGCCCGGTGACGTCGGCGCCGCCAGGGTCCCGAGCGCGAACCGCACGCCGGCGAGCGCGAGAATGTGTTGGACGGGTTGATGTGTCAGTGTGCCGGCGTCGCGCGTGATCGTGAACCCGTTCCCGGACGCCGCCGTGATCGAGGCGCCCATAAGCTCCGTGCCGCCCGACAAGTTGGCGAGGCGCACCGACGAGACGCGATCGGTATGCTGCCCGCGGTAATTGTCCGCGGCGCCGCCGGTACCCCGTCCCAGGGTCCAGCCACAGATATTGTCGGAGGCATTCGAGAATCCGAACCCGTGAATGGATCCGAACGGCGCGCCGAAGCTGTAATCCCCGGTGCCGAATTCGTCCGCGGCGCCGCCCATCACGATAAACGCCGTGGGTGCAAACCCTAACCCCGTGACATCGATCGTTCCGCCGCTCGAGACGTTGATTTTTTGCTGGACAAATCGCGCCTCGATATCGCCGCCGAGGACCAGCGCATGATAGAGCGCCGCGGATCCGTCGTTCGTGATCCAGTTGATCGAGAATCCGTCGGCCGTGAACGCGACGAACTGGCCCTCCACAGTCGCCGCCGGATCGGCGCCGGACGTCGCGCCACTTTTCCATGCGATCCGGTTCGTCCGTTCCCCTTGCGCGGATGTGGTCGCCGCTTCGCCGCCCGGATGATGGATGAACCGAACGGATTGTTTGACGCCGTCCGTCATCCCGAGGCCGAGCGTCGCCGCCGTGGTCGCGCCGGAGGCCGTTTGACCCGTCGACCAGAGGAGGAGCGCTTTCCCCTGAAATCCCACACCCGTGATCGTCTGGACCCCGGCCGCGGTCGCTTTCGCAAATTGCAGGTATTGCGAGGACAGCACGGATCAGATCTCCGCATCCGTAATGTGATTGTCGTACCCGAACACTTGGCAGGACTCGAATCCCCCTGTGGCCGTGATGGCACTGCCGCCGCCGCCGACCACGATCGAGTTTTCGGTTTTGTAGTACAGGAAATCGGCGTCGCCGCCGAATCGGCCGCCGTCGTTGTACTGCACGGCGCGATTCGGCCCGCCCGGCCCGACCTGATGCACGCCGCCCTCACCGCCACTCGAGATTCCGGACGTCTCGCCGGCCTTGTCCCCGAGCCAGTCTTTATAGAGATCGCGCCATCCGCGGCGCCCCAAGTTGGTTTCGGCTCGGATCTCCGCCGTGATCTCCCGGATCAAACGGTTCTGACTGTCGCGCGTGACGACGTCCGTCAGGATGGCGGCGCCGGACAAATTCCGCGCCGGGACCGTCACGGTTTGCGTTTGCCCAGGCCGGAGGCCTTGCTCGAATGTTTTATAGGTGAGCGTTTGCGTCGCCGTCAGCGCTTGCGCGAGATAGCCCTCCGCGAGACTTTGCGCGGTCGCATCCGTGGGCACTGAATCGACAACTACGACTTTTTCCCACAGCCCAACCGCAGCCTGTGAGGCGAGATCGTCCGCTTGCCCGAGGCCCTCAAACGTCCCGTTAAAGATGATCTCGATCAGCGATCCGAGCGCCGGCGTCCCGATATTCCGCGTGATCGTGTTCGTCCCGGGATCGTAGGTCCACATCGCGGCGTCCGCGTCGCCCGTGACGTTCAAGGTTTCGTTGGCGTCCTCCCCCGGCGTAAAGACCCCGTCGGCCGCATAGGCCACATACCCGCGTGTGGCACTCGGAACGTATTGGAGCTGAAACGTCGTCGCCGATCCGTCGCCTGTGAACGATTCGAGGTGATTATCTTCCTGTTTCGCGGGGACCTTCACGATCACCCGGTTCGCGAAATGATCGCGCCGTGGTTCGACTTCGATATCGCCGACGACCTCCGGGAGCAGGTTTCCGATCAGATCGAACGGCGCCGCGAGTGTCGACGGTTGCGCCATACTCAGGACTTTGAAACTGTCGATCGTCCACGCGAACTGCTCGCCGAATCCTGCCGTCAGCGTCGATAGTTCGTTGAGGACCTCCGTCAGCGGACGATAGACATAGATGAGCTCCGGGAGCGTCGGCCCGTCGACCTGTCCGGCGTCGAGCGTCACGCCATATCCGGCCAGATAGCTTGTCACCACGATCAGCGCCGCTTTGAGGGTCCCGGCAGGGATCGTTTCGTTGACATACCGGCGATCCGTGTACGCGGTGAAATCCCCGGCCGATACGATCGTCTCGATCGCCGGTTTGGCGCCGCCGTGAAACCCGCGTTCTGTGACCCGTTCGACCAGGCCGCCGAACACGCGACCGCCGTCCTCCTCGATAATGACTTGCGCGTCCATCGCAGGCCGATAGGTCCCATCGAACGACACGATCGCAAAGGCCGCCGTGGTCCGGCCGTTCAAGGTTTCGGAGAGATGCAGCGACCCCGCGCGGATCGCTTTCGGGACGCCGGCGATCGTCAGGGTCCAGATCATCCGAGGCGATACCGTTGCACGACGCCCGGGAGATGTGGAACGAGAAATTCCGCCGCGGCCCGGCCATCCTGTTCAAAAATCACGCGCATCCCCTCGAGCGCCGGCGTCAGGCCCCCCGACAGCGGCACGATCGCTTCCGGTCCACGCTCGCCGATAAACGCGAGGGTTTTTTTCATCACGATCCCGCCGTCCCCGAGCGCCGGGATGCCGGACGTATCAAACCCGAATTGGATCCGCGGATCCCCTGTCGCGAAGCGGTCCCAATCATCCGGGAGATCGAGCTCGACCGGGACCGTGATCGGCGGGACCTTAATCCGCCCGAACGTGCCCGCGATATCGTCCGCGGCCGCTTTCGAGGACCCCGCCAGGCCGGACAGACTCCCGCCGACTTTGGTTTGAAACGCTGCGCCGCTCTGTTGCGCGGCGCGCGTCAGTTCGTTTTCAATGAACCGCGCGGCGTCCGCTGATTGCTTCCGGAATACCTCGCCCATCCCGTTTGCGGACTCCTTCGCCGCGATGGGGATCTGCGTCAGGATCTTGTCCCTGAACCCATCCAGCGACGGGAACGCTCCCGTGATCCCTGTGGAGAATGCCGCGCCGATTGTCGCGCCCGCGTCCGCGGCCGCCGGCGGGATCTGCGTCCGGATCTTGTCTGCGAACGATCCCACGGAGGCGCCGGCCGCATCGACGCCGGTACTAAAGGCCGTGCCGATCGTTGCGCCGGCATCGACGGCCGCGGCCGCGGTCGCCCGGATGCCGTCCGGGATCTTGGCGCCGAACGTATCCGCGATCGCGAGGAGGACCTCGAGGGTTTTCTCTTGTGTCGATTTGAACTGATTCCCGACGATCCCTTGCGCCTCGGCCTGTTTGAGAATCCCCTCCGTGGTCGCATCGGTGATCGATCCGAATTGCTGCTCCGCCTCAAATAGCGCTTGGAGTACAGGTTGCGACAGCGCCAACGCTTGCGATAGATCCCCGCCGTGATTCGCCACTTCCTGCAGCGATTGCCCGATGTCGGCCGCGAGCGCTTGAAACCCGGCCGGATCCAGATCCTTCGCCTCGAACAGGCCCCGGAAAATCTGTCCCGACGTCTGGACGTTTTGGAGGAACGGCCCGGTGATCTCCGAGTTGATGAGATCGAACTGTCCGAGGAGCTTGTCAATAACCGGCGTCGACCCGGCCCCGAACTCAGCGACGCCGGACTTGAGCGCTTGGAAGGACGGCGCGAGCGCTTGAATCGCGGCGAACCCGTCCCCGGTTTCCTTGACGATCCCCGCGAACGTCGACTGGACGATCACGCCGAGGCGTTCAAATTCCGGTTGCGTCCGCGCCGCCACGGCCTGCAACTGCCCCTGCAGATCGGCCAGTTTCTTCCCTTCGTCCCCGGTGAGGAGCTCCGGCGGACGGCCGGCGAGCAGTTGCGTCCGTTGTTCGATCAGCGCCGCGAACTGATTGGTATAGAGCGCCGTCCGTGCGTTGACCGCCGTTTGCGCCTGATCTAGGCCTTTGAGGTGCGCCTGATAGGCCGCGAGCGCCTCATTGACATCAGAGACCGCCCGCGTGAATTTGTCCGCCTCGACCGTTGTAAACGCTCGCGCCAGGGCCGCCGCGACCTCCGGTCCGGCCCGTTGCGCGAGCGCGCGGATCTTCTCGAGGCCGCCGAGCTGCGCCTGCAGTTGCAGTTGCGAGGCCCGGACGCCGCTCTGCTCGACCTCGAGCGCATTGGGACCGATCGCGCCGCCGAGGAGGCCCGCCGATAGGCCGACGGCGCCGCCGACGGGACCGCCGAGCGCAAACCCCTGCAGGCCGCCGGCGATCGCCCCGGAGATGGACCCCGCGAATTTGCCCATTTGCTGCGCGAACTGCGCGCCCTGTGCAAACGCGACGAGACCTGTCCCGATGTTCCCGGCGAGCCGTTCCCCGATCGTGATCGCGGCCCCGCCGTCCGCGGCCCGTTTGGCGGACTCCGCGAACGTGTCCACAAAGGCCGATCCGAGCGCCGCCCCAAACCCCGCGACCGCGCCGACCGTGTTCCCGCCCTGTAACGCGGTGACTGCCGTCTCGAGCGCTTGTGGCAGGTTATGCGCGAATTCCGCGGAGGCCCGCTGGAAGGCGTTGGAAAATTCCTTGCCGGCTTTCTGCCCGAACAGCGCGAAGGACGCGAGCTGGCCCGACGTGAATCCGATCCCACTCAGGCCCATTCCGAACCCGGGGAACGTCCCGATCACTTGATCGATCTGCCGCCACTGCCGCTCCACGTCGGCCCCGAATCGATCTAAGCGATCGCCGATCGAACGAATAGAGTCACCGGCGATCTTCGCCAGTTCCTTCATTTCGTCCTGCATGTCCTTCGTACTGAACGCTTTCATCCGGCGATCGAGCGCGTCCACGTCCCCGACGATCGTGAGGATCTCTTTTTTCGCCGCCAGGGATTCAAAGGCGGCCGCGACCCGTTCCACGCTTTCCTTGATCGCGATCTCCCAGACGTGCGCTTTTTCGGCGGACTTGGCCGCCTCCGGGCCGAAGAGATCCACGAGTTGGGACAGCGTCGCGCCGTGCGCGGCCGCCCGATCGATCTGTTGCGTGAGCTCCGCCAGGCTCTTAGTGAACGATTTGAACGCCTCCACACTGTCGGCGTCCGGCGGAGGCGGGACCCCTTTCAGCTTCGCCCGCATCGCGTCGGCGGCGTCCGCGATCTCGGATTGGATCCGCGCGAACGTCGATCCGAAATCATCCCCGGCGGACTTGGCGGCCGCGGCGATCCCTTGTGCCACGGTCCGCACGGTTGCGCCCGCGAGCGCCGCGCCGGCCGCGACACTGTCCAGCGGTTTCCGCAGGGCCGCCAGGTTTGCCTCGAGCGCATCAAAGGCGGATTGATGTGTCCCGCCCCCGAGCGCGAGGTCGAGCGCCCGGCCCACGGAGATGATCGCCGGCGCGAGGTCGAGAAAATCTTTGGTTTCCTGCGTGACGCGCGCCGAGATGTCGACGGCCCACTGCGCCACGCCGTCGACCATCCGCGCGAGGACCTCGAGGAGGTGCGCGGCCGCCTCGCCGACGAACACGACAAACCGATCGAAGGCCTCGCCGGCGCCCTTCGTCCCGGTGACGATTCCCTTGACCGCATCCAGGAAAATCCCGCCGAACACTTCGGTAAACGCGACCGCGGCCGGGAGCAGCTTGGCGCCGAGCTGTTGCGTGAGGCCGTCCGCCGCGGCTTGAATCGCGCCGAGGCCATCGTGGAAACGGTCCGCCGCGACCGCCGTCCGCGTGGACATCACGATCCCGAGATCGTTCGCTTGATCGAGGAGTTTTTTGATCCCGTCGGATCCTTCCGCCGCCAGGCTCGCGACGTCCTTGAACGACTTCCCGAAAATCGCGACGCCGGCCGCGGCGCGTTGGCTGGCATTCGGGAGATCACCAATCGCGCCGAGGATTTGCTGAAAGGCTTTTTCGGGCGCCTCGCTTTTGAGCGTTTGGAATGACAGGCCAAGACTCTTGACCGCCTCGCGCGTTTTCTCCGCTCCGGCGCCGAGGTTTGCCTCGAGCTTGAACACGGCGCCCGTGATCGACTCGAGCGACGTTCCGCTCTGTTGCGCGGCGAATTTGAACCCGGAGAGCGCCTCGACACTAAGGCCGGTTTGCTGCGCGAGGGTGAAAAACTGATCGCCGAGCTCCGCGGTCTTTTTGAGCGCCTCGTTCGCGGTCCCGGCGATCGTTTCGACGCCCGCTTGGACCGCCTTAAACGCGACCGCCGCGCCGGCCGCGGCCGCGGTGACGCCGACCACGGCGACGCCGATCGTCCCAACGACGGATCCGAACTGCGAAAACGCCTTACTGACGCCGTCGATCGTCCCGGTGATCTTTGCCGCGAACTGATCGAACCCGCCTTTAAAGTCCTCGACCGTTTTGGTCGCGTCTTTGAATGACGTCTGGAATTCGGCGAGTTGCGCCGACAGGCGGACAGCGAGCGTCGCGATCGGTCCGGCCATGTGTCAGCGCCTCCCGTACCACCAGAGGACCGCGAGGCCCACGAGGAGCAGGGTCCCGGTCCCGACTTCGTCACAGACCGCCGGCGCGCGGCGCGCCAGCCCGGCGACCGGGATCGCGGCCGCCATCCACAGGCCGGCTAGGAGCACCAGACGACGGATCACAACGTCCGACCGCGGGACAGATCCCGCTCGAGCTTGGGACCGATGTCGCGCATCCGCCGAATGAACGGATCCCGTTCCTGTTCCGCCGCCGGCCGGAACATCGGCCGCGCCGGCATCCGCACCGTACCGTATTCCACAAAGCGCCAATAGACCTCCGGTCCCGGCCGGCCGCCGATCCCGAACCCCGGCGCGATCCCAACGCGCCCGGCCGTCCCCGTACTCTTCGACGTGATCGCCGCGCGTAAGCGGCCCGTGAGGCCTCGAGGCGCCCGCGCCCGCGCCGCTTGTTCCACGGCAAAGGTGGACTTGGCGATCGCGTCCGCGGCGAGCGCTTTGGCGGCCTCCGGGACCGCGGCGATCGCCCGCTTCGTTGCCTCGAACCCCTCGAGGGTCGCCGTTACTGTAGCCACGGTTTGAGCGGATAGCGCAATACGGCCCCCTCCCATCCCAGGACCCGCTCGGGACTCGCCGGCTTGGGATCCTTGTAGCTCACCGTGAGAAACGCCTGCAGGCCGACGAGCCACTCGAGGCGGTTTTGTGCGCGACGAAATCCCGCCTCTTTAAGATAGAACTCACGGACCGTCAGCGCACCGAATTCGGCCGGCGTTAACCCGAGCTCCCCGAGGCCAAAGGGTTCAGCCCACTCGAGCCACTCCGCGAACGTCGCCGGCCCCGTCAGTTTCCCGCGTCGCCCTCCGCCGGTGGCAGTTCGTCCGCCGATCGAAATAGACCCGTGCGATCGAGCGCCTCCGACAGCGCGTCCGCCAGGACCTTGATCCGCTTGCCCTCACCGCCGGCAGACATCGGCCGAATGTACTGATCGAGCATCTTCTCCACCAGGCTGACTGTCAGGCTTTTATCGTCATCCTTTAGCCCGACATAGAGCGCCGCCACGATCGCATTGATCCCGATCTGCGCCAAGTGACTCATAACAGCGCCCGTCGGAATAGATCCGAGTTGGGTTTCGAGCTCCCGCAGTTGCTTGATCCCGAACATCAGATCGCGCGTTTTGCCGCCGAACTCGATCCGTACCGCATCCGTCATCGTGTCGCCCCTTTCCAGAGAGAGGCGCGCCGCCCGTGAGCGGCGCGCGGCTAGATGGCGGGGACCCGGCCAGGATTAGCTCGGGGATCCGCCGTTAAACGTGTCCGTGGTCTCCGACGTGATCGCGATCTCGAACGTGAACGTGGTCACACCATTGACCGTGGAGATCGCGCCCGTGTACTTGCCCGTGTTGCCCTGTCCGTGATAGCGGACTTGCCCGGTCGCGTGCCCTTGCGGCCCGTACACCCATTCGATATCGGTCAGGCCCATCAGATCGCCGAGCGCGTCCTCCGCCTCCTGCGACCACTTCCCGCCGACCGTCAAGCGCTTGTCCTCGAACCCGTAGAGAATGTTTTTCTTCGGATTCGCGACGTCGGGCTGAAACGTCGTCCCGTCCTGTTCGTCCTGATTGTTGGACTTGTTGACACTGTCGCAGTACGTGGAGATGTTCGTACCACCGAGTTTGAGATAGACCTTTTTTCCGGTGATCACAGGCATAGCGATCCGTCCTTCCGCTTACAGGCCAGGACGGCGCGCCCCAGGAGGCCGCGAGCGGCCGGCCGGGGACACCCCAGGCGGATGATCTGATCCGACGGAGGCGCCATCCGCGCCGGCGTCGATCAAAAGACCGTCAATCACTTCGAGCGCCGCCCGCGCAAATAGCGCGATCGCGGTCCGCTCTTGTTGGATCTCGAGTGGCGAAAGTTTCTGATCGCGCATCTTATGCGCGTATGCCTCGAGCGCGTTGATCATTCCGCGGCCGTGCCGCGAGAGATGCGTCAACAGGCCGACGGTTTCAGGCCTCACGGCAACGGCCCGTCGAACGTCTGATCGCAGACGTCGCACATCCAGCGCGGCCCGACGTCGCCGCCCGTGGTGACGTCATGCCGATGATCCTCCGGATGGAGACAGGCCCCATTCGACGCCGCGGCCGCCGTGGTCGGACCGGCCTCGAGCAGACCGATCGCGAGCTCCACTTGCGCGCGAACGATATATAGCTGTTGCAGCGCGGCGTCCGTGTTCATTATGTGGACCCGTTCACGCCGGAAAGGTGCGCCCGGAAGATGATCGGGAGCGACCGGACCGCGAGGCCGCGCACCGATTCTACGAGGACATCTGGGAGGATCTCAAAGGCGATCTCGACTGTGCCAAATCCGGACACCGGGAGATCGGCATCATCCAGGCGATCCTTGATCAGCGTCCCGAGCGCATAACACTCGTCCTCATTTGGTTGACTGGACACGGGTTTCACGTGGAATGTGCACTCTGATCCCCCGCCAAACTCCCCGAACGTGAGCAGCGGGATCTCTGTCGGCGCGCCGACCGTGACATAGGGAAACGCCGCTTTTGGCGGAACCGCCGTTTCACCGTAGACCGCCGGACCGGATCCAAACCCGGACGGGACGTCCGCGAGGAGGGACGTCAGCGCGGTATCCGCTTTCAGACTCGCCACGACGGCCGCGAGGAGCGCCGGGACCGCGAACGGTGACGGTGACGGCATCGCTATTGCGCCTCCACACAAGTGAGCTCGAGCGTCGCATGTCGATTGTCCACGTCGACCACGGAGGCGATCTGCAGCGTCCGGCCCTCGAGGACGACGGTCATATAGGACTCGATCCCCGGCCGATACCGGATGCGGACAACGCTCGCGATCCCCGACTGGATGGCGCCGACTTGCAGCGCCTCGCCGAGCGGCCCGGACGTGATCTCCGCCGGGATGCGCGACGCGACCGTGACCGGCCCACTCGGGACCGTCCCGCCCGTCCCGGATTGCGTCCCGGCCGGCGCGACGATGTCCACGCGCGATCGGAGCGCCCCGGCTTTTACGTATGGCATCGGGATCCCCACGGCGCCTCGAGCGCCGGGACCTGCCAGGGTTTCGGCCGACCGTGGAAACAGACCACGCGCGCCCCCGGCGGGATCTGGCCGTTCAGGCAGTGGACCTTGTACGAGACGAGCGCCGCAGGGCAGACGTCCTGCCAAAACGTGAGCTCCGACCACGTCCCGCCGACAGTAAGCGCCGTTTCGATGTAGCGTTGATCGCCCCCGTACCCGCACGCGCGCATGTACGTCTGCGGATCCGACGTGAATTCGTGATACCACGACGCGACCAGCGGATCGCCGGCCGTCCAGCCCATCACACCGGACCCCAGGCCGCGCGCATACTCCGGCGGACGGCGATAAAAGTCCTCGAGCGCGAGGAACCGCTCCCGGCGCGCCAGCAG
>Ga0247662_1000035_pt1 | contig 18722 bp, 31 predicted proteins | sample CNK03_metaG_FD_190127 | JGI IMG/M metagenome (GOLD analysis project Ga0247662, IMG submission 190127) | Soil microbial communities from Purdue University Martell Research Forest, Indiana, United States - CNK03 | ecosystem: Environmental > Terrestrial > Soil > Temperate forest > Bulk soil... | reverse complement strand
TCCGCAACACTGCCCGCCAGCGTGACGAATGCCAGCCGCGGCGCCGGCCTGGTTCAGAACATCGTGATTCACGTCAACGGGACGGCGGCCGACGTGGCCCGCAAAGTGTCGGATGAAATCATGCGGACCGCCATGCGCGGGCAGCAATTCGAGGCGCCCTGATGGCGATGCAACCCGCCGTCCTCGGCACGGCGCGGCTCAATAACTTCCGCCTGAACTATCTCTCGGCGGCGCTCGTGAAAGAGCGCGCCACGCGCGTGGGGATTTGGTTGTCGGGCGTGCGCATCACCCATCAGGTGCGCGTCGGATCGCTGCAGATCAGCGATGAACTCAACGACACACCGAACACCTGCACGTTCCTGTTCCTCGGGGCCACGCCCCCGCAACTGAATCAGAAAGTCTCGGTCACGCTGAACTCGGATCATCCGCTGCTGTTGTTTTCGGGCACGCTGCAAACGGCCGCCGTCAGCTACATCGGGAAGCCCCACACGGTCGCGTGGGCCTGCGCGGCGATCGACGACACCGCGCTGGCGAACCGGCGCCGGCCCTTCGGCACATGGGCGTCGATCTCGGCCACCGACCTCGCCACCTATTTGGTGCACACGTATGCGCCGGATCTCTCGACGGCCGGCATCGAAGCCGGCCTCCCCTACATCGGTGTGAATCTGGACGGCACCGAAGGCATGAGCGGCGTGTTCGCTCAGATGGCCACGTTGATCGGCGGGTTCTTCAAGTTCGAGGACGGCGTCGCATATCTATTTACGGAACTCTTGACAGACCCGTGCGATCCGATCGATGCGGATCACCCGTTCTTGAACGACCCCCCGATCACGGCGACGCAGGACGTGTCGCAGCTCCGCACGCGGGTCTATGGGAAAGGGCACGCGGAGGTGACGATCGCGGACGTCAACGCGGGCGAGACGATTCTGCCGATTGCGGACACGGTGATGTTCAACCCCGCGGGCGGCCAGGCGATCGCCATCACGCAGCGCCTGACCTATACGGGGCTGGATCTCGGGGGCGCGGGGGGCCTCGCGGGTGCGGGCGTGTCGCCGTCGACCCTGCTGACGTTGGCGGCGGTCGGTGGCCCGGGCCTCTCGGTGGGCGTCTACCAATATGCGGTCGTCTGGGTGACAGCGGCGGGCCGCACGCTCCCAAGTCCGCTCGCCGCTGTGTCGACCGTCGCGTCGAGCTCGCTCGCGGCGCCGACGCTCCCGATTGGCGAGATCACCCAAAGCGATTCGCCCCACGTGTCGGGGCTGTGGAATGTGGGCGATACCGTCACCTACGCCTATTCGTGGAGCACGTCGAGCGGCGACGATCTCCTGCACGAAACCGCCCTGAGCCCGTCCCGATCCGTCGTGTCCCAGGTGTCGTATTACGGCGACCAAAAGGGGATCAACTTCTACATACCCACTGCCGATCCAGCAGCCACCTACATTCACCTGTGGCGCAGCATCAATGGCGCCGGCTTTCGCAAAGTCGCGACGACGATGCCCGCGCAGGTGTTCTACCAGTGGTATGTCGGCCCGGACAGTTCCGGCACGACGGGCGAGACCCCGCCGGTGGCGAATCCCTTTATTCCGGCGAAGACGCAGGTCACCATCAGCGGCGTGCCCCTCGGGCCCGCTGGCACGACGGCGCGCGAAATCTATCGGACGACGGTCAACGGCTCGCAACTGAAGCTGCAACAAACTATCGGCAACAACTCGGCGACGACCGGCCTGCAAGACCCGACGCCCGATGGATCGCTCGGCGCCAACGCGCCGACGAGCGATACCTCGGGACTGGTCGCCACGAGCGGGCAGATCAACGCCGGGTCGACGTCCATTCTGACGGCGGGCGCCGGCTTCGCGCGCCCCGGGGGCGGCTGGCTCGCCGTGCCAGGGTCGGATGCGGTGCGGTATACCGGCGTGTCGGGGAACACGCTCACCGGCGTGCCGGCCAGCGGCCCGGGCGCGTTGACCAACACGATCCGCTATGGCGCCAACCTCGTGGCGCTGCCGGTCCTGACCGGCGTCACCGGCGTCTTCTACCCGATCCCCCGCGGCACGCCGATCAATCTCTGGGTCACGCGCAACGACGTCGCCGGGCAAAGCGATCAGATCGTGATTGATGACCTCAACGACCGCGTGCTCGTGGATGGGATCTATGAAGGCCCGATCATCGTCGACGAGCGCCGCGGCCTGCTCTCGCTGACGGCGTTATGTGACGCGACGCTAGCGCTCTTTGCCAAGCCGATTCAGACGGTGCGGTATGCCACGCGGGACACGAAGACCAAGAGCGGCAAGCCCGTCACCGTCAACCTGGCGAGCCCGCCGATCACGGCCGACCTTGTAATCCAAGCGGTGCTCATCACCGAGATCGATATCGCGCCCGGCCTGGCGCCGAAGTTCGAGGTCACGGCGAGCTCGATGCGATTCTCGCTCGACAGCCTGTTGCGCAAACTCACCAAGGCCCTGGGGGTGTAGATGCCCATCAACCGCGGACCGTTCAACGCCCTGGTCGATGATACCGGCGACAACACGACCGGCAGCGTCTGGAACAAGGCCGCGATCAAAGACGTGATCCTCGACCCGGTCGACGCCGCGATCGCCGGCATCGCCACGCTGCCGATCAGTTTGACCACACAAGTCACCGGCACGCTGCAAGCGGCGCAGGAACCCGCGCACACCGGCGACGTCACGAACGCGGCCGGATCACTCGCACTCGCGATTGGGGCGGGCAAGGTCACCAACGCGATGTTGGCCGGCAACATTGCGCCGAGCAAAGTGCTGCTACAGCCCGTGACGCTGACCGATGGCGCCAGCGTGTCGATCGATGTGATTGCGCGTGCGCCGTATTACCGCCTGGTCGCGGCCGGCGACCGCACGCTCTCGACGCCACAGAACCCGCTCGACGGCCAGAAGATCATCGTTCAGCACGTCGCCTCCGGTGGCGCGCGCACCTTGACGCTGGCGGGCGGGGCCGCCGGCTTCCGCTTCGGCTCGGACATTCCGGCGTTGACGCCGACCGTGTCAGGGAAGACGGACTACATTGGGTGCATCTATAACCTGGCCGATAGTCGCTGGGACGTAGTCGCTTACAGTAAAGGATTCTGACGATGAACGACAGCTTTACGCAACAGGCGTTGGCCAGCGATCCGCACTTCCGGCAGCGCGTCCGATCGGCGCTCTCGACGGTCGCCTGGCAAGTCGTCAACGAAGCCGAGAGCACGGCGAACCATGAGCCGCGCCTCGGCTACGCGCAGCAAGTGATCCGCAGTCTCGACAGCGAGACGACAACCGTGCTCCCGAACATTGTCTTTCGCCCAAATGTCAACAATTTCGAGACCACGTACGTGTTCGACTTCCCGTTGCAGATCGGGCAAGTCGTCACCGCGGCCGGCGATGCGGATCTCCTCTCGCAGATCGCCACCGATTGGGACGACCTCGCGGCCGCCGCGGGCTTCCGCGACCAGGTCGCGACGCCGTAAGGCGATGGCCTACAGCCTGCTCGCGCACGCGCTCGGCGCCAACGGCGGCACCGGCACCGCGACGGCGACGCTCAACACGACGGGCGCCGCGCTCTTGATCGCGGTCACCACCGGTCAAGGCGTGCCCGGGGTCTCGGATAACAAGGGCAACACGTGGGCGCTGGTGAAACGCACCACGTGGAACTCCTCGCATTGCGATATTTGGCAGACCACCACGACGCTCTTCGGCACGGGGCATACGGTCTCGGCGACGGCGTCCGTCCCGGGCCTTGCGGTGCTGGCGTTTGCGGCCGGCGCCGCGAGCGCGGTCGATCAGGTCGCGGGCAACGGCGCCTCGACGGTCTCGGCACTCGCCGCGGGCAGCGTGACGCCAACCGTCGCCAACGAAGTGGTGATTGTCGCCGGGTTAGTGAGCGCCGCCGACTTCGTGTCCATCGACAGCGGCTTCACCTTGCTCGATCATCTGGCGGGCGACGGCGCCACCGTCTTCGGGACCGCCAGCGCGTATCAAATCCAAACGACCCCGACGACCCGCAATCCGACGTGGACCGCCAGTCTGACGGCCAGCACGCTCGCGGCCAGTATCGCGACGTTCAAGGAAGTCCCCGCGACGCCGACCGGCCGGATGTTTCAGGTGTTCTAAGGTTTCGACTTCCGCCCCTAACCTTCGAGGGGCAGCATCAGCGTGTTGCCCCTGCGCGGAAATGCTCGGTCAAGGTTTCCTTTGAACTCGTCCCACGACTGCGAGATTCGCATCAGGCCCATCACGGCGTAAAGGTGTTGGGCTAAGGCGGGGTGTCCAACCTCATCGCTGAGCCACTGATGATGTTTCGATCGGCGAACGCCACGGTCATCTTTTGGATTCAGCAGTTCCAGTTCCTGAAGAATTCCAGGCGCGAGGCGTTTGTAAACGATGTCGTTGGTATAGTTCGCCAGCACGCGCGGTCCGTTGATATACATCCCTCGCCACTGCCAACCGCGCATGCGGAAAATGTGTTGGTAAAACTCGTCAGGGAAACGCTTCGCCCACGCGGCCAGTTCCTTGCGGAGATATTTGTCGAGCAGGGCTTGTAGGGCTTCGCGGTCGCGCACTTCCTGATAGCCCGTGACCTCATCAACCAGGGCGACAATGCCCACCTTCGAGAGGCTGCGGACCAGGATTTCCGCCTGCTTGGCGGTCTTCTTTTGGGTGAAAAGCAACAGTCCCTGCTCGCGCGCCGCCAAGTAGACGTCACAGACAAGCGGCAACAGTTCAGCCCGGTAGCCCACGACACGGCGTCCCTTTGCCCTCGCGCTGAGATAAATAATCGGCTCAAGTACACTCAACAAGTCCTGCGAAATCAACGGGATAAGGTTTGGCGCGCTCAGAAAATTGGGTAGTTCCGTACGCTGATAGGAGCCCTTCCACGGGCGACCCAGCGCCGTCATCATCGCGTGACTGGTAATCACCCGCGTGCCGCCTTCGAGAACCGCCACCGGTAATTCCGTGGCACCAATTTTCAAGGACGCCTCGTGGCTGGCCCGCGCGAGCTGGTGTCCGGACTTTTCCCAGCGTTTTTCCGCCGCCCGCCGCGCAATGTCACTGCGTTTTTCCGGCGTCAAGGCCTTCGCCCGCGCGTGCCCGCCTTGTGCGGCGACGTCTTCAAGTGTTGTGCTCTTCTTCATGCTTACCTCGCAAGCACAGAGACTAGCACCGTTAATGCTTGCGCTGCAAGCACGTAACTCTAGACTACGTCAAGCCCCCGCCGCCTTGGCCTGTTCTTTCCGATAGGCGCGGATCGGCGTGCCCTCGGCATCGAGCACGACCAGGATGAACCCGTGCGCGTAGGCGGCGTCCAATTCGACGTCCCAGGTCTCGCCGTCATTCAAGGTCATGATGTTGGCGGGCGCGCGTTCGCCACGCAACGCCGCCAACGCCTCGTCCATGGGAAACGCAGTCGGCGTGCGTGGTTCCATCGGAAGCCTCCGGTCATGACTCGATCGGCAGCGGCTCGATCCCGCCACATTGCATGCAGATCTTCAGGCGGTTCGGATGCGGGCCCGCGGGATTGAACGCAACGGCCGCGCCGCACCGCATGCACTCAGCGATCGCGGCGGTCGGCGGCACGGGCGCGGGCGCGTAGTCGATGACCCGCCGACAGATGACGTGGTCGGGCGTCCCAGGCGCCGCATCCCTCAACCTGCCGGTCCAGTCGCGCAGAAGATATTGCCCGCCCTTGACGTGCTTCGTCATGGCTCTGGAACGTCGTGAAAGCGATGACACGCGCCGCAATAGCGCTGCGCGATGTCGTCCAGGTTGAACGAGCGCCGCCGGCAGAACGGACAGGCGATCGACGGATAGGGCGTGAAGCGATCCGCCGCGCCCTTCAGGACGGCGACCTCGTTGACCGTGACGACGTTCGCCTGTCGGATGATCCGGTCGACGTCGGCGCCGCTGTAGACCCCCGCCTCGGCGAGCGCGCGCGTGTAGCCGAACCCGCCCGGGCGCCACCACGCGTCGTGCTCATATGACCAGATCAGCCAGCGGGCATCCTCCGTCAACGCGTCTTCCCCTCTTCGGCGCGTTGGGCCGCTTCCTGCGCGGCGAGCTGAAGCATCAATGTTTCTTGGCGGTGGGCTGTGAGGCGCTCGATGCGATCGATCAAGGCCACCCCTGGTTCGTTCCGGTCGAGCGCTTCGCGCAGGCGACCGATGAGGGCGTTATTGCGGGTGAGAAGTTCGCGCGCGGCCGCCACCGTTTTCGGTTCCGTGTATTCGGCGTCGGCCGCGAGGAGGCGATAGGACTCATTCGCTAGCCCGAGCGCGTTGCAGATGTCGATCAGATCGAGGCGCGTCAAGTGGAGGCTCATCAAATTTCCAAACGGAATAATCTTCGAGGTCACCGCGATTTTCAAGCGGCATCAGCAAGGGCGTGCAAGATGGCTGGAAACTGACTAGGCAGGGAACAGCGGCGTAGTTAAACGCTTATCTTGTAGTTGTTTGCACGATCTTCTGTTGGGCTCATAACCCAAAGGTCGCGGGTTCAAATCCCGCCCCCGCAACCAACTTTCCTTAGTAAATTCCCCAGTTTCTTCTCACGGCGGCCCTTGGCCTGGCCAAGATCACCCTCCGATGTATCCGCTCTTTTTCGGCCAATTTCTGTCAGGCCAAGATCGACTTGGCCAAAAGGGTTGGCCAGCACCGCTGGGCCTATTTCTTCACCAATCGCGGGGCGAAGAGCTCCTTCAGCCGCCCTTCGAGCTTCTGACTGACCTCGCGCTGCCGGCCGACCAGGAGAGGCCCGTAAAAGCGTCGCGTCGTCAACGGGCTCGTATGCCCGGCCAGTCCTTGCACGTCTCCGAGATCCACGCCCGCGGCGAGGGCATCGATCATGACCGCATGCCGCGCGTTATACGGACGCAGCCCCGCGGGCCAGCCCGCGGCGTGCACGCGATTGCCGTGGGTCGTCGTGTCGTAGTGCCCCCACGCCTCGGCGTCGATGAAGGCCTGCCACGCCTGCCGCATATCGGCCGTCAGGCTGATCGTGTGCGCCGGCTCGAGCTTGGCGCTGCGCACGAGCCACACGCCCTGATCGAGATCGAGATCCTCGGGACGGGTCCGCATGACTTGACAGGGTCGCTGCCCCGTAGTGACGAGCACGACATAGCGGGCATAGGTCTGCAGCCGATCGCGGCGCCGGGCCGCCTCGCGCGCCGCATACCTGTCCGGATCATGCGGGGCCCGCACACGCGGCGTTGAGACCGTCGCCTGCGCCAGCTTCCGGGCGACCGCTAGAACGATCGAGACGTCGACGCCGATCGGATGATCCTTCGGGAGCTTCGGAATCTTGGCGTCATCCACCGGTGTGATTGCGCGTTTCCCATCGAGCGCGTGATACAGGTCGGCCAGGACGCGGCACCGATGCCGGATCGTGCGACTGGCGACCACACTGCCGCTCGTTGCGGGGGCGGTCCGCTCATATGCCGGGAGTGCATGGCCGTTGCGATGATGGGCGGCCACGCGCACGCGTCGCACGCCCCGGGCAGACGGGTGCGTTCGCCACTGCGCGATCACGCGGTTGATCACTTCGGTGGAGATTTCGGTGCGACGGAGCTCGCCCAGGCGCACATGGCGACCAGTCGGGAGCGTCACCTCGACCGCCAGCCATGCGCGCAGATGCGAGGTGTCGGCCTTCGTGCTGGGGCGCCCGGCAATTTGTGGCAGATACCGCGCCACGTCCGCGTCCAGCGTCTTGCCATGCGCGGGTGGGCGATGCGGCACGATCGGCGCGGCGCCATATTCGGCGCGTCGCGTCAGGTGATCACGCCTGGTGGTCTCAATCCAGGCCGCGGCGGTCTGCGGATCTGTCTCGGCGGGAAAGCGGGTCACGAAGGGCGTGCCCGCCACGGTGACCCGGGCCCGCAGGCGGCCATCTGGATCGCGTGAGACCCCACGCGGCAAATCGTTCGTTGTCAAGCTTCCTCCCTTGCACGCGAAATCCAGTAGTGCTCAAAATTTCCAATTGTATTTTTCTTATGAGGCGTTTAGCGTCGATGTGATCGTTGGGCGATTCAGCCCGGCGCGAAGGATTCATCCACCATGCGCGCTCTGATCACTCAGTTGCCGTTTCCGATTGCCGCCTGTCGCCTCTCCGCCTGTCGTGCCCTGGCCAGCATGACGGCGACACAATTTCGTCGCGTGGAACCACTCATCGTCGCTTACGCGCAACTCGGGATTCCCGACGCACCCAGTCTTCGAACCACTCGACGGCGTCAAGTTGCGAGGCCGGCGGGAGGCGTTTCCAGGCTTTCCACAGCCGACGCTCCAAGTCAGACATGCCCTCGACGTCGAGGGCGATCGCGATAATCCGAATCAATTCATCGACCGTCGCATGGCCCTTGCCGCTGAGATATTTGCTCACCCAGGCCGGCGTCCGGCCGACGGCTTTCGCAACCTCGCGTTGTTTGAGATCAAGCGTGCGGAGTCGCTCTCGGATGGCCGCGTCGATGGGGTGCCTGGGCATGGGCTTCCGCCGATCGTAACGCTTGACGCTGCGGGACTTTCGGCGTGGTTCCATTTGGAATTTTTATTATATCGACAATCCGGCTATTTGTGACATATAGATCCAGCTCATGGGTAAACCACAGCGACGCCATCGTTCGGCCCGGACGCTCCGCGTGCTGCGCGCGGAGCGTGAGCTGACGCAACAACTCATTGCCGCGCGGGCGGGCCTGACCCAGACGCGCTACTGGCAGATTGAGCACGGGGAGGGGGCGCCCCTCCGCAAGGAAGAGCGGGCCGCCATTGCGCGCCTGCTCGAGGTCGCGCCCCACGAAATCGCCTGGCCGGAAATGAAACTCACGCAACTGCAAGTGCGGCGCGCGGATGCCCGCGAAGAGCGGCGGCGCGCGACGGACACGATCACCGTGGGGCGAGCATGAGTCCGGCCGCCTCCGCGCCCCGGTTTCGCGCGGGTGACGCGCTGCCGGCGGTTCTCGTGCTGCGTGACCTGGCCGAGCTCTTAGGTCTCGGCGCGTCGCGCACCTGGGAGCTCTACCAGCAGGGCGAGTTTGCCCGCTTCGAACTGCTGCCGCGTCTGGGGAATCGCCCGCGCTTTAGCGGCAAGCAACTGCAATCCTGGCTCGACGCTGAGCCTCAGACGGTGGCCACGGATCAGGCCGCGGGGAGCGAGTCGCGCTACTTCAAAGCCGGACGCCGAGCCAGGGGCTTGCGCGGCGTGAAATGACGGCCGCCTTGGTCGTGGCGGTCGCCGTGGGGATCTGGATCGCCGGTCGGCTGCTCCTGCCGCGCCGATCGGTCGATCTCTCCGTCGGGTCGGTCTCCGATCGCTGGCGCCGCGATCACCTCTACGACGACGGCAAGCGAGGACGGTGATGGCCTACACGAAAGACCTCCGCACCGTGTGTCAGGCGCCGGGCTGCGTGAAGTGGGCCACGCTCGAGGTCTTCAATCGCTGGAACGCCTCGTGCGGTCGCTTCTGTAAACAGGACGCGTATCGGATGCTGACGAAGTTGCACACCCAGGAGAAGGAGAAGCCCGATGTCGTCACCAACTGATCTCGCCGTCATCGACCGCGGCACCGGCACCTCGATCGCCGAGATGCAAGCGCGCGGCGTGAAGATCCGCCAGGTCATGGCCAACGTGCTCGAGGAAGGGAAAGACTACGGCCGCATTCCCGGCACGGACAAACCGACGCTCTACAAACCGGGCGCGGAAAAACTGTGTCTGACGTTCTCGCTCGCGCCGGTCCTGCCGAACGTGGAAGACCTCTCGACCACTGACGCCGTGCGCTATCGCGTGGCCGTGCCCATCGAAGCGCCCGACGGGCGCGTGCTCGCGGTCGGCATCGGCGAGTGCTCGACGGACGAGGAGAAATACCGCTGGCGCCGGCCGGTCTGCGATGAAGAGTTCGACGAGACGCCCGCCGAGCTGCGGCGCCTCAAGTGGTTTCGCGGCAAAGGCGGCGACGCCTATCAGGGGAAGCAGCTGCGCACGTCGCCGGCCGACCTGGCGAATACGGTCCTGAAGATGGCGCACAAGCGCGCGCTCATCGCCGCGACGCTGCTGGCCACCGGGGCCTCGTCGGTCTTCAATCAGGATCTCGCCGACTTCGCCGAGGAGCTCCGCGACAACGTGATCGAGGACGAGGAGCCGGCCGCGCCACCGAAGCGCGTGCAGCGCACGTCAGAGCGATCCGCCTCCGGGGCCGGAGGAGCCAAGATGATCACCGGCAAGGTTAAAGACGTGCGCGCCTTCGGGAAAGACAAAGACAATTACGCCGTCACGCTCGTCGGCCACCCGATTGAGGTGACCACGAAGGACGGGGCCCGCGCGCTCGAGCTCGAGCGGTTCAAAAACACCGACCACCTCGTGCAGATCACCTACGTCGACAACGCGGTCGGCGACAAGGTGTATCACAACCTCAAATCCTTCACGGTCCAGGAACCCACGGCACCGGCCGCCGCCGCCACGCCGCCGCCGACCGCCGGTGACATCCCCTTCAGTCGGTAAGCGCCATGCGACCCGAGGACGAAACCGCACGGGCGACGGCCCACGATCACGCCCGCGCCGGCGAGCGGGGCGAGCGATTGCTCACGCTCACCAACGCGATTGTGTCAGCGCTCGTCGGGTCGGGCATCCACGTGTATCACGCCCCACAGGCCCGGCGTCTGATCTTCCATGTCCTGGCCGATGACATCTACGGCAACCGCGCCATCGATCTCCCCGAGGATCTGTGACCGGCCTGACCTTCGATGCGATCCCGCATCGCTACACGCTCGACGGCGTCGTGGTGCCAGGGGTCACCAGCATCCTGCAGGACATGAACGTGATTGATTTCTCGGGCATCCCTGCGTGGCGCCTCGAGGCGGCGAAGTATCGCGGCACGATCGTGCACGAGGCGCTGCACGCCGCGAACGACGGCGACCTCGACGTCGATCAGTTCCGCGAGGACTTCCCGGCCTACACCGGCTACCTCGAGGGCTGGTTGTCGTTTTGTGCGCAACGGAATTTCCTGCCGATCTTGAACGAGCATCGGGTCGCCTCGCGGCGACACCTGGTGGCCGGCACGATCGACACGTTGGGCCTGCTCGACGGCGTCGCCGTGCTCCTCGACTTCGCCACGGGGCACCCCGACGCCGTGAGTAAGGACTATCAAACGGCGGCCTATCTCGGGCTCGCGCTCGAGTGGGCGACCCAACCCGAAGCGGATCCCCGGTTGGTCTCGTTTTTCCAACAGCACACGGTCGTCCGGCGGTATGGCATCGCGCTGACGAAGACGGGCGGGTTCTCGGTGCACCCGTATGCGGATCCGGCCGACTTCCGAAAATTTCTCACGCTCGTCGAGGCGCACCGGATCGTCGCCGCGCGCCGCGGGCGATCGACTTCGCTCGCCGAGGTCGCGTAACTCGGCGAGCAATGGGGCGAGGCGTCCGCGGCCCCTGCAACAGCGGCGCAAGGAGCATCTCTATGGCCAAGAAGCAAGACGACGGCGTTGCAATCATTCAGCCGGCGAACATTCTCACGATGAAACTCCAGATCCGCGGGCGCTCGCCCTTCGTCCAGTGCGCGTTTTCACAGAAGGCGAAGGAACAAATGATGGCCGCGATGTCCACGTCGAAGGCCGAGCGGAAGTCGAAAGGGGCGCGCCCACCGAGAAACTTTGACGAGGACTTCAGGCAGGCGCAGCACATCTCCGTGGCCGGCTGGAATGGCATTCCGTGCGCGGCGTTCCGCGCCGCGATGATCGATGCCTGCCGCACCGTCAATCTCGTAATGACGAAGGCGAAGATGTCGGTCTTCGTCGTCGCCGACGGGTTCGACGCCGCCGACGGGACGCCGCTCGTGAAGCTTGTCAGCCCGACGCCGCCGGAACGCACCGAGATGTTGGTGCGCAATGACAACGGCAGTGCCGACATCCGCATTCGCCCGATGTGGCGGGAGTGGAGCGCGGCGATCGTCGTTGAGTTCGACGCCGACATGATCACGCCCGAGTCCGTCGTCAATCTCCTTGACCGTGCTGGCCGGCAAGTCGGCGTCGGCGAAGGGCGGCCCTTCTCGAAAAATTCCGTCGGCATGGGATGGGGAACGTTTACGGTCGTGACCTCTGAACAGGAAAAGGAGCACGCAGCATGAAAGCGACAGTCTCCGATCTCGAACGGGAACAGGTGATCGCCGCCCTGGCCGCCGTCGCGGCGCAGACGCATGGGGTGCTGGATAACCGGAACGTCCTCACCGTGGCGAGTGATCCCGCGCACGTGTTGCACCGCTATTTCGAGTGGGACGACGCGGCGGCCGGCGAGGCCTATCGCCTCGCGCAGGTGGGCGCGCTCATTCGGCACGTGCGCTTCAGGACCGTGCGCGAAGATCCGACGACGCGCGCCGTCACGATTTCGACGACCCGTGGGTATCAGAGCCGCCCGAGCATGCGGCATCGCGGCGGCGGCTATGAAGCGGTCACCGATATCCTCGCGCACCCCGACAAGCGCGCCGAGCTGCTCGCCCAGGTGCTCGCCGAACTGACGGCGTATCGGCGGCGCTACGCCGAATTGTCGGAGCTCCAACCCGTCTGGTTCGCGCTCGACGAAGCGCGCGCGGAACTGGACGTGGAGACCTCGTCGCCCGCTCCTGGCGACGAGACGCGGCCCGGCGCCGCGGGCTAGGCGCGGCAGGCGAGGTGTGGCAGGGCGAGGCCAGGCGCGGTGCCGCATGGGGAGGTATGGCAGGGCGCGGCTGGCTGGGTAAGGCAGGCAAGGCCCGGCCCGGCAGCGCAGGTCCACGCTTGGATGGCGGGGACCGGCACGGCAGGTATGGCGTGGTCTGGTGAGGGATGGCACGGCCCGCACCGGCATCGCAGGCGAGGTGCGGCGAGGGCTGGCAAGGCCCGGGCCGGCTGGGCATGCCGCGGCAAGGCACGGCAGGCGTGGCACGGCGAGGTCAGGCGCGGCTCGGTCTGGCGTCGCCGGGTGCGGCAAGGCACGGCAGGCTTGGCGTGGGGCGTAATCGCGCGGCCCGGTCAGGCGCGGTTCGGCATCGAGTGGCATCGCCGGCGTGGTCGGGCATGGCGCGGGCTGGCGTGGCGAGGCCGGGCCGGGCACGGCAGGCGCGGATTCCAGATCCGCGTCTGCTCTCAGAGGGAGGGGTAATGCCGGTCACCGAAATGATTTCACCCGCGGCGATTCAAGAAGAAGTGAACGCCAGCACGCGGGACATTTTGAGTTTTGTCGAGAGCAACAAAGTGGAGGTCGTGGATCTGCCCTCCCTCGCCCGCGCGCATGCGATCCGAAAACTCATCGGCGAAAAACAAAAGAGCGTCACGCAGCAGTTGGCGCGACCCAAACAATGGGCCTTCGGTCTGCACCAGTGGTTCTGTTCCCTCGAGAAAGCCGCCCTGGCGCCGCTCGCGATCCTCGACGGCTACGAACGCGAACAGATCCGCGCGTTCGACGAACAGCAAACACGCGAACGGCAGGCCCGTGAACGCGCCATCGCCGAGGCCCGCCGGCTTGCTGACCAAGAGCGGGCCACCGCGGAAGCCGCGGCGCTCGAGCGGGCCGGCGAGCATCAGATGGCGGCGGCCGTCGTCGCTGAAGCCATCCAAGCCGCGCCGCCGGTGGTCGTGCTCGAGAACGAGGTGCGCGCGGTGCAGTCGTTCCGCCGCACCTGGCACTTTGAAATCACCGACGCCGCCGAGGTCCCGCGCGATTTTTGCGCCGTGGATGAGACCAAGTTACAACGCTACGCGACCGCGATGAAGGACACCGCGCAGGTGCCCGGCGTGCGGTTCTATTGGGTCGACACCCCGGTTCGATAGAGGCCTCCGAGAATGTGGTCGAAGCTCGATGACGCCTTGATTGATCACCGGAAGATTTTTACGGCCGGCCGGTTGATCGGCAAGAACGGGCCGGCCATCGCGTTGGGCTTTTACACCGTGGGGTTGCTGTGGAGTAACAAACATTTGTCCGATGGCTTTCTCCCTGAGGACGTGATCTTAGGCGTCCGGCATGTCGACAATCCGCGCTCCATCGCTGACGCGCTTGTGAAGGCGGAACTGTTTGAGAAGGTGTCCGGCGGCTTCCAGATTCACGACTTCGACGAATACAACCCGTTGGCGAAGCACATCAAAACGAAGCGCCGGGAGGACCGCCTGCGCAAGCAAAAGGAGCGGGCGACCAAGAATGGCCACGCCTGATCGGCGACGGCATGAAATATGCCGTCCGCGAACTGTCCGCGCGGACGATCGATGGACGATCTGTGGACACTCGCGCGCGCGCGCGATCCCGTTCCGATCCCGTCCGTATAACCCCGATCCCGTCCTACGGACGGTCTCTCTTCGTGAAGATCTTCGTTCTAGTAGCAATTAGAGCAGGACGCGCCAAGAGCGCGCGTCCGAAATCTTTAGGGTTTTTGAAGAATGGCAACACCGACCACGGCTCATTCGCGCGGCGGCGTGCTCGTCGCGTTGCTGCACGAGCTCGTGCGGGCCGCCGACTTCACGTGCTATGCCGACCTGCTCGAGGCCCTGAAGACCCGGGCAGCCGGCCTGCGGATTCGCTACGACGGGCCCGCGATTCACGACGCCGTGCGTCAGGTCGAACACAGTCTCGGCCGCTCGATCGTGACCGCCACGGCGCCCGACCCTGGCCCGTTTACCGCCGACGAGAAGAACGGGGCGCCGCTCAGTCACCACGACGCCGTGGAACTGCTCGACGCGCTCGGCGTGCAACGACTGCTGACGATGGCCGCGGTGCGACGCCTCAGCCCGTCAGAGATGGACCGCCGCCGCTGGCGCGACGATCAACGCAAGGCCTATCACGTGGTGCAGCAGGCGATTCTCAAGACGGCCCACCATGTCGCCGCGCTCGAGGATTTGATCGAAGCCGACCAACACTGCACGTCAACCGAAACCGAAGAAGGGAACACCATGACCGATCCGATTGTGGTTGCTATCGGGGTGCATCAACTGAACTGGATCGATGAGGCGCACACGCACGCGACCGTGCGCCTGAAGCCGACCGGCACCGACGTGATTTCGGTGCAACCCGATGGGCGCATCGAGACGCGGAAGGAAGGCACGCGCGGCCCGTATGAAGACGCGCTCGTCCTGACGGATCGGTTGATCTACGCGCCAGAAGGCGTCGAGGGGAACGTGTTCATCCTGCCGTATACGAGCGTGCTGCCATGACTTGGATACTCGCCGAGGAACTCCGTCCTCAAATTCCAGAGCGGTTCTTTCGTTGGCTCTGCCGGTTCCCGCGAGGGTGGATGCTCTTGCAGCCATTTCGCATGATGCTGTTTCGCAAGGTGCGCTATGAGCGAGCGCAGACAGAGGCGTAATCATGAGCTTCGCGACCCACTGGCCCGTGTTGTCGTCGCGGTCGACGCCGCCCGTCGTCATCGTGCCGCGGCCCCCGCTGCCGCCCTTCGATACGGCAACCACCGACCCCGAGACCGGCGCCCCATTGCCGGTCTACACGGAGCTCCGCGAGGCCCCGCCGCCGAAGGCTGACGTCGGCTGGTGGCGCGGCGACGCCTGGGGGATCACGATTCCGGATCTGCCGTGGGTGCCGGGCGGCGCGACGGGTCCCGCGCAGTCGCGGGTGCTGACCTACTTTCTCGATCGCTACGGCCTCGCGTTCGAAAAGCAGATCCTCGAGCAGCACCGCGCCAACGGCTACACGCACATCTCGTTGTCGCCGCAGGATTCCTTCGCCTTCGGCACGAGCGCCGACGATTACATCCGGATGGCGATCCGTTGCCGCGAGGCGGGGCTGTTCGTGCATCACCTGTTGCGGAGCAAATACTACACGTCGTCCAACCCGGATCTCTGCGCGCTCGACACCTTGGTGGACGCGCTCCTCGCCGAGCAAGCCGCCCAGGTGCTGACGCCGGCGTGGGAAATGAACTTCTGGTCACCCGAGGTTGTGCGCCGAATGATCGATCACGACGCCAGTCTGATTGGCGACGACGCCCGCATCATGTTGCATTTCTATCCGCACTACATCGCGTGGCCCCCAAACCACGAAACGTCGGCCGATTTCTGGCAGAAAAACTACGGCAAGGTCGACGGGTTGCTCTATCAGTGCGATCCGACGTGGACCGCCGGCATGATGGCCGCCCGCATCACGGACGGGCTGGACCGACTCGCGCCAGGCGGCATGTATGGCCTCGGCGACAGCGGGCGCGGTCATCCGATCGACTACGTCGTGTGGGAAACGATCGCGACGTGCCAATTCGGCAACTTGCGCGACGGCGATGGGCGCCTCGCCGATGAAGACCTCGGCAACCTGAAGGGTTACGAATGCACGTGCGCGCCGGGCCTGATGACGGTGAAGGGATTCGGGAATGGCGCGCGCCGGCCGGACGGCACGCCGCTGTAAAGGAGCACCACCATGTTGCCGACCTTGCGCCTCGTGTGCCTCGTGTTCGGGTTCGTCTGCTTCGTGCTGAGCGCGCTCGGTGTGAGTGCGCCCCGCGTCAATCTCCAATCGGCGGGCCTCGCCTTCTGGATTGCTGCCGTGTTCCTCGTGTGAACGCCGATGTTCGCCGCCAACACCGTCGTGCCGGTCGCCAAGTCGCGGATGGAAATCGAGCAGCTGCTCGAGCGCCACAAAGCGAAGCAATACGGCACGGCGGTCGACTACGACTTGCGGACGGCGCGCGTGCAATTTCGGTTGCACGATCGGATCGTCCGCTTCACCGTGGCGTTGCCCGACCCGAAACAACTCGGGGCGGGCAAACGATTGGAGCAGGCCGAGCGGCAACGGTGGCGGGCCCTATTGCTCGTCATCAAAGCGAAGCTTGAAAGCGTCGAGAACAAGATCGAAACGTTCGAGCAGGCATTTCTCGCCAACGTCGTCTTGCCGAACGACAAGACGGTGGCCGAGATGGTCGCGCCGCACATCGCGGTCGCTTACAAGGAAGGCCGGATGCCGCGTCAGTTGACGGCGGCACCGGAGGAACCATGATGATGTTGCCGCAGCGCCTAGAGAAAGCGTTGATCGACGCCGGCCTCGTGCCGAAAAACTGCCGGCGCCTCGAGGTCATCATCGCGCCGATGCAAGCCACTATCCTTCGTTACGAAGTGTTCGTCGATCAAGACGACATGGGAAAGCTGGCGACGTCGTTCGCGGCGGCGGTGGCACCAACAGAAAAGCCATGACGCGGCTGGATTGGGAGAACTTCGCGTATCTCGTCGTCATCGTGGTCATCGGGAACGCGACGTGGGCGATGCTCGAGCGCGCCATCAGGTCCATCGCGGAGTGGGTGCAATCGCGACGGTGGCGGGGATGACGCTCGAGTTCACCGTCTTTGGAGTGGCCCAACCGAAGGGGAACATGCGGGCCATCAACATTCCGGGCATGAAGTTCCCGATCGTCACCGACTCGAATCGATCGGTAAAGTCGTGGTCACAGCTGGTGGCAGAGGGAGCGAACCGCGCCTTGGCGGCATTGCCGAAAGAGAACCGCGCGATCCTCACGGGGCCGGTGCGTTTGACGATGGCGTTTCACCTGCCGCGCCCGAAGAAGTTTCACAAGCGAGGCGTGCCCGTCGCACACCTGACCGCGCCCGATTGGGACAAGCTGTCGCGCGCCGTCTCCGATGCGCTCAGTCAGGTGGTCTACGTGGACGATCGCCAAGTCGTCGAGGCGATTGTCGGCAAGTTCTACGCAGAGGTCGGCGAGCCCCCGCACGTGACGGTGCGGGTCGAGACAACGGCCGGTGTGCGGTCGATGCCCGTGCCGCCGGCGCCCTTGCCCTTGTTCGAGGAGGCCACACGATGAAACGCCTCTCGTTCGACGAGTCTGATGAATTGTTCGAGGCGATCACCCAGGTCTTGATGACCTACGGCGACGACGAGCTCGACGTGGCGACGCTGCACACCGTGATCAGTGGCCTCGAACTGATCCTCTCCTCCTACGAGGCCAGCCCGCAGGTTCGTGCATTGACCGCGCGCCTGGCCGAGGCGCGGGCGAATGTGCAGGCGCTGGCGCCCGTCGTCTCGCGTTACGCGGTGCATTAACGATGAAACGCGGTCAATCAAAAGAAGGCGCGCGTCGCGCCTTTCTGCGCAAGTGGGGTGGCCTCGAGGTGCTGCCTGGTGAACACCAGGACGTCACGCCCATCGGAGACGCGGCGCTCGCGGAAGTCCTGATCGCCATGCGGCGCGCGGGGCTGTATGCGCCCTCGTCGCCGGATCGGCAGTGCCGGTGGGGTATCAGGCGCTTAGTGACGAGGTTGCGACCATGATCATCTTCGCGGCCGATCATCCACGCGTGCTGGATGGCACCTACGACCGAGAAGGCTACACGCCTCGCGAACGGCGGGCTCAGGTCCGCGCCGCTCGCCGGCTCGGCGGCTCTCACTTGCCCAATGCCGCGGCAATTCCGTCGCGCGAGGGTGAGACCGCCGGGCCGGCATTCCACCGAAAGGACACCATGCGCTTCTTCGACGCCGACAAAGTCGGGTGCTACCTCGATGCGATCGACCATCGGGTCGAGAAGACGAAGGATGGCCCCGAGGTCAAGATGGTCGACTTGACGTTGCGGGTGCAACCCTTCACGCCGGAACTCGCCCTCTCCCTCGACCCCGACGTGCGCGCGCTCTTGTTCTCGATGAACGACGCCACACCAAAACCGAAACTCAAGGCGGTGCACTTCGCGCTCACGGTGCCGCGGCAGCAATTGCAGGTCGCGTTGTTGCCCGAGCTGGCGGAACAGATCGTATTCTGCGATTGCGATATCTCGGG
>Ga0247662_1000034_pt1 | contig 18744 bp, 20 predicted proteins | sample CNK03_metaG_FD_190127 | JGI IMG/M metagenome (GOLD analysis project Ga0247662, IMG submission 190127) | Soil microbial communities from Purdue University Martell Research Forest, Indiana, United States - CNK03 | ecosystem: Environmental > Terrestrial > Soil > Temperate forest > Bulk soil... | reverse complement strand
GCGTGTCGAGACGCTCGGGCTGCGACATCTTGATCGACGGCATCTCGGGGGGCGTCGAGACCTCGGGACTTTTGAACGCCAGGTGGGGGGCCAAGGCGCGGAAGATGCTCGCCATCGACTCGCCGACGCTCGCCGATACCTACCCCACCATCGGCTGCCTCTACTCGGAGGACACCAACGCCGGGTTCCCGACCGCGGACTCGGGCTATCCGGGGACGCTATGGGTCAACGACAACGGCACGCGCTACTCGCTGCTTCAGGAGTTCACGAACAACACCAACTACTCGGACGCTCCGGCCACGCACGCGCTGGCGAGCCAGTACACGATGAAGATGGTGCCGATCTGGATTGAGTCGGGCGACGGGGTGTATAACCGCGGGCAACTCACGGGAACCGCCGGCACCGACAAGTTCATGCAGCAGTACTTGTGCTGCGGCGCGCGCTCAGCACTGGCGACCCAGAACTGGGTCTACTTCCCGAATCTTCGGGCAACCCCTTGGCGCTGGAGCAAGGCGGTCAACATCGGTGCCGGGGAGGTGTGGCGCGGTTTTCCCACCGGCGCGTTCTCGCCGCTGTTTCCGCCGACGGTGACGACGGCCACGGCCTCGTCCACCGCGACCGCATGGACCGACGGCGATACCTACTACATCTCGGTCATCTTCCAGTTCGAGGACGGGTCCTATTCGCTGCCGTTCATCCCGCGGGCCGCCAACTCGCTACTCACGAGCGGCACCGGCCTCGTCACGGTCGGCTCCGACCTCGGGGCCGGGCATGGCATTGGCGGCACGAACAAGTACCAGTACGTGCAGTACGACAACATCCCCATCGGGCCGCAGGGGACGGTCGCCCGCATCATCCTGCGTTCGGAGAAGCAGACCCGCACCGCTTCGACCGACAACGTCACCGTTTCGCCGCTGGACCTTCGCGTTGTCGGCGTGCTCAGGAACAACACCCAGACGCGGTACGTGGACTACGCGGGCAACGACTCGTCGCTGGTCGAGGACGACGACGTGGTGCGGTTCGACTACATGCTGCCGCGCCGTGCTCGCTACATCGGCACCGGGGACCAGCGGGCCATCATCGGCTACACGCTCCCGAACACCGGAGCCATCATGCTCGCCCCGGTGTCGTCCAATAGCGCCACGGTCTACGAGTTCAACACCGACGACGCCGGGGCCATCTTCAGCACCAGCCACACCTACTACGTCCGCATCACCGCGACGGACGTGGAACTACACATGAACACGAACGGCGGCGCGGCGGTCTACGTCACGGCCCCGACCTACAGTGGCGGTGGCAGCAACGCCATCAAGTTCCCGTTCTCCACCTACGTGACGGTGGAGCAGTTGGTCGATGCCATCAACCTCACCGCCATCGGCTCGGCCTGCAATATGTGGCGGGCCCAGTTGGCCCCGGGCATCGACCCGACCATGGCCACGGCGAGCCTGACCAAGACCACGTTCGACATCGCCTCGACGACCACGAACGGCTCGACCACGGTCACGTCGGCGGCCCTGTTCGGCTCGGTCGGGGTGGGGATGAAGGTGGCGGGCACGAGTATCACCGCCGGCACCTACGTCGTCTCCAAGGCGAGCGCCTCCAGCATCACCATCTCCACGGCCGCGGCGAACCCGGGCACGGGCGCGGTGACGCTGACCTTCTACCAGAGCACTGGCGACACCGAGACCATCACGATTGCGGCGGCGGCCTCATACGGCTACATGCGCGCTTTCAACCCCGCGTGGCCGCTGCTGCTCCACATGAAGCCGTCGGCTTTCCCCGACTACGCGACCCCGGACAAGACCAGCATCTACTTCTCGGTCTCAAGCCCCGGGGCGGCTACGGCGGGTGTCTCGCTCGCCCCCAACAACTTCGTGGTCGGTAACCGCCGCATCACCCACTCGTCTCCGCGCTCCAATATGCCCCGCTGCTGCATGGGGATCGTGGACATCGAAGGGGCTGCCATCGTCGCTTTCAACGACGGCATCCACATGTTCGCCAACCAGAGGGGTGCCAATACCGGCGACGACTTCGACTACCGTATGTTCTCGGTCAACGACACCCGCGGCTGCATCAGTTACTTGGGGCTCTGCGCTGGCAACGGCTGGGCGGCGTATCCCACCACTCAGGGGATCGTGGTCACGGACAAGAACCGGCGCGAGTTCGTCATCTCCGGCGACATCTTCAACTCCTCGGACAACACGGGCGACTTGGCCTACGAAATCAAGAAGTCCGCTGCCGCAGCGTCCGCCGACTTGGACGACCAGTATTTCTCCATGGCGGTGATGGGAAGCAGGCTCCAAGCCGCGGTGCGGACCGACCCGTCCACCAACGCGGGCTCCGCTGAGGGCCGTATCCTGAGCTACGACTTCTCGCCGGGTGTGGATGCCTCGGGTGTGGAGGAGTTGCTGAACCCGGAGACGAAGGTCGCCTACATCTGGCACCCGCCCGCCATCTACAACGTCACCACGGGTGCTACTCCCATCGCTGCCATGGGTTCGGTGAGGCTCAGCACTGGCCGGGCCGACTACATCGCCTACGACACCAACGGTTCGCTGACCGGCGACGGCCGCATCGACAACATCAACACGGGCTCCAAGGACAACAACACCCAGTACATCGTCTATGCGGTCCCGGCCCCGGTGGTACCGAGTGACTACATGAGCCTATCGCCCCAGAGCATGGAGGCGACCCACTTGAGGCGTAACAGCAACGGCACGGTACAGATACTGTTCGCCAACGACCAGGTGCCGACATTCAACACGAGCTTCCCGCGCCTCTTGGCGACTGTCTCTGCCAAGCTCCAGTACCAGAAGCAGGTGCTGCCCATCGACCAGTCGCAGCGCGGCAAGACGGATATGTGGTGGATGCAGTGGTACTGCGACCAGAATGTCAGCCAATCAAGGCTCTGGCGGCTCGTGCTAAGATACGCAGAGCTAGAGAGCTAGGAGGCAAGGATGCCTTTCCAAGACCCAGGTGGCGGGGATCTTCCCCCGCCGTTCGAGCCCGGCGGCAAAGCGAATCGTCCCGGTCCTCCGCCTCCGGGCGGCGGCCCCGGCAGCGGTCCTCCACCGGGCATCTCCACGCTCTCGGGCGGCGGGATGAACCCGCAGATCCTCCGACTCTTGGCGGGCTTCAACAACAACCAGTTGCCCATCATGCTCAAGCGCAGGGGTCTGGGTCCGCAGCCCGGCCTGACTCCCGGGCCTCCGGGCCGTGGCGACACGGTGCCGGCGATGCTTTCCCCGGGCGAGATGGTGATGAATACCGGGGTGACGCAGGACCCGGGGACACTGGCGATGCTCGCGCAGTTGAACCAGCAGGGGGCGCAGAACATGCCCCCACAGGTACAGGGCTACGAGCACGGTGGCATGGTCCCGGGCGGACAGTACTGCCCCCACTGCGGTATGCCGCACGGGCAGGTCCAGCACTTCGCCTTCGGTGGCGTGGCGGTCCAGCCCGGGGCCTTCTCCGGCCCCTCGATGGCTGGTGGGCAGCCGCAGGCTCCGGCCGGTGGCGGGTTCGGAGGTGGCGGGTGGGGGAATGGTGCTGGGCTATTGAACAAGCTCCGCCAGCCCACGCCCCAAGGAGCAGCGGGGGGTCCGGGCGGGGCATTCGGCCCGGGCGGCTACACCTACAACCCCGAGGGCGGGATCACGAACGTGGACCCGAACAACCCGTGGGGGACCTATCAGGGCAACCGCGACCCCTCATTCTCAGGGCAGGGGGCTCGGAACCTCGGCAACTACGGGCAGGCGGGCTACTTCGACCCGCGCGGGAACCAGATGCTCTTGAACTCCGCTCTGGAAGGGGCCCAGGGGACCGCCAGTGCCCTCCAGAGGCAGCAGATGACTCAGGCTGACTTGGGAGGCTTGGACCCCGCCCAGCGGGCTGTGGCGAAGCTACAGGCGCTCCGGGACACCGGCCGCGGGGTGCAGGACATCATGGCGAACACAAGGGCTGGGGTGCTGGGGAACGCCAACGACTTCGCCCAGCAGTTGTACCTCCAGCAGCTTCAGGGGTCACTGGGCCAGATCGGGCAGACGAACGGTGCGCGGCTCGCTGACTGGGCTGCCGGGAATCAGGCCAACCGCGAGCACAAGAATCAGTGGAGCACGCTGGCTGGCGGGGTGCTTGGCTCGGGGCTCGGCGGCTATCTGGGCGGAATGGGAAGGCCCGGTGGTGGTGGCGGCGGGATGACCGCCACGATTGACCCGGGCGTGTATCACCCCAGCGGCCCGTTCCAGCGCCCCGGCAACTTCCCGGGGCAGCAGCCATGACACCCGTCCCGTTCTATCCCGGTGACGGCCCGGACCTGACTGACCCGAACACCTATCCCAGCCAATGGGACCCGGCGGTGGCGCAGCAGTTCGCCACGCAGTTGATCCCCTACCACAACCCGAACCTGATTCCCTCGCCGGGCATGAGAATCGGCCCGCTTAGGCTTTCGGGCTCCGGGCTCGACGCTGCATCTCTGGCAGTCTTGTCGGCGCTCCAGAACGGCCCGAGGCCGCAGGGCTTCGGCCAGAGCTTCGCTGCGGGACTCGCTGGAGGCTTGGCGCAGGGGCGGTTCAACCAGGCGCAGGGCCGGGCGGCGGCGAACCAGTCCGCGATGGATGCGGCAGCGCAGGACGAGAAGGACAGGAGAGCCGCAGCACGCGAGTTCGCCATGGGATTGGCTAAGCATCGGTGGTCGCTACAGGCACAGCAGGATACCGGCCGCCAGATGTTCACACTCCCCGACGGCACGCAGATTCCCATGACCGCCGCAGTAGCCAACGGACTTGCGACGAAGCAGGGTGTGATTCCGACGCCGACGGCCAAGACTCCTCCTCCCAAGGTCGATCCCGCGACGATGGACCGCCTGCACAGAATCGCGCAGGGCATCAAGGAGGGACGGCTGTCGCCCGACCTCGAAACCTACGGACGTGACACGAACGTCAAGGTCGCCCTCGCCGACGAGCTTCTGAAAATCGGCGTTGACCCGAAGCATCTCTCCGAGCAGTACCTCGCCGAGAAGGCGTTTCTCCGGTCCGCCAACGGACCCGTCGCTCTGCGGCTCACCCGCAACGTGATGAACACCAAGAACAGCATCCCCGTATCTCGGAAGTTGATTGGCGACGTTGAGTCCGCCATCCCGCGCGGCACCGTAAAGATTTTCAACAAGGCGACGATGGTCGCGGCGTTGAACGGGGCTTACGGGCCTCAGGCATCAGCGGCTGCGGCCAAGCTGAACATGCAGTTGAAGGGGCTCGCGCTGGAACTCTCTAACGTCTATCAGGGCGGCACGGCCCCCTACGACAACACCATCCGGGCGCTCATGGACACGCTGTCGTCCGACTGGAACGTGGACGCGCTCAACGGCGCGCTCGACGTGGCTGGAATCGACCTCGGAGTCCGTATCCAAGCGATGCGGGACGTTGGTCCCATCGGTCTCGGGGCCGACAACAAGCCGACGAACATCCCGGGTCTGGAGTCTGACAGCAATGCTGTCGCGCCAGTCGCCCATACGGGGAACAATGCGGGCAAGGCATTCCTCGACTCGCTTCGCACCGGGAGGAAGAAATGAACGCCGGACGCACGGTGATGATGATCTTCCCCGGAGATACCCAGCCGACTCCGGTCCCGAACGACTCCAAGACTGTCGCGCAGGCAAGAGCGGCCGGAGCGAAACTGCATCTCTCGACAGGGCAGTTGGCGGTCAAGTATTTCGCCGACGCCGCGCCGTCGCTGGGGTCGTTCACGGGTGGTCTGCTCGGAGCCGGAGGCGGGGCTGCCGCCACGCCAGAGGCGCTCGGCTTCGGTGCAATCCCCGGCCTAGCGGCTGGCTCTGCTCTCGGCCGCACGGCTGGTTCCGCTCTCCAGATGGGCGCCTACGGGGCCGCTGGCATCCCGTTCGACGCCAGCCCGCGAGCCGTCGCCGGGAACCTCGGCATGAACGCGGCTGTCGGCGGCGGTGAGGGTGTGCTCCAGGGAATCACCGGCGGCCTGCTCCCGAAGGCTGCTCCGGGAATGATGAAGTCGGCCGTGGGCAACGCACTTCCGGGTGCCGAGGAAACCGCGCTCAAGGCCAAGGACGTGATGTCGAACAACCGACTGGCGCAGCTCACCGGGGAAATCAAGGGTCACTCCGCGGCCGTGCAGGCGGCTATCGACGCCGAGACGGCTGCCGGGAAGCGAACGATGAATCCGAACATCCTCATCCGCTCGCTGCGCGCTCTGCGGAATCGGGTGCGGGCGGCGGACATCCCGGGACGCACGACCGAGAACGCGGTGGACGACGCGCTGAAAACCACCATGGACAAGATTGGTCCGCAGACGACCCCGGCGAGCACCATCATGGCCCCGGGACGCGGGACCGCTGCAGCCGTCTCGGGTCCGGCGCGACCGGCAGTCACGACCCCGGCTGTCCCGCTCACCGCGAGGCAGGTGGAGAACGCAAACAAGTTCGCGCAGGACGAAATCTCCAAGCTGCTAGATGCTCGCGCTCGCAACGGCGCGCTGGACCCGACCCCCAAGGAACTTGCCTACCAGCAAATCGAGCGGGTCACGCGCTCGTGGCTCCGGGGCATCCCGGATGTGGCGAAGAACAACGCTGCCGCGAGTTCCAAGATCGCTCGCCGCGATGTCATCTTCGAGGCACTGAAGCGCAAGCCACCGACGGGGGCTACGGCTGCAACCGTGGCGGGAAGTCTCGGCTACGGCGTCTCGCATGGCGACCCGAGGATGTTGCTCCTGGGACTGCCCGCTGGGGCCATCCAGCACATGGCGGGCTCGCCAGAGGCGATGTCGCGCGCTGCCATCCTCGCCAACGACCCGAACTTCGCCCGCATCCTGAACCTCGTCCCGAGGGGCGCGGTGCTCGGCGCGAACGAGTTCCTGAACCTCGGCAATCCCGGGCTGCCCCGCCCGTGACCACCGGGGTCCTGAACTACCCGCGGCGCCCGCTCACCGAACGAGAGCGCGGAATCCGGGAGACGATAGACCGCATCGGTGACACGCACCCGCCCTATGTCTACGTGCCCGTCAGCGAGGCCGGGACCTTGCAGGGAATCATCAACTCGCTCACGGGTACTGGCGGCGGAGTCATTTGGCTCGGGGACGGAACCTACGCCGCGGGGGATTTGGTCATCAGCGGAAGCAATAATATTCAAATCTGGGGCGTCGGGATGGAGCGGACGATTCTCACCGGCAGCCTGACCATCGAGAACAGTGGAAACGTCATCAAAGACCTGTGGCTATTTGGCGACGGCAAAGCGTTCGCCTGCAAGGTATACAAGTCTGGTGCAGGAGAATCTCGCAGCAACTTCCAGAAGGTAAGGTTTGGTGGTAACTCCGATGTCACCGGAAGGGCGCCCTCCGGGGATGGCCCACAGGTCGGTCTCTGGCTGGACGGTGCCATCGTCTCGGTCTGTGACCATTGCCTGTTTGCTTTCTGCAACACGGGCTCCGGCCTCTACGTGAACTCGACCAGCGGCACGTACAGCACGAACTGCAACTCATTCAGAGACTGTACGTTTAACGGCAACGCGGGCTACGGCGTCGAAATCATCGTGGGCGGAGATGGCGTTGCGTCCATGCTGCTGCACAACTTTGTGGGCGGCAACATGGAGGACAATGCGAGCGGAGAGGTGAAGGTTGATTCCGCTATCGGCATCCGCCTGCAAGACATCGACTTCGAGACGACCAAGACGATTGGCGCGACGCTAGACATCACCGCGAGTAACGTGATTGTCGAGAACTGTCACGGTGTCGTTGCCGGCGGCGGAGCGGTGACGCGGTTCTTTTTGATCGCCGCCGGACGGTCAGTGGTTCGCTACTGTCGCATCTCCGGTAACTACACGAGCCAAGACATTGGCGTGTTTACCGATACCGGGAACCGCGTGTTCGCGCACGACAACCAGTGGGAAACGCCACTGGGAACGGCCGGTAACGTCACCGTGACCCCGAGATGGATAAACAATCGTGCCAGCGAGCAGGGGTATTCGTGACGAGGCCAACCGTGACTTGGCAGCGCGGGCTTCAGTATTTTGGCGGCCACACATTCGTCCCCGACGGAGCTACATCGGCCGGGGCGGGCCTTGGGGCGGGATGGACCACGGGGGCCGTTGGCACCCTGAGCCATGCAACCCCCGCGGCGACATTCGACACACAGATGAAACGCACGGTTTGGACGGAGGCAGGTGCGTCTAATAACCAGGAGCTTGGCCCGCGCCAATCGCTGGCCAGCGAATACATCTACTGGCCCGGGAACGCGCGCTATTGCGGCGGTTTCTATATGTCCGCAATCTTCCGTATCGAAACGTGGAACAATGATGCCGGAAGACTGTTCGTGGGATTCACCGCGAGCGCCAACCCCGTCTGCATCTCGGACACAATCCCCAACAACACTACGGGACTGTGGCACGACACGACCATGGGGCAGGATGTCCTCAAGTTCATCACGCAGAACAACGGTGGGTCGCTGACAAGCCTCGACGTAACAACCCACGCCGCGAACCCGGGGATCCTGGTGTCTGGAACCACGTTCCTCTGGGAAATGTGGCACTACCCGAATCAGAACACGAACCCCGGAGTCAACTGCAAGCTCAGCGTCTACGATGTCTCCACTGACTCCGAGGCCATAGCGTTCAATCGCGTCAAGAAAGTAAAGTGGCAAGAGCAAGGAAACACTCTGACCACCAACAAGTTCATGGCTCCCCAATGCCAGATGAGCAATGGCCTGGATGCGACGGCGGGTCACTTCGCTATCGGAGTGGCCAACATCTACTGCGCCCCGTGGTCGGGGGAGATGGACTAGCGAGGTAGACCCAAGTCCCGCCAGCCGGTAGGATTGCCGGGGGCAACTCGGCCAAGGAGGGCCATTCGATGCAGCGCAACACCCACCTGAAACTGGCAACTAAAATCCAGTATTTGGGCTCGGACCCGTCCGCCTGCTGGGAATGGCCGGGTGCGGACAACGGCACTGGATATTGTCAGGTGTGGTTCGAGGACAGGGCGCGCTACGTCCACCGGCTGTCTTACGAGATGTTTCGTGGTCCGATCCCCGCGGGCTTGGAGATAGACCACCTCTGCCGCAATCGCAGATGCGTCAATCCCGAACATCTTGAGGCCGTCCCCAGGTCGGTCAACGTTACTAGGGCGATGCCGTTCAGACGACGGGCCGGGCTCAGTGGCAGGAAAACGCATTGTCCGGCCGGGCATCCCTATGCCGGGGACAATCTCTACGTTCCTCCGTCAGGAGAGTACCGCTGCAGGGAGTGCTCCCGCACGAAGTGGCGCGAGCTGTACCACCGCCGTAAGCAATCAACTGTGCAAGGAGGCACACCTTGAACTCATGGAAGAAGTGGGGCCTCGGGCTCCTGCTGTTGGCGGGTGTAGCGGGCAGCGCGGGCGGGCAGATGCAGGTGGGCGAGCCCAACTCGTTCCACGGCATCCTTCAGGGCCAGCCGGTCGTGGGCATCAACCGCACCGACTCCACGGCCCGGCTCCTGACCGTGAGCAGCGGCGGCGTTCTCAGCACCGCCGAGAGCGCCCCGGCGATGGACGCCAACCTGACCTTCCCCAACATCATCGGTCCGATTTCCACGCTTGCCCCGGGCGGCGCGGACTCGTCGGCCATCCTCGACACGCATCGCATGCGGCTCGGGACGCTGCTCATCAAATGCACCCCGCTTTCCATTACTGGGGCCGACTCGCTGTTCTCCATCCGGCTCGGGGTGCAGATCCGAACACACTTGAACGGCGCCGGGGATTCGTCTTCCACGTTCGCCTTCTACCAATACGGCAAGAGCGATGTCGGCGCTGTGACAACCACCGCGAGCCAGACCGACAGCACCGTGGCCGGGCAGATTCTCAACTCCCTGAATCTCGCCGCTGCGGTGAACAGTCCCTACTCGGGCGAGTTCACCGTCATCGTGGCGTTCAACCGCGTTGGTCCCGGAACCTCGATTCTTGGTTCTCTCGGCCAGAAGACATTCACGTATCCCAATGGCATCGCCATCCCGCTTTCGAGCCTGTTCGGACGAGACATCTACTCGCCCTCCACAAGTGTCCGCATCCGCAACCTCGGATCGGCGGGCAACACCCGCTCCTGCGCGCTGACCGTTCACCTCGTCGGGACGCCCCTATAATGGGCGGCTTCCGCAGGTTTGCGGCCGGGCTCTGCCTCGCGTCCCTGTTCTCCGGCCAGGTGGCGCAGGCCAAGTCGCTCATTGTCTATGCACCCAACACCGAGTCCTTCGGTGCCGGAACGAGTTACTTGGCAGCGCCGCAGCTCAACAGGAACCTGCGCGCGGTCGCGTCAATCATCGCCCTGACCGGCGGCCAGGTGTCGCTTGTCAAAGCCCAGAGCACCAAGAGCGAATGGCTGCGGCTTGGTCAGGGTGTCTGGGGCAGTGATGCTGGCCAATACGTCGAGCAGTTCGACGCCACGATTCTGATAGACCAGTTCGCTACCGCCGGCATCATCAGGACCGACTCCGTTGCGAAGTTCGCTGCATTCCAGGGCGGTTCTGCTCATATCGGGCTGGCGAAGCCGATGCTCATACTTCGCACCAACGGACCAGCCATTGGCAGCGCCGGAGGCGTTGTCCCAGATTCAACGAACGGCGGAGCCGTCGCTTTCGACTCCGGGCCGGGCAAGGCCGTGCATTTCGCCGACGACCACCTCGATTTTCTGACTTCTGCCTACACTGTGTCGGCTCAGAATCTGGCGACCAAGGCGAACGTCAGGCGCATCCTGTTCACCAATATCCCACAGGCGGACTATAGGATTTCAAACGGTACCAACTCCGGCGCGACCCTCGGCTGCCGCAACTGCGATAGCCTGATGAACTATGCCGCTAACGACTCCTGCGTGCTTTGGGACAAGAACTGGAGCGTTATCTTCCCGGCACAGGCGAGCACCATCACCTTTGCATCGCCATGGGGAAGCGGAGGGCTGGCGGATTCCATCGGCAATACGGTTGGCGAGCCGAGGGATCCGCCGACCGAGGGCGACTGGGCGATCCTGCTCTGTGCCCTGGCTCATCTCGACTCGCTCTCCGGCCACAAGGTTCTTGGCGACAAGACGATCCGTATCGCCCCCGTGGTCTATGGAGGGCTCGCCCGGGACAACCGCCATTCGTGGAACTGGAACAAGTCGCAGGGCATCAACGATGCCGACACCTCCAGCTTCTACGCCTTCCTCGACTCGCTGGCGTCTCGCCCGGACATCAAGATCACCTTCGCCGTGAACGTGGACTCGGCGACGACCTATGCCCGCGACATCATCAAGATGAAGGGCATCACACAGGCGCGGTTCACGCCGCAGGTCTGGGACGGCATCAACGACACGTCACTGACGGCCTACGCCGGGTTCCCCAAGGATATCTTCGGCCGCTACAACAGGCGTGCGGCCTATGGAGATTCGGCGACTCACGCGCTTTACAATGGGGGGTCGGATTCATCCATCTACTGGCAGTTGAAGCGCGCGAAAGCAATGTGCGACTCGCTGTTCGGCGGGCGCACGAGCAAGGTTCTGGCTGCCCCCGCCGACGACTGGAGTCCGAAGCAGTTGCTCGGGGCATTCCAGAACGGCGGCGGCATCACCATCGACTCGGTCATGTATGCCATGCAGCTGGCTGGTTTCACCGGCATCATTGCCGACGCCCAGGACCCTGACGCCAACGCGAGCAAGACGAACTCGGGGCCGTCCAAGACCAACCCGCGCGGATACTACAATCGCCAGCAACTGTTCAGTAGCGGCAGCATCTCCGGGCTCAGGAACTTCAAGATCCTCTGCCACTCGGGCTTCAACATCATGGGCGGACGGTCGCAGGCCGAGTGCTTCAGCGGCCCCGGGGCCGGCTCGGGCACCATCGACTCGTCGTCCTCGCCGCCGCGGTCTTTCTTCGTCATCTACAAGGAACTCGGGCGGCTCTGGTCCTCGAATCTTCTTGCCTACGACGAGAGCATGGACCTGTTCCCCTACGATGACCCGCAGACGGACCTGATGTGGATCGGCAACGACATCCTACACCGCAAGGTGGATGTCACGCAGGCGCAGCGCCGGAGCCCTATCAAGCACGGCAACATCGTCCGACTCTCCTGCGGCGACCTCTCCGGGGCGTCGGGCTCCGGCATCGTGCCCGCGGCGACGATGTGGCACGTCCTGAAGGCTGCGGCGAATGCCATGTACGTCATCAACAAGCTCGCCGGCCGCACGGTCGTCACCTTCGATTACCCAGAGAACATCGACCCGTAATGAGCCGCATCTTCCTGGTCACCCAGACCGGCCCCGCCCTGAAGACCCACAAGGGAGAGGGGCCGCATCTGCGTCGGCTGATCGCCAACAACAAAGTGGAAGTCGAATCCGCCGACGAGTGGTGGATTGCTCTGGCCGACAGCGCCAAGCAGGCCCGGGCTTACGTCGCCGGGGGCGTGCAGGAGAGAATCTTGGCCAAAGGCGGGAAAGCGAAGGGCCATCCAGCACCGCAGCCGAGTGGTGGCGGGACGGGTGGGGGTACGGGCACGACGCCCATCGTCAACGGCTTCCCGCATATGTGGCGCTACTCCTACACGTCCGGCTCGGGCGATCCGATCATCTCCACTACGAACGTGTTCAATACGGCGCTCATCGCCCAGATCGCGCGCTGGCATCTGACCACCATCAACATCTCCCCGTTCAACAACTCGGACCTGCCGGTCCACAACGCCATCTTCGCCCTACTCAAGGCACAGAACCCGGACATCAAGATATACGTCTACAACACCTTCTCTGTTCTGACCCAGAACCTCGGGCCCAACCCCACGTCCTTCGTGCGCGAGGCATGGCTTTTGATGACGGTCCCAGACCGCCGTCTCTACGACAACGTCGATGGGCTTCCCTACCCGAACGACAGTATCTTTGGTGGTGCTTTTCACCTGCCCAATATCGGCCCCGCGAACTACGCCAACCTGTGGAAGAAGTACGTGGGGACGGCGGACGGGTACTGGCTCGACTACTACATCGGCATCATCTCGGCGGCCCGGTTCGTTGGCTCTGGTCACACCGTGGACTTCGCTCTTGCTGGCTACGGTAGCTCAGCGGCCATGGATACCGCCTTCACCACGGCGATAGACGCTGTTACCACCATCCTGCAAACCGACCCGCTCCCGGTGATCGTCAACGCCGGCCAGCTATCGACCGATGCCAGCGTGCTGAGGAATGACGGCGAGTTGATGGAGAACTGGCCGCCCATCACCGGGGCCTACCACACGTTCGACGACTGCATGAACCACGCCCTGCTCTGGCAGGGCACAGACCCGACCGGAGACGGCGGCGTTTTCCTATCCGTGAACACGGACAACGCTACCCAGACCGATGCGGGGTTCAGGCAGCCGGCGAGGTTCACTCTTGGTTCGGCCTGCATCGCTGGCGGCATGGCCTACAGCGGCCACGCCGTGAACAACAACCTGCTCACCGCGAACAACGACATGCTGATATGGGCTGACGAGTACACCGTGGACACGAACGGCGTGAGCGACGGGGTGGGGACCATCTCCGCCAACCGCGGCTGGCTCGGACGCCCACTGGCCTTCGGCTTCAAGCACTCGAGCGGCTGCTGGGTACGTGAGTTCACGAATGGCATCGTCATCGTCAACGGCTCCGGCAGCAACATCAGCCACCCACTGACCGGGAACTGGCGCCGTATCCAAGGCGTGTTCGACACCACCGTCAACAACGGTGCTGCCGTCTCGGGCTCTGTGTTCGTGCCCACGAGCGACGCCCGGTTCCTGCTGAGGGCCGCATGATCCGCCCCGACCCGCACGTCCCGCTCCGGGACCAGGACCCGACGGTCCTCTTGGCCCTGACCGTTCTCGGGGAAGCCCGGAATCAGCCATATCAAGGAAAAGTGGCCGTGGCGCAGGTGGTGAGGAACCGGATGGATGCGAAGGACATGACCGTGGCGCAGGTGGTGCTCGCCCCCTGGCAGTTCTCCAGTTTCAACCCCGGAGACCCCAACCTGATGCTGATTCAGGACACTGTGGCCAAGCAGGCAGGGAACATCGAGCCCGGGCTCTGGGAATCCTGCCTTCAGGCGGCCGAGAGTGCCCTAGGAACGCCTCGTGAGATAGACCCGACCGGAGGGGCCAGCCACTACGTTGTGGCCGAGCTGTGGGCATCCTCGGCGGCCAAGAGCAAAAGTCCCCCTTGGTATAGCAAGCGTTGCGTGGACAAAGGCGTGACGGAGTTTCTCATTCAAATCGGAGCGCATGTATTCGCTAAGACCAAGTGGTAGGGGGAGGGTGGGCCGCGATGGAGAACAACGCAGAGGGGAACGGCTGGCCGGAGTACCGCCGCGAGGTGATGGGTGCCATCCGCGACCTGAAGAACGACCTCAAGGCCGTGGACGGTAAGGTTGACACGCTCGGGCTGGACGTAGCAGGGTTGAAAGTCAGGGCTGGCGTGTGGGGCCTGTTGGGCGGTGCGATTCCGGCAGCCGCTGCCATTATCTGGCAGGCCATCTCAGGGAGGAGCAAGTAGCCATGGACCCGGTTACGCTAGCGACGCTGCTCGTGGGTTACGCCGGGCAGTACGCGAAGGCCCACCCCAAGTTCCCCGTGTGGGCGGCGCAGGCCATCATGCTCGGCGCGGGGATCGGCTGCTACGTGCTCGCCCACCCCCCAGTCGGCGACTACGTCTACTGGCGTGACGGCATCCTGTTCGCCTTCGGATTGCCCGGCATCGCGTCCACCGCAGCGTCCATCGGCGCTGCTCCCAAGACTGTCAACTAGGAGGAATCATGGCGAAGAAGCACCCCGGGTTTCGCGCTGTTCAGGCCAGCATCGCCGCCAAGGAAGGCATCCCGATGAAGAACGCCGGGGCCATCCTCGCCAACGCCGGTCGCAAGGCTTCGCCCGCGGCCAAGGCCGCCAACCCGCGGCTGAACCGCATCCGCGGAACCAAGCGGGGTTCCTGATGATTTCCTATCGCATAGGGGTGGCCGTGATGCTTCTCGTCTACGGCCTCGTGTTTCGTTGCGGCCCTGCGTCGGCACAGACACCAGCGCCTGCACCCGCCTCGCCAGCACTCTACGAAATCAGCAGCTGGTCAGTCGGGCTCGGTGCTGGCTATGAAGCCGTTGTCCCGGAGGCAGGCTCGTCGCGCGGCGGCCCTACGGCAATCGCGTACCTCGCGCGACCGCTGACCCAGTTCGCCTTCGTCGCCCGCGGGTCGTGGAATGTGGTGGATGGGGATGTGCGGGTCTCGCCCGGCATCCACTACCGATTTCCGGTGGCGGGCCAGCACTTCGCTGCGGCTCTCAACTACGACTTCTACGCTGTCAACAACACTCCGAATCCGCCGAATGAGTGGTCGGTGGGACTATTGTTCGGGCGACAGTTGGGAAGAACTCTGGTTCTGGGAGCATCCGCTAGCTACGGGCTCGACACCCACGACTTCCGCCCCGTCGTCCAGCTGACCCTGCCGCTCCACACGGGGAGGAACTGATGGCTTTCAACTTCACTGTCCCGCTCCCCGGCGTCCTGAACGCCGCCTTCCTTGCCCTCGTCAACAAGCTCACCGACTTCGAGGAGATCGGCGCCAAGGCTGCTGAAGCGGCGTATCCCGGAGCGGGTGATGTCGTCCGCGCGGCTTACCGTAAGTACGAGGCTCCCGTGTCGCAGGCCCTCGACGCCGTGGCCATTGTCGCCAAAGCGGCCGTGGAACTCGGGGACGCTGCGCGGACGCTCCACGCCATGGTCAAGCCGGACCCGACGGACGCGTCTTAGCATGATTGCGAACATCCTGTTCTGGCTGCTGATGGCCGGGTGTGTCGCTGCCATCGTCTGGCTCATCGCCCAAGCCATTCTGTTCACGCTCGCGCAGACGCTCTCGGACGACTAGGGGGAATCTCATGGCAACGCCGAAGAAGCCCGCGCCGAAGGCGAAGCCCGCCAAGGGTATCGTCACCGCCAGGGTCGGCAACTACCGGGCTCCCGTGGATACGACGGGGATGGACCCGGAGATGATGGCCACGATGGGGATCAAGCGCGCGAAGAAGCCCAAGTAGCCCGGAGACTCCGTGAGTGAGGCCGCACTCGAACGTCGGCTCTGGTTCATGCTCTCGTGCTCGGACATCATCTGGCGGAAGCCCAAGAAGCACACCTACGCCATGGTGGTGGTGGAGCAGGGGAAGCGGCACCGCATCACGCTACCGCCCGACGCCGACGACGAATACACCCTCAGAACGTTGCTGCACGAGTTGCTGCACGTCACGGTCCCCGGTGAGCTTGGGGCTTTCGGGGTCTTCGAGGAGGACATCCTCGAACGGGTACTGGAACCTCGCATGATGGATTTCCTGATGCGCCGGCCGCGCCTCCATGAACGGTGGCTCCGGGCCGTCAGGCAAGCGAGGAATCCCAAGGAGGGGTAGTGGGCGACCCGGCACATAGTCCGCAGACCTCGCGGGTCTGCAAGTCCTGCCAGCGTGAGCTACCGCTGACCGAAACCTACTTCCGCCGCACCATCTGGGACGGCCATCCGGGGTGGCGGAACGTGTGCCGGGCCTGCAACAGCAAGAAGGAGCGGTCCCGAATCTATGCCCTCCGGGATGCGGGCAAGGAAGCCCAAGCCGCGAATCCCGCCAAGTTCGTACCGCAGGTGCTTGGGGAAGGCGGGCCGGAGGGCGGCTACACCGAACACCCGGACGACGGCTATCGCTTCGTCTGTCTGCCGGATTCCCACGGCGACCTGATCGACTGGCCGGCGGCTGAAGCTGCCTTAGCCTTCATCCGCTTCTACAAGCCGGTGCGGGTGTTCCTGCTCGGGGACCACGTGGACTTCGCCGCCTTCTCGCGGTTCGACAAACCCCCGTCGGACATCTCCCGGATATCGGATGACGTGGGAGCGTGCCGGAAGTTCCTGAAGCTGGTGCGTGAGTCGGCCCCGCAGGCGCGCATCAGTTACCGCAAGGGGAACCACGAGCATCGCTTCCAGAAGCATCTATGGAAGCACCAGGAGCTGGCGAAGACGCTGGAGCTGGAAGGCATGGACCTGCCCCACGTCCTGCGGCTCTCGGAGCAGGGGATTGAGTGGATTGAGTCCGGGACCGAAGTGGTCAATGCCTCGCTGATTATTAAACATGGTCATATGGTGAGGATGCGCTCGGGTTACACCGGCACGGGCGAGCTGGAGCGGAACGGCATCTCGGGGGTCTCGGGCCACACCCACCGGCTGGCGCAGATATACAAGCGGAGCCGGGTGGGACTCATGACCTGGGTGGAGTCCGGGTGTCTCTGCAAATACGACCCCGAGTACATGGAGGGGCAGGTCTCGGACTGGCATCAGGGCCTCTCCTTCGGGACTGTCGCTCTCCGCGGCGGCGGGTTCAATGTCCACACCGCGCCGATCATCAAGGGCAAGGCGAAGGCGCTGGGGAAGGAGATAGGCCCATAGTGGACATCCAAGCCGCCATCGCCGCTGCGTGCGACCCCTCCTCCGGGAGCTACGGGGGCGTGGTGCACGTCCCCTCCGGCATCTACCTGCTCGATTCCGGGCTCAGGTTCCCGGGGAACGACAACCCGAACCTGAACGCGCAGGTCACACTGCAAGGCGATGGCATCAACAGCACCGTCATCTACACTAACACCCCCAACCTCGACTTGGTGACGGTGGCCCGGAGCCACGTCAGTATCAAGGGCATCTACTTCCAGGGCTCACAGCAGCAGGGCACCGGCCGCGGCATCGTCATCAGCAACCCGGTGAACGGCAAGGTGCTGGACAGCATCCACCTGGAAGACGTGTACGTCGCTGCGACCGAGCGCGAAGCCCTGTACGTCCCGGACGGCTTCCCGCATCTCCTGTCCCAGCCCGCCTACGACCGCATATCGGTGGTGACGAGCTATCTCCGGTGCTGGTTCGACTCCAACATGGTCGCGGACTCCGGGCTCGCCTACATCGGGCGCTGGAACACGACGCACCGGTTCACCGAGTGCCAGTTCACGAACTTTAAGGGTCGGGCCGTGTGCCTGCACGGGGCCGATGGTACGAGCTTCCGCGACTGCATCTTCGAGGCCGGGGACAACTCACGGCCCTACGTGGAAGGCGTGGGAGCGACCTCGACGCTGCTCGACCATTGCTGGTTCGAGGACCATGCCACGTCGTCACCGCTGGCGGTGTTCACGAAGCACGACAAGGCGAGCAGCAACTGGGTGGAGCGCGACTTGATACAGCGTAGGGCGTAGCGATATGTCCAATCGGACATAGGGGAAGCGGGCAGGGACGCCCGGCGCAGGGATTGCGGGGCCGCGACGGATTACGCCGCGGTCCTTCTCCGTCTATCCAAGGCGTTTCCCGCACCGCGAACACCGTATTTGCATAACGTATCGACTTTCAGGGTTCCCATCAGAGAACTCAAGTCGCGCATACCTGAGGTGCCAGCCCATCCAGCACAGAAACTTCTTCACGCCGCCCTCCCTCTCCTAGCCAGCGCCTCTCTCACGACTTCCCACCGCTCCGGCCAGCGCAGCCGCCACCAGCTCCGGTGCAAGCGGATCGAGACATGCACCTGGCGGTGGCACTCGGCGCAGAGCGCGAGCCCGTTCTCCACGAGATGCACGACAGAAGGTGCGCGACCGCAGACGTGGTGGCCTTGCAGCTCACCTTTACCCCCGCAGAGCACGCACCGATGCCGGTCACGGCGAAACACCGCAGTACGCCACGCCCTCATGGCCAGCATCTTCCGCTCCCAGCCCTTGGCCCGCTTGTTGGGGCGCGAG
>Ga0247662_1000033_pt1 | contig 18818 bp, 31 predicted proteins | sample CNK03_metaG_FD_190127 | JGI IMG/M metagenome (GOLD analysis project Ga0247662, IMG submission 190127) | Soil microbial communities from Purdue University Martell Research Forest, Indiana, United States - CNK03 | ecosystem: Environmental > Terrestrial > Soil > Temperate forest > Bulk soil... | reverse complement strand
CCGGTGAAGGGGTCGATGAACACGTCGCGCGAGGAGTTGGTGTCCGAGCCGGTGGTGTCGCCCCACAACTGGTCCGGGCGCGCCATGAAACTCGGCACCGAGGAGGTGTAGCCGCCGGTCCACGGGCCCCGGACGGCCGTGAGGAGTGGTCCCTGCCCGGCTTCCTCGGCCACTAGTCCATCACCTGCGCGATGCGGTCCTGAAGCTGGCTACCCAACACCGCGCCGCCGTAGACCACGTCCAGCACTTCCTTCGGCACCCCGCGCAGGATGTTGTCCAAGAACGCCTGGCTCGTCTCCTTCTTCAACTTGGCAATCTCGTAGGCCAAGAGCGTGGAGACGACCCGCGAGTCGTAGTGGCCGATGTCGGGCCAGTCTCCGATGTTGGTGATCTGGATGGCGATGGGCACGCGCATCGTCAGGTAGCGGGTGCGGTTGATGACGGGGTAGGCCCACACGCGCCACTTGTCCGCACCCGAGGCAGCGGTATCGCTCTGCGGGGATTCCGCGGCGACGTGGGTCCACTCACTCGCACCTTGCGCCAGTGCGTGGTCGCCGTCGTAGTTCAGCATCTCCAGGATGGTCTGGACCGACACCCGCTGGAGCGCCGGGCTGATGGGGTAGGTGAGCGAGGACGAGTTGGAGGGGTGGAACGACTCGATCTCGTTCATCTCCGTCGCGGAGAGAGCGGCGAGCGCCGACGAGTCCCCGGCGTTGAACGTGAGCCCCGAGGTCGTGGCCGCAATCCACTTCGGCTTGACCCGGGCGTTGTTGGAGAGCGCGTAGAGCACGTCGTTCAGGAGCACCAGCGCCGTGGCATCCGACACCGCGTAGTTCGAGGTGTTGGTGTCGTTGTCCTGCGCCTTGATGCGCGCCCGCGACAGAATCTGGGTACCCGTCTCCTGTGCCATCAGCCCACCTCATCCATGAGGGACCACTCGCCGTCCGCTTCCGTCCACACATTGCCGTCGGGGTCGCGCTGCGGAGACAGCGCCCCGTTACGCCACAAATCCGTCGGCTCCCAGCCGCCGTTGTCCACGAACCAGAGCCCGTCCGGTCCGCGTTCGTATCGCCTGAAGGCATCCGAGAGGCCGAAACGCTCGGAGGGGGCTCCGCCGTTCCGGCCCGCCGGCCTGAAACCTTTCTTCGCCTGGTCTACCAACTCCTCGGGGAACTCGACCATCCTGCCGTCAGCCTTGCGGATGACGCGCTCGCGCTTCATGCGCGCCTGCTCGATGTGCCCCTGCTCCACTTCGATCCGCCGCGAGCCCTCCTGCATCTCGTGGGCCTTGCGGATGTCGCTGCGCTCGTGAAGCGACAGGCTCCACGAACCGTCCTTCTCCGTCTTGACTCGGTGCTTCCCGAACTCGCGCTCGAAATCCGACCGCTGCGGGGAGGCTTTAGCCTTGGCCTTTATGGCCTTGTCCCGCTCCACGGCCTCGCTTATCAAGCGGCGTCTCTGCTCCGGTGACGCCGAGGACCTTTGCATTGTGGCTCTCCCTGGCCTTCTTCTGCTCCCTGTCGATGATGCTCGCGCGCAACTCGTGCTGCGCCAGCTTCTGGTTCTTGCCCAGCCGGACGAACTCCGGCACCACGCGCGGGATCATCAGCGTGTCGTACTTCTCGTAGCCGAGAATCCCGTTCTTGGTGCTGGTCTTGTCGGGAACCGTGGTCAACTCCTCCCACGCCTCGCCCTCGCCAGCGATGGGCTCCAGCACTTCCTTGTTGAGCATGACGTTCTCCTGCTGCGCCACGCCCCAGTAGCACGGCTGCACGTTGCGGGTGATGCCGCCGCCGTTCCCAGCCTGCTTGATGCGCTCCCAGCAGTGATTCCTCGGACCCCCGCCCTCTGCGGCCGGAAGTCCCTTGTAGCTCATGGTGCATTCGTACCAGTGGTCGCAGCCCTTCACCGTCTCGTCGGCGGTGGGCTCGGCGCAGGATGGGAAAATCCGGAGCGGCATCTTGTGGGCGTTGAGTTCGTCCACGGTGCCGACCGGCTCCGGGGGAATGCCCTGCGCCTTCCATGCTCCCAGCGGGTCTTTGCGTGCCACTTGTCCCTCGTTCGTTGGTGCTGCATCAGCGGGGGCTGGTTAGGCCCCCGCCGTTCGCAGCGTGTGTTACGTGGTGATGAGTGCGACACCGCTGGAATCGAACCACTCGCAGAAGCCCACCTCGGCATAGCCGATGTAGAAGTCCACGAGGCCGTCCACCTGAACATCCAGGAGGTGCGGCTTCTCGTTCCACGCGATGGCCCACGCATCCTTGAGCAGAAGCGGGTTGTAGTACGAACCAGCCGAGCTGAAGACCGAGCCGGACTCACGCCACATCAGGCCGTAGGCGTCGAGCTTCAAGTTGACCGCCGAGCCGATGTTGCCGCGGATCTGGTACTCCTTGATGGCCGGGATGTTCCACACGTTCTTGAGTTCCGACGGGTGGACCACCAGCAGCTTCGCGGAGTTCTCGTCGAACTTGTTGCCGGCGTTCGTCGCCAACTGGCCGAGCGCCGTGCGGACCATGGCGTCGTCCATGTCGGCCTGCGAGACCGTCGAGGAGAGGTTCGCGGCGAGCGCGAAGCCCACCACGTCCATCGCCGTCCACAGACCCGCCATGCCCTGCTTGCGGTAGCCCGCGCGCAGGTTGCCGTCGTCCACGCAGCGGTTCGCCAGCGCCCGGTCAATACCGATGGCGCAGTAGCGCCCCGCCGGGTCAGCCGTCACGGTCGTGGCTTCCGCCGTGTGACCCGTGAGGTTGGTGCGGAGACCCGCCGTGGAGGTGGAACTGAACGTCTGCGCTGCGATGGCCGGGATCTTGCGGAGGTTGAGCTTGTTGCCGAACTTCTGCGTGCCGATGGGCTCCTCGACCCAGTCGGCAATCTTGGTCTCCTCGACGGGGTCGAGACCCCATTCCGGCGACCAGACCTGCTTCAGGGCCTGGGTATCGGCTGCACTGTGGGTATTAGCCATTGTTGCCTGCTCTTTCCGCCGCCGGCCACGCTAGGGACGCTAGTCGCGCTCCAGCTTGAGTTTGTTGCTTCCGGCGGCTTGCATCAGCGCCCGGGCTTTCGCCACGTCCTGTTCGTTCGCATTCGGTGAATGCGCGCGGTTCAGGACCGCGAGGTAGTCCGATTGCTTCATGGTGGTTGGGTTGGCCCCTTCGTCCGCCGAGACGTTGGCGGGCGTGACGCTGGCTGGCGACATCCCGTTCGGCTTGGCGTTCTTCAGGCGCTCGTTCTCTTGCTGAAGCTCCGCGAGACGGTCCGAGAGCGTCTTGGTCTCAGGGTCGGTCGTCGAGTTCAGAGCGTCGTTCGCGCTCACTCGATAGCCCGTTGCCCTGACAAGTTGCGCCACTTGGTCTCTGCGAGCCTCCGGTACCTTGAGGAGCTGGTGCGCGAGGCCAGCCTCCATCTCTGCTACCCACGCCTTCTGCGTGTTCAAGATGGTGAGCTTCGCGGTCGGGTCGTACTCGGCTTGAGCAAGCACGGCGTTGTAGGCTTCGACGGCCGGGTCGGTGGCCTGTTGACCGCCGCCGTATGCCACCCTCACCAGTTGCTCGTTCTTCGCACGCTCCGCTGCCAGTTCGGCTTCGAGCTTGTTGTAGCTCTCCGCCTTCTGCTTCAAGGTCATCCACTCTTTCTTCTGCTGTTCGTTAAGCCCGCTGTCATCCTTCGTGGGCTCGGGGTTCTGAGCAGTGCTCGCCCCCGGCTCCGGCGTCGGCGTCCCAGCAACGTCAGCCATTTACTTGACCTCCTTGAACCACGGACAACGCCGGGGGTCCGCCCGGTTGCGGCGGGGCGGCTGCCCCGGGTGGCGCATTCCCAGCCATCGGCTGCTGCGCCATTGCATCACTGATGGCCATGACCACGGAGGCGGAAAGCCCTGCCTCTCGCAAGAGCGGTGCGATAGCGCCGGGCGGCAATCCCATCTTGCCAATCATGCCCAGCAACTGCGCCGTCGCCTGCACGCGGTCCACATCCTGCTTCCGCCATTCCTTGTTCTTCACCACGGTCACGTTCAGGGGAACAAGGTCGGACCCGCGCACGTTGGCGTAAGCCGCTTCGCCTTCGTCCGTGACCCACGAGATGACTTGGTCGCCCATGTAGGCACGGCAGTAGTCCAGCGCCACGCGAGCGCCGATGGCTTCCTGCAAGTCCAAGTCCTGCTGGTGTAACTGGGTCGGCAAGTCGCCGATTTGCTGGAGCAGGTTCGCGGTTCCGACCGCGATGTCCTTGCTGCGCTCGGGGCCGAGGTTGGCGGAGAAGTCGCCGGTGCCGATGGCGTTCCACTCGTCGTTGACGATCTGGCGGAACTGCCCCGTGGCCGGATTCATGCCCTGCGCCTGGAAGAACTTCGTCGATTCTGCCGCAAGGATGTCATCGGCGTAGGCGATGTTGATGGGCTCGTTCGTGAACTGGAACTGGTTGCCTTCCGAGTTCTTCAAGCTCCCGGGCTTGGTGATGATTAGGCCCCCGGTGGCGTTCATCTGGTCCCAGGCATTGCGCTTGGAGACGTTGTCGATGACCACCTGCGAGTGCGTCAGTTCCGTGTCCGAGATGCCGCAGCGCCTGAGCGGGTGCTTGTAGCTCGTGAGTTCCATGTACGGGAACGCGGACAACGTGGCGTCGGGGTTCAGCGCGCCTTCGGTCCACGAGCCCTCGAACAGCGGCTTCTCGCCCTGATAGAGCGGAGCGGTGATGCAGAGGTAGCCCTTGTCGTACTCGCCCTGGTTGTACATCTCCGCCTTGGAGGTCACGAACCGCATCGGCTGGCCCGTCACCGGACTTGGAGGCGGCGTGGGGTTCATCGGGTCGAAGGGAATCCGCTGCCCGGTCTGGTCGTCTACGAAATGCCAGTCGGACTCTGCGAGGTCGGCGTTCGCCAGCTTCTTGTTGTCGGCGGCGAACGGGTCCTCTCTCCACCATGCGAAGCAGACGGTGACGAGCGGATCGCTCTGCTCATTCTCGTCGGTGCCGGGCAAGTGCGAGGATTGGTCGCGCTCGATGCCGTCGGCGTCACGGGAACCGGACTCGCCGAAGTCCTTCATGCCGCCGTCGCCCGTCAGGTCGCTCGGGATGTCCCAGCCCGCGGCCTTCATCTTCTGCACCTCGGACATCCGCATCGGCACTTCGTCCAGCATCACCGGGTTACGCGGGTCGTGCATGAACACGAACCCGGGCGTCAGGTGGACCCGGCGCGGGTCGCGGAACGAGAAGCACACACCCCACTTCGGGTGCCACTGGATGGCGATGACGCCCCGCTCAGCGGCGAGAGCCGACCACACCATCCGCGAACGAACGTCGTGGTAGCCCTTCATGGGATCGAGGAAGATGTTGTTGATGACGCGCAGCGAGACTTCCGCGGCTCCAGCATCGGCTCCGGGTTGCACCGCATGGGTGTCGAACTCGGGCATGGAACGCAGGAGGATGCTCGCCTTGTGGCGCAGGAGGTTGAACTGCTTCTGCGTCTTGGGCTTGAGCACCCTGCGGTCCTTGGTGAGTTCGTTGTCCTGACGGTAGTGGTTCAGGAACAACGCCTCGGCCAGAAGAATGCCGTAGCGTTCGTTGTCGGCGTGCCAGTATTCGCGCGCGTGGAATAGCCGGCGCTTGACGAGCTGATGGATCTTCCGGCTCGACCGCGCAACGACCATCGAGAGCCCTCCGTGGCTCAGAGTGACGGGGTGGGGGCCAGAGTCTCGCTCCGGCCCCCGTAGCCTCTAGCTACGCATCCCCGGTGTGGCTTACTGCGCCGACGCCGACCAGTGGCCGACCTTGGCCATGACCACGTAGCCCGCCGCGTCGTGGAACGAGAGGATGAAGCGGATGTACGGCCAGAACGACAGCGCGCCGTCGGCGACTTCCGTCAGCGACTGCGCCCCGCGGTTCTTGAACTTGAACGCCCAGATCGGCTGCCCGTTCGCCACCGACGCACCGTTCAGGCTGAGTCGGTCGTAGAACGCGCTGTTGACGATGGTCTGGTTGTTGCGCGACGCGATGGGGTTGGTGGTCGCGGAGACCGTCTGCGCCGGAAGCGTCGCGTTGGTCAGCCACGTGATACCGTCGGCGGAAACCTGAACGGCCACGGCAAGAGAATCCGCGCCCGACTGGCAACCGACGAAGCCGCCATCGACCTTGCCGTAGACCAGAAGCTGGCAGAGAACGCCCATGGTATCGGCGAGAACCGGCACCTCGGGAACGAGCCAGCCTTCCGTGGTGATGGCCGCCGTGGTGTCGAGGACGCTGGAGGCGCCAGCAGCACCGACACGGCTCGCCCACAGCGTATCCACCATGCCGCCGTTCGGGTTAGCCGCGGCGTTGGTGACGAAGTGAACCTGGTCGTAGCGGATGTAGGCGCTGACCGGCTGGGCAGCCGCCCAGGCGCTTTCCGCACCGAACAGCGTGAAAGCCGCGAGTGCGGCGAGGAGAATCTTCTTCATGGTTGGGTACCCCTTCGTGTTAGCCGTCCTTGGCCAGAGGAAGGCGGTGTCGTGCCACCGACTGTCAAATGCTACCACGGGTTTGAGAACGGGTCATTTCCAACGGCCGAACGCTGCGCTTTTCGCAAGCCCAGTTCCCGCAACATCGCATCGCTCCCGAGTTCCTTCGGGCGCCAGTAGGGGACCGTCTCCAGCAGGTGGCAGGCGAGCCCCAAGATGATCATGTCCTCGTCGTGCGCTCCTGCACCCGCTTCAGGTCGAAGGCCATCCCGCTTGAGTACCACACTTCCCAGAGACTCCACTGCTTCGAGCGAATAGAGCAGCAGTCCGTCCTGCTTGATGGCTTTCTGGAGAGCCCCGATGATCGTGCCTCGGGTGCTGGCAGTCGTAAGCCAGCCAATGCGTTCGCTGAGTTTGAGATGCCTCCGGTCGGACTGGAACTGGATATAGGGGTTGGTGTACTGCCCGGAGCCTTTCCAGAAGGCTTCGCCGTAGCCGGAGTTGTGCTCCCAGGCGAGCATGGCTTTGTTCCAGTGGGTGGCGCGCTGGGCGGCCAGCCAACCCAGGTCGGTGGGGTCCAGGTAACCGTTGTACCGCTCCACGACTGTGTACGGGATTGAGCGTGATACCACGACGTAACCACTGGGGTCGTGTTTGTGTTCCTTGTCCTCGATGCCGGCCGACGGGTCGGCGACGACGAAATAACCTTCGCCATGCTCGCGCTCTCCCCAAGTCTCGTAGCGGTAGGTATGTCCAGACGGACAGGTTCCGGTGACGATGGTTCCGGGCGTGCAGCGCGCGGTCCAGCGTTTCAGGCCCTCGCGGTCGAACGGGTTCGCTCCCACAGCGTTGACGTACTCGCCCCGGAGCACCGCCTCCTGATAGGGGCCCTGAGAGTCTTCCTCGACTTGCCGCAGGTGCTCTCGGGATAGCGCCTTGTTGTCGTAGACACTGAGCCGGATCTCGACTTTGCCGTCCTTGCCGGCGGGCCATGAGCAGCCCTTGAAGTCGTCGCGGAGTGGGCGCCAGCGGAGGATGTCAATCGGCGTTGCGGTGATGGCGCGGAGGAACAGCCGGTTCGCCTTGCCGCGCATCCGCAACTCGCGCCACATCTCCCACTTCGGCGGCTCGTCGGCCCAGCACCAGTCGAGCCGCATTCCGGCAACCGACTGGCCTTCCTCGACGAAGAACTTCATGCACGACCAGTCATGCCAGTCGTCCGAACGAGACTTGTCGGGCTTGACCCACACGGCCTGAATCGCCCCGCCCGCGACCTCGAAGTGGTGCGGATGGTCGCCGATGGCGAGTTTGACGGCCGAAACCATCGACTCTTTCGCCTGCTCGCGGCCTTGGGCCAGAGCCACCCCGACGTTGGGGGTGCCGATGAGCGGAAGAACTGCCCCGTCGATGGAGGTCAGGCCGCGCATGATGGCGACGAAGAACGTCGCGGCTACGCGGGTTTTCCCGGACTGGTTCCCGGCCCGGAGGTAGACCTCGCGGAAGTTCGCAAACGCTTCCACGAACCGGCGTTGGGCGGCCGATGAGAAGCGGAAGTTAGCTATCGGGTCGGCCTTGAAACGGGCGAGCCCGGCCTCGGCCTGGAGGAAGACGGCCTTAGGGTCGAGCGTCGCCATCAGAGTTCCTCTGGCGAGAGCTTGAGGCTGGTGAGAGCGCGAATCTGCGAGGCGATGAATATCTTGCAGTTGGCCTCGCTCGTAGAGGCGCCCCGCCGGGTCTCGCCGTTCACCGTCACCGACCAGCGCCACAGGCCGCGTGGGTCCACGCACTCCAGCGTGTAAATCGGGGCAGCCTGACTCAAGGCAGCAGGCCCATCAAGTGGTTACAGACCGCCTCGTTCGCCTCGCGCTCGTGGTCCTCGGAGAGGTAGCGCGCCGAGACGACATCGGCCAACGGGGCCAGTAGCAGGTGCGTCATCTCGTGGCGCGCCAAGCGGATGATAGCATCGTCGCTCACGTCGGCGAACTCGATTTGGGTGTCGTCCCATTCGAGCCGGAGCGAAATCCACGCGACGCGGTGGAAGACCTGGGTCCCGCACTGCCCGATACGCGCGCCGTTCAGCTTCTCGTGCTTGTAGTGGATGTTCCAGCCGGTGATGCCCCAACGCTTTGCGCAGTCCTCGCAGGTCTTCTTGAACAACGCGAACTGCTTGGGCGTCGTGCGCCTCGTCGCCATCCGTGGCCTCCGTTTGAGTCAGCCTACCACGACCTCCGTAAATCGCTCAGGATCGCGCCGCGCGGGCCGGGACGACCCGAGATACCTTTTCGCCCCGAAAACCCGCCAGCGCCCGGCTAATGCGTTCCAGTGAAGCTCCTGAGTTGCTTCCAGAACTCCCACATCGCCTGTTTCGCCATCTGTCGGGTCGCACCGTCCACGCAGGTGACCTCGGCGCAGACCTCCCGCTCGGGCCCGCGCTCGATGCGGAAGCGGTAGCAGCGCATCACCGGCTCCAGCCACAGGGTCAGGTGCCAGTCGGTCATGGCTCACGCTCGACGCCAGATGCCTGCTTGGCGACCATGGAATCCCAGCCTTCGAATAGCGCCCGCACCGCCTGCTCAACAGTCTCGCCCGGTGCGTGAATCGAGATCTTTATTCTCCGCTCCCAGAAAGCCGCCGCCTCCCACTCCATTCCGAGCCGCCCGCGATGCCAGACCATCGCCGACCATCCTCGTCCAAAGTACGCCCGTATCGCCGCCATGCCGGCGGCCTGTGCCGCAGACGCTGCCTCCCTCTCGGCTTTCGGCATCTCGCGTAGCGGGGTCATCCCTGCCTCTGCCATTCGTCGATGATGGTGTGGGGGCCTTTGATGCCCCAGTCGTTGGCTTCCTCCTGCCCGCGTTCCTTGTCGTTCTTCACGTCCTCGAACCACGGCAGGCACTCGTCGCAGAACGTGCGCTGACCCTGCTCGGCGCGCTTGAACTCGGCGAAGCAGTTCTCGCACACGACCTTCTTCGGCTCGGGCGGGAGCCGGTTCGCCGCCCTCTCGTCCGCCTTCATGGCGCGGCAGCGCGGGCAGGCGTTGGTCTTGGTATGCGGCTTCTTCGTGAACCAGCGCCCGCAGATGCACAGCAACACCCGACTCCCTTTCGGTCGTGTCACGGCGGCCTCCTGAGTTATGCCCACTCGTGGTCTTCGAACGTCGTCCTCTGCGGGTTGAAGAAAATCTCGGCGGTGAATGTCTTGCCCATCCGGTACTTGGCGAGCTTGGCGTACGTCCTGCGGTCGTCGCGGTGGAGCAGCATCACTTCGTCGGCGGTGTTCTCGATCTCCCCCGACTCGCGCAGGTCTGACAACTGCGGCTTGCTGTCCTTTCCGCGCTGCTCCATGGCCCGCGACAACTGCGCACCGACGATGACGGGGACTTCGAGTGAACGCGCCATGAGCTTGAGGTCGCGGCACACCTGGCCGATGGCTTCGTGCCGGCGGTCGAACCGACCCCGTGGCCTGATGAGTTGCGCGTAGTCCACGAGGATGACCGTCGGCCTATCCGGGTAAGTGCCGACGAATGCCTTCGAGTAGGCGGAGATGAGCCCCATGTCGGTCAGCGCGGGATCGTCCTCGACCCAGATGCGGGCGTCGGCCGGGGTGCCGGACTGCTGGAGCCGTGTGCCGATGAGCGTGGCGTCCATCTCCAGCGACAGGAACAGCGACTGCCAGCCAGCGGATGCGGCGTTGCTGGCTATTGTCGTCAGCATCGCGGTCTTGCCGCCACCCGGTCGCGCGCCGATGACGAACAGTTCGCCGGGCGAGATGAACAGGTCGTGGAACTTCTCGAACCCGAGCGGCACGTGGGTCGGGACCCCGACCGTCTCCATCTGCGCGTAGATTTCCGAGAGCGTGCGCGGCACCCGGTTCTTCTCCCGGAACGCCGCCAGCTCGCGCATCCGCTCCAGCCGCTCCTGCAAATCCGCCGGCAGGAGGTCGGCCTCAAGGTCACCCGCGATGGCGAGGGCCATGGACTTCAGGTCACGCTGCTGCGCGGCGCGCAACACGATGCCGGCGTGGGCCTCGACGTTGGCCGAGGTCACGGCCGCGGACATGAGGCTGGCGAGGTACTGCGGACCCCCGACCCGGTCCAGATTCGCGCAACGCTGGAGTTCGTCCGACAGGGTAATCAGGTCCACGGACACCCCGCGGGCATGTAGCGCAGCGATGCTGTCGAAAACGAGGCTGTGGGCGGTGGTCTTGAAACTCTCGGGGCGGAGTACGCGGGTCGCCTTCTCGATGGCATCGGCCCCGAGGATCATCGCGGCGAGAACAGACCTCTCGGCGTCCAGGTGCTGGTGTTCCTTCCAGTTCATCGGGTGACCTCCCAGCCGTCGGACTGCGGCGTGGTGGTGGCGGGCTTCGATGAGTCCTGTTGTCTCGACAGCCAACCGTTGGCGAAGCGCGGTAGTCCGCGTAGGGTTTTCATCTTCGTTCGGTTGGCGAGTAGCCATGCCTTCATCCGGGCGAACTCCGACTCCACGGATACCCCCGGGAAGGCGAGGATCATCGACTCAACCTCGTTGGGGGTCGGGTTCCAGAACTTCCCCCCAAGGGCAGGTAAAACGAACGGCCCGGACGCCGTGGGGTCTGACGGCTCCGGGCTAACGGTTTTAGGTTCTTCTGCTCTCTGCCTTCTGCCTTCTGAGGGATTGCCATTGCCACCGGAATGCGACCGCATTGCGACCGCATCGGCTCCCCATCTGGCTCGCGCCCCCGTAAGTCCAGCATTTGAACGACGTTCCATCTCTTGGCGTGTCTGCTGGAACTCGTACAAAAGCCGTTTCTGGACGAGGAGCGCGCCCATGTCGCCCGGGATCAGCGGGTAGTCCAGGTGGTTTGCCTCCCATCCCTCCCAGCTGTACCCGAGCCACTTCCGCCACTGATCCTCCGTGGCCATCCCCGGGGTATCGGTCTCCCACGAACACATGCAGGCCCAAATGAATCGACCCCGCTTATCGAAGCTCATCGCTTGGATAACGGGGTCTGACATGAAATCGCGGGGCCAGAGCTTGAACCACGGCAGTTTCCTGCCGGCCGAATCCTTGGCCATCTGTAGCTCCTGCTAACAAGAAACCCGTCCCGCCCAGCGCACCTGTTGTTTCCGGCTTGTCAGGGCAGGAACGTCCAGGCGGCGCGGCTAGGCGGAACGGGATTCTCGGAGAACGTTACTACCCTGACGGCCCCGAATCTATCGGGTCATTTCCGTAAGGTCAAGCCCTACTTGCGGCCGAACTGGTTACGCTTGTTCTCCTGCTCCGCTGCCCGGTCAACGCCCATGACCCACTCAGAGACCCGCCCGAGGAACCAGACCGCGAACCCAGTGGTCGCCCCGAAGCTCACCCCTCCCCAGAGGAACCCCCACCAAAATCCGTCCATGGATGCCTCCACCGGTTCACTGCGGCACAAGCCGCGTGGAACGAGACCGCCACCACCAGGATCAGCCCCCACACCGGCAGGGTCACGAACAGCATGGCCAGAAGCAGCGCCTCAAACACCCGGGCCGGGCCTCTCACACCCGCTCCGACCCCGGGATGGGTACGACACCCCCCAACCTGAGTACCACCGCTGTCCTGTGCTCCGGGTGGATCGTCAATGCCGCCTCCAGGTACGCCGCCGCCCGCTCCACCCCATCCAGCACGTCCGCCCCCTCCGCCGCCTTCACCGCCTCGACCATCCGCCGGAGCTGGTCTTCCGACTCCACCCCCAGGCTGTGGATGAACTCGACCGTCAGCTTGTTCTCCTGGTCCGTCAGCTTGTAGATCCGCGCGACCGTGTTCACACACGTCCGGTCCCGGTCCAACGCCCCCTGCTTCAGCGTCGCTATGAACCGCTCGATGAACCCGGCGTCCTCCCCGAAGCTCTGCCGTATCAGGTCCCCGCCCCGCGCCGCCAACTCCTCCCCGAGCTTGGCTATCGCTTTTCTGCCACCCGGGGCCATAAGCTCCTCAGACGGCCGCCCTGCCATCCTCCGGGCCATGTAGGCGTCCTTGTCCATCAGGGGCATCAGAGGCCGTCTCCGTCGAAGCTAGGGGCCTTCCTGACGATTCTAGCGTGGGGGCTGTGGGCTGTAGGCTTCATGCGCGGAGGGCTCATCGGGGGTATGGAGAAGTGTCTATGTCTTCATCCAACCCCGCCCGCCCCCTCGTCGCTGGCCCCCCGGCGGCCACGGCGTCGGCTGCGTCTCTGGCGGCCTGCGCATAGCTAAGCGCATGTGCCGCTGCGCGTTGGGCTAGGATGCACGCCTCATGCGCTGCCTGTGCCTGCCGCTGCGCATCGGCCAGCCGTAGCCAGCTGAGTACCCATTCCCGTAACCAGCTCATGCGGTTAAGAGTCGAGGGAAGCCACTCCGCTGTCAAGTTTCCCGCAACGGCAGGGGCAGCTTGCCCGCTCGCTCAGCCGCTCGCGGAACCCGACTGCCACACCCTCAGAGTCTAGGCCTACACCTTGAGGCGGAGTCTCTGTCGAAAGCGGACGTTCTCGGTAGGCGTGGCGCTGGATTGGCGGGGCACGGTGGTGCTGGGCGCAGGGAAACCCGGGCGAATGTCAAGTCTGCGGACCATCCGAAAAAAGGCATTGACGATTCGCTGGCACTGGCCGATACTGTCTTTGTCGCGGGGAAGCACGGGACCGCGAGAGACACGGGAGCAGCAAGACACGGGAGAACGAGACAATGGATAAGCTCCAAGCTCTTGCAATCTGGAAGGCGATTCGGCGGAATCATCCGTCCTTCAAGGACGGCGGCGCGTTCGGGTTCGATTGGAACACGTTCCATGCCTGTTACCCGAACGACTGCGCCATCCTGCGGCACGCCATCGCCACGGCCGAGAAGTGAACCGGAGCACGACACGGGAGGACTGACCCCATGACCACCACGAACACGCGCACCGCGAAGTCTTGGCTCTGGCCGGACCGGACCATCGGCAAGATGGAATCCCGCGTCCTGCGCGACGAGCACAACGCGCTTGTGAACGAAGTCGCCACCCTCCGCGCCCGCTGCGAGCGGCTGGAGGCGGCGCTCAAGGGATGCGCGGCTGCACTGAAGGAAGCTGGCAAGGACTTCGCGCTCGCTTCTCCGCGTGCCGCTCGTCCAAACTTGTACGAGCTTCACGCGGAAGTCGCGGTCAAGGCGCTCGCCGGGGAGGGCAAGTGAAACCCGCCGCTCGCGTGGCCGCCCGTCTCTCCGCCGAGACCATCGCCGCCCAGCAGGCCCACGCCCGAGAACTTACGGGCGAAATCGTGCACCTGCGGAACTCGCTGAAGCTCCGAGACGAGGCATGGACCAAGGAAGTACATGTTCTGGAGGGCAAGCTCGCCACCCTGCTTGTCGCCGCTGGCGCAGCCTACGACTACTTCAGCGACAAGACCGACGCAGACTTCGACGGCGGGGAGTTCCGCGGCAACCGCGAGGCCAGCCTGGCGTCCGAGCTGGCCGAGGCCATCCGCAAGGCGAAGGGAACGAGACCATGAAGCGCAACGTCGCTTACGCTGTCGCCGCCGTGGTCATGGGCCTAGCTCTGGCCGCGGGCATCGAAGTGTGTACGCTCCTACCCTACTTGTGCGGGAGGCCGTCAAGATGACCCCGATTATCCGTGAACTTCCCGCGGACAAGTTGCTGCTCGCCGGAGCCCACTCGCCTAACGGGAAGATGTGCGTCATGGAAGCTGCCGCCTGGATGGCTGGCGAAGCATGGTCCGACAGGCCCAAATGCGTGTGCCCGACCATCGGCGCGTTCATGCGCTCGTGGAACGACTCGCTTCCTGATGACGAGACGCGCGGCGGACTCTTGAAGCCTCTGCTTCCGCTCATCATCGACACGGCGCACGGGCCAGATGTTGCCACTGCTCGCTCGTTCATGGCGATCGACTGGCTCGCGCGAACCCTCGCGCCAGCCCTCCTCGACCTCACGCCATCACTCACCACGCACGCGATGACGCTGCGCGCATTGGCTCCGATTGTGGATCTCAAGGCTGCGCGCATCGCGGAGCCAACACTGGCCGCTGCAGGGGACGCTGCGTGGGCCGCTGCAGGGGCAAAACTTCAGCCCGTCGTCGAAGCCATGCAGGCCAGTGCTCAGGACTTGGTGCGCCGCATGTGCGCTCTCGTGCCAGACAGAAAGGAGGCCGCCAAGTGACCGCCGACACGCTGCACACGCTCTCGCGCATCGTCCGCCTTCACGGGGAATGCTGCGAGCGGGCTGGGAAGGCCGCCATCTGCTTCCGGTTCAAGTCCTCTTGGCACCACACGCGCCGGGCCCTCCAGCTCGCGGCGCTGCACCACCGCATCCTGGTGGCGATGCTGCCCCACTCGGAACTCACCCAACTCCTGCTCAGGAGGGTGTCGTGAACGGGTCCAGCAGGGTGTGGATTATTCCAGTTGGCGGCGGTGAGCCGCAGCCCTTGCTGCTCCGGTATGCAATCCTCGACGGGGTTGAGTTCTACGCCACCGAAAGCGATGCATGGGACGTGATTTCCACGGCGCAGGAAGCCGCCTACGAGGCGCGTGTCAAAGCCGGAGGCAAGCCATGACCGCGAACACCCCGGACAACTCACCCAGCATCGCAACGCTCGATGCGCCGCAGGCGGTGCCTGTCCACCACATGTACGACACGTGGCAGATGGACTATGGGGTCGGGAAGCCGTGCGTTGCTGTGTGCGGAGCTATCGGCATCCCAATCGGAGTCGCTGTCGTCGATGGCCCGTGGCCGCGCAACATCTGCCCGCGCTGCATGGGCATGTGGGAGGGACTGTGAACACCCCGGACAACTGCTACTTGGACAAGGGCCACGACGCCCACGATTTGCTCGGGCGATTCGATACCTGCCCAGCCTGCGGGTTCAGCCCTTCACGTGAGCCGCTGCAACCGGAGCACGCGATGCCCCGCGATCTGGCGGAAGCGGTCGCCCGGCTGACCGAGGCGGCCGAATACCACGAGTCGCTTGCTAGCCGGATATGGAGACAGTCGCGCTTGAGCAAGCTGGCACCCCTGGAAGCCCGCCATGCCGCCGACCTCCGCCTCGTCCTCGCCGCCCTCGCGGAAGTGCAGCGGGATCGGGACGCCGAGGCGGCAGCGCATCGAGATACGGTCGGTGTGCTCGCAGAGATGCGAGACGCCATGCGGGCCATCAAGATGCTCCCGGACGCCGCAGGGGACCCCCTCGCCGCTCCGCCGTCCACGGCTCCTCAAGCTCTGGAACATCGTGGACTGGGACACGCGACCGAGGACGAGGTTATCGCCGCTATCGAAACCACAGCCAGAAGGCTGGAAAGGATACTGCCGAAATGAGTGAGCAGAGAACGTCATCGCGCCGAGTGCACACGCCGCTTCTGCCATCGTCGCCGCCCGATGTCGGGCCTCCGCGGCTACCGCCCGGTCCGCCCGACCCACCAACATCCGTACCCGCGCTGGTCAGAGCCAAGCTACAGGCCGAAGCCGAACGCGACCACTGGCGGGCACTTGCTGAAAGGCCGGACCGCCGCGCGGAAACGCCCGAATGGGAGGAGACGGAGCATCCCGGGCCACCGTCCGAGGTCGGCCCTTCACGACCGCCGACGCTGCCGCCGAACGCGACGAATCCCGACAAGCTTGCAGCACTTGATCGGCTACGCGATACGGCCACGTTCTTGGAAAGCGCGACCGTCGCCGCGTTCACTATCTCACTCACTGACCGCGCTGGCCTCGCACGCGACATTCGCACGGCGCTGTACGAAATCGAGTACCTGCGCCTACGCGATGAAGCAAGGCAGCCGAGGGTCTGGTCATGACCCCCACCCCGCCGGAGCCCACGCCGCAGGACCACCTCGCGGCCGAGAGGATTTGCGCACCGCTTGGCTACATGGACCCGAGCCCGCTGCTCGATGGCATCGCGCTCGCCATCGCCCGCGCTCGTCACGCTGGCGAGGTCGCGGAACGGGAAAGGTGTGCGCGAGTTGCAGATACTGAGGCCGTTGCGTGCGGTCGGCGCGATGGCGACGGATGGGATATGTGCCGCACCACCGCTCTAATCATCGCGCGGGAAATCCGCTCGCTCGCGCCCGCCGAGAAGCCCGCAGCCGGGCCGGGAGGTGGGAACCGTGACTGACCGAGTGCTGACGCTCAAGCAGATGTTAGCGGAGTGCCGCAGAGGCGATGCGGTGCCCGTCTGGATGTCGCGCCAGTTTGTCGAACACATGGGCGGTGCAGACAGCACGGGACGCAAGCTCTCCATGAACATCGGTGAACCGGATGAGGACGGCTTCTATAACCCCATCATCACGCGCCACGAGGACCGCATTCCCGAGCTAGAGCGTCTCCGCGCCGAGCGCGACCTGCTCCGGGCGGCGCTGGCGAAGCTGGAATACGAGGACCTTTCTCAAGGTTGCAACGAGGAGGGTGAGGACTACATGACCTGTACCCGCTGCGACGTACAGGAGTGGGGAAGCGTCGATGTCCACGAGCCCGGCGATGTGAGGCACGACGGCGAATGCCCATACGCTGCTCTCGCCGCCGTCGATGCGTTCGACAAGGAGGCTAGCAAGTGAAATCCCTCCGCATCCTCTGCGACGTGGCGCTGGCGCTGTGGATCATCGCCTGGACCGTGGGCGCCACCTGGCTCGCGTGCATGATCGGTGTCGGGTGAGAAATCCCTTGAGCTGCGCTGCGGGTTTTGCTAGTGTCGCTTCAGGACACGGGAGGAGACACGGGACCATGAACATCAATCGCGCGGTCTGTGATGAGGGGTATCACCGCCCTGTCCGTCACGGCGCAAGTCGGACAGCGTCCTACTCCCGTGGGACCATTCGAGCCGCGCGTCTATCCTCAACCGAAAGGCGGAAAGGATGAGCACCTGGACATGCCCGGTTCACGAGGGCCAAGTGAAGTTTGTGCCGCCCGGCGTATCGAAGAAGACCGGCAAGCCCTACACCGGATTCTTCTGCTGCCCCGTGGACGGCTGTGAACAGCGCCCGCCCAAGAACGCTACGGCACCGCAGCAAAGGCCGGTGCAGAGCGTCGGGCCCCAGCGCGCAGCGGCCCCGCCCCCGAGGGCTGCTGCGCCGAACTGGGACAAGATCGCCGAGGGCAAGTGCAGGAGTCTCGCTCTGTGTGCCTGGATCTCCTCGGGTCGGGAACTCACGGATTTCTGGGTACACGAGCGGGACTTCGTGGTCTACATGATGAGCGGCAAGCCGCCGGGCTTCGATGAGCGCGCCCTCGATGAGCAGTGGGACGCCATGGACCCGGGGCCGGGCGACAACGACAACATCTTCGGGACGTAAGCCGCCACACCGGATAGCCTGCGGACGGAGGAGCGAAAGCGGAGAGTAGTAACCGCAGGAGACGGAGTGGCGGCGTAGAAATAAGGCCGGGGAGCGAGGCCAATCTTGGGGGGACCTTCGCTCGGGCCACGGACCGCAAGGAAGCGGGCTCCCCGGAATCAGATGTGTGGCGGACGGGCTCGGTAGCGCGACAACCAAGCGCCACGCCGGGGGCCAGCCTTACATGGTCAGCCCGAGAGTAAGAGCGGGTCCGGCCCGCCACACTTCACTTTCACCGAGACACGGGAGGGGCACGGGAATGAAGCTCGACCTGAAGCGCGAGCACCAGATATACAAGCTGAAGAACGGCCAGCGCGTGCCGGGCGTCACAACGATCCTGGGCGTGCTCTCCAAGCCCCAGCTCCTACGCTGGTACGCTTCGGTTGAGCGCGACAACCGCACGGAGCCGCTACCGCCGCCGAACGAGAGGGGCGAGCCGGTCTACTTCGCTGAGATGAAGCGCGACAAGGCTGCCAGTCTCGGCACCATCACCCACGCCCGTATCGAAGCGTGGATGTCGGGCGACGAGTTGGACCCGGAGGGACTGCCCGCCGACCTCTACGCTCAGTCGGTGCACGGGTTCGACCGCTTCCGCCAGTGGTTCGAGGAGCATGGCTATACCCGTGAAGGCAGCCAGTCCGAGGTGCAACTCGTCAGCGAGGAGATGCAGGCGGGTGGGACGGGTGATCACTGGCTGGCCAACAAGGGCTGGGACTACCTCGACATCAAGACCAGCAAGGCCACCCGCTACTGGCCTTACGGAGACACGAAGGGGCAGTGCGCGACGTACCCCAGGTTCTATCAGGAAGTGCATGGGCGTCGGACGGACCGAGTTTGGATCGTGAGAGTCGGTACCACCCCCGACGACGTCATCCAGCCCTACCTGATGTCGGATGACGAAAGACTGTGGGGTACGAAGCTGTTCGAGGCGGCGCGGGCGGCGTACACCGCGCTACGGGAACTGGAGTGAGCGGGCGGCAGCCGGCCGGTGGGGTCAGTGGGGACCGACCGGCGGCCCGCTCTAACTTGGGGGGACGATGGACAGCGATACGAAGTGGATTGCCGGCATGGTGACGGGGCTCGGGTTCACGCT
>Ga0247662_1000032_pt1 | contig 18959 bp, 20 predicted proteins | sample CNK03_metaG_FD_190127 | JGI IMG/M metagenome (GOLD analysis project Ga0247662, IMG submission 190127) | Soil microbial communities from Purdue University Martell Research Forest, Indiana, United States - CNK03 | ecosystem: Environmental > Terrestrial > Soil > Temperate forest > Bulk soil... | reverse complement strand
CAGCCTTTTCCGTGAATCCTACCGCTTGTGCTGCTGTCGTCATCGCAGTCTCCGGGGCCAAGACGGCGAACGTTCTCGATGGCGCGTCTTCTTCCAACGGTTCCACGGCGGCGTTCGATACCTTGGCGACTTCGACGCTGTTGTTCTCGACAGAGTTCGCCGTCGCCGCGGTCGCATCGCAGAACAATAGCCTTGCCTTGCAGCCGACATGGAACGGAGGCTTCATCCAGCCGTCTTCTTCGCACATCGGCACCAACTCCGGCGGTCCCCCCAGTGATACCGTCATCGACGTCGCTTTCAAGGCGCTCTTGAGCAATGCAGCGGTGAATGCTACCGGTACACTCCCCAGCGCCGTCGACTGGGGCGCTGGCATTGTCACTTTCAAGCCTCTATGAACGACCCCAAAGACGCCCGGAACATCACCTTCGAAGAGGCTCTCAAGCTCGTCTCCGACGTGGCTCGGAACGGCGAAGGGACCGCCCAGCTTCGTGCCCTGCAACTGGTCCTGAATCGTGAAGGCACCGCCGCCACCATCCCCGAGCCATTAGGTGACGAGGAGAAGCTGGAACTCATGTCGATGATGATGCAGTCCTTGGGCCAGATAGGCACCCAGTTCGCTTATCGTCGCGCCTTCCCCTTCTCCCGACGCCCGGTGAACCACGCCGCTCCCAAGATCGCTCTCGAAGACCTGAACGTCGATGAGTCCGAACTCCCGGAGACCTTGCGCCAGCTCTACCAGATGTTCCCGGAGATCAAGCGCGGCGGCTTCCCGCCCGGCTTCCCTGTTGGGAAAGGCATCGCCGTCAAGAAGCAGTGGTGCCGACAGCAGGCGAAGAAAATCCTGCTGGACCGTAAGCAGTACAAACTGGACGCCGCCGCGATGACTGACCGCATCGATGACGAGATGGACAATGCCACCCAAGGCTAGGAACTACGGCTGGAACTCCGAGGTCGCCACGAAGTTGATGCGCGACATGTGCCGCCGTGACTTCTGGCTCTTCTTCAAGATCTGCTTCGGCGCGTGGAACAATCCCAAGGGCAGACGTTGGATCGACCCCGAAGTCCACAAGCCCATGGCGGACTGGTTCCAGAAGCATGTGGATGAGTGGTTCGAGTGGAGACGTCAGGGCCTGAAGCTCCAGAAGCACCTTGCCATCCTTGTGCATCGTGAGATCGGCAAGACCACGCTCATGACCCGAGCCGGGCAACTCTGGCTCCATCTGAGAGATCCTGAGATAGCGACAGCCACTGGGGCGGAGAAGGAAGACCTGGCGAAGAAGATGCTCGAGGCGATGAAGGCCGTACTGGACGGTTCCGACCATCACGCTTGGTGGACCCAGCTCTACGGGGACTGGTCGGGGCAGGCGCGCAAGTGGAGTGGCAAGGAGATCGTCCACGGGGCGAGGCGCAATACCTCTCGTCAGGACCCATCCATGGTCATCTTCGGCGTCGAGACCTCCATCACAGGGAGTCACCCAGACGCTCTTTTCTACGACGACCCCATCTCCTACGAACGTCTCACGACCGACACCAACTGGCTCCAGACGGTCAACTCACAGATTACCTCGCTCATCCCCGTGGTCCAGGGTGATGGCTTGGTGGTATGGGTGGGAACCCGATACGACGCTGAAGACCACTTTGGAGTTGGATTCAGAAGTCAGGGCGTGGCTTCGGTCTCAGGGATGGCTACTGACTCCATCCCTACGGACCCGGAGGGCAATATCCATGTCTACTTCCTCTCAGGCCGTGACTTGGAAGGCAAGCCGACGACCCCGTTGGTCTGGCCTGAGGACCGGCTCAGGCGCTACCAGAAGTCGGACCCGTTGCGCTACGCGGCCCAGGTCATGAACGACCCCTCCATCAGTGAACTGAACCCCATCACACGAGAGCAGATCAACCAGTGCGCGGTGGAGAAGAAGGACGTGCCGTGGTCCAGCTTAAGGTTCGCCATCTGCTGCGACACGGCGTTCTCGGACGGCACCAAGGTCACCAACAAAGACGAGACGGTGATGGTCGTCCACGGCTACCCGAGGAACGGTTCCGGGGACGTCTACGTCATCGAAGGGTTCGGCAACCCCACACTCAGGGCGGAGGACTTCGGCAAGCTGCTGGTCTCCACGGTCCAGCGTTACCGGAGGCAGGGACTTCGTATCTTTGCCATCACGGATGAGAAGACCCGTGCCGGGAAGAAGGACTCGTGGAGACTGGCGCTTGCCAACTTCTTCGCCGACGTGAACGAGCCCATGCCTCACTTCATCCAGTTCGAGCGCGGTGCCACGAAGAAGTACGAGCGCCTCCACACCGCGACCACGTTCTGGGTCGATGGCCACGTGCGCTGGATCAAAGGCGCTCCGGGAGTGGACAGGCTTTGCGAGCAGATGGCGCGCATCGGCCAGTACGCGGTCAACCCGAGGTTGAAGATCGACTGGGCCGATGCTCACTCGGATGCCTTCCAGTCGGAGCTTTACTCGCCCATGAGACGTCAGGAGCAGCACACGCCATGGGACCGCGGTGCCACCCCCATCCACGTTGATGGCTTGAATCCCGGGGACTTCGATCCCGACGAGATGCGGAACTGGTCCGACATGGTGCCCCGGGAGCCCATTCGCTAGGGAGAGACGATGGAAAGGACGAAGTTGAAAGTCGCCGTGACCAAGGAAGGCGTGATGACCATCGACAAGAAGCAAGAGGTTTACGAACGGCGAACCACTTGTCGCGCCTGCCACTCGGAAGCCTTCGAGCCCGTGCTCTCCCTCGGCAGCCAGTATCTGGTGCGCTTTGTCCCCGAGATCGACCTCTCGCTCCCCAAGTCGCCGCTGGACCTGGTGCGCTGCACTCAATGCGGGCTCCTGCAACTCCAGCACACGGTCGATCCCGATCTCCTGTTCCGCGAGTTCTGGTACCGCTCGGGCATCAACGAGTCGATGCGCGTGGCCCTGAAAGACGTCGTCGATTCGGTCACTCCCTACAAGCGAGAGGGCACGTGGCTGGACATCGGGGCCAACGATGGCTACCTGCTCTCGCAGCTTCCGGACAAGTTCACGCGCATCGCCTGTGAGCCGGCTCGGAACTTCCACGACGAGCTGCATAAGATCTCCGACCACGTCATCGGCGACTACTTCACCGCGGACAACGACTGCCTGTGGCGCTCGAACCGCACCGGAGGCTGCGATGTCATCACCACCGCCGCCATGTTCTACGACCTCGACAACCCCGACCGTTTCGTCACTGACATCGCTAATGTGCTGGCCCCCGGCGGTGTTTGGGTCAACCAGCTCAACGACTCCCCCACGATGGTCCAAGCCAACGCCTTCGACTCCATCTGCCATGAGCATCTCTGCTACTACGACATCTGGAGTCTCCGAGACCTCTACGCTCGCCATGGGCTGGCCATCGTCGACGTCACGCACAACGACGTGAACGGCGGCAGCATGAGGGTGTTCGCCCAGAAGGCGGGTCCCGGGGTGCAGCCGATGTCGATGTCGGGCTTCAAGCGCGTATCCAGTGAAGATGCCCGGGAGTTCGCCGTCCGCGTCCGCAAGTGGAAGCAGGTCATGACCGAGACGCTGGAGGGTCCGGGCAAGCCATGGTGGCTCTATGGGGCCTCGACCAAGGGCTGTGTGCTGCTCCAGTACCTGGACTACGAGGGAGGGTTCGTCGGTATCGCCGACAGGAACCCGACCAAGCTCGGCCTCGTGATGTCGGGCTCGTGGCTCCCCATCGCCTCGGAAGAGGAGATGCGCGCGGACAAGCCGTCTCGGCTGATGGTGCTGCCTTGGGCGTTCAAGAACGAGTTCGTGAAGCGCGAGAAAACGTTGCTCGCTCAGGGCACGGTGATGGTGTTCCCGCTGCCGAATCTGGAGTTCGTGCTGTGACACGGGTGAATCCCGGAACCTACGATCCGCAGCACGGGGTCGTACTGGGAGTGAACGGCGAGTTATCGCAGTGGATAGCCGACTGCTTTCGAGAGGGTTACCAAGGCTTCGGCATCGATGTCGGGGCTTCGGACGGCATCTCCGTCAACACGACGTGGGCGTTGGAGAAAGAGTTCCGCTGGACCATCGTCTCGGTGGAGGCGAATCCGAGATTCCTGCCCGCCCTGCGGCAGATGCGGACGTTCGTCGAGTCCTGTGCCTGCTCAGACCACATCGGGGAAGCGGTGTTCTACATCAACGATGAGAACCCGGAAGCCTTCTCCTCGCTCGTCAAGCCGGACATGAAGCGTGTGGTCCCAAAGGTGGGGCCGGAGTTCGAGGACTCGAGGCCGGGGAAGAAGTGGAGCAAGGAAGTCGTGCGGGTGAGCACGGTGGACGTCATCATGGACAAGTGGCAACTGCCGAAGCTCGACATCCTCACCATCGACACCGAAGGCACGGAACTGGACGTGTTGAAGGGCTGTAGCCTCGAACGCTGGAAGCCCGAGGTGATCGTGGTCGAGGTGTGGGAGTCAGAGAGCCCAATCTTTGATTACCTGCACCGACGTCAGTACGTGCAGAAGCTCAAGCAGGGTCACAACTACATGTGGGTGCGGCGATGAGTTGGGCGGTCGTGGACGGCATGGCGCAGTCGGCTCCGCCATGGGATGACAAGATCCCCGGGTTCCACGCGGATTTCCTGCTCGATCACTTCATGTCGGCGCTGTTGCCGGACTTTGGATATGCCTGTGAGGTCGGGGCTTTGGATGGCACGACGAGCAGCGTTTGTCTCCACTTCGAGGAGAAGGGCTGGATCGTGCTCTGCGTCGAGCCGAACCCATTGCACGAAGCCTCAGGGCGCGCCGCGAGGAAACTATGGCGGTCTGTGGCTGCAGGTTCTGAGAACGGCCGGGCCATCTACACGGCGGATACTGCAGGGGAAAAGTACGCCAGCAACTCCGGCCTCGCTCCCCGTCTCTGGCCCTATCGAGATGACGCTCAGGCGTTCGAGGTCGAGGTGAGGACCGTAGACCGCTTGCTGGAGGAGGCTGGCTTCCCAAGGCTCGATCTCCTGACCATCGACACCGAGGGCTGGGAGCCGGAGGTGCTCAAGGGCTGCGACCTCAATCGTTGGAGGCCAACGGTTCTCTGCTTCGAGGACGTCGGCACCAAGCTGCCGATCCCTGACGGCTACGCGGAGATCGGTCGGTTCCACGTTGACCGGGTGTTCCGGAGACTCGACCGCGGCGGTGCGCTGTGAAGCTCGATTACCCATCGGTTGCAGACTCACTCGCGCCCTACGCTGTCCGCGAAGAGGACCGCTGGATCTTAAGCCAGTTCCCCGAAGACTACGTGGGGACGGCGCTGGAAGCCGGGGCTCTGGACGGCAGGTTCCTGAGCAATACGCTGATGCTGGAGGAAAGGGGTTGGCGCTGCATCTGTGTCGAGCCGAACCCGCGCTTCCGAGACATCCTGTCCAAGAACCGCAAGTTCGCGCTCCATGCGGCCCTTGGTCCATCGTTCCGAGACTCGGCGCTGGTGGTCGAAGACTCTCTGGTCTACGCCAATACCCGGTCCCGAGTGACGTTCAACGCTCCCGGGGAGTCCCTGGTCCTCACCATCGACCAGTGCATCCGTCTCGCGGGGTTCGAGAGGCTGGATGTCTTGTCTCTGGATACGGATGGCGAGGAGGAGTGGATACTGTCGGGATTCGACCCCAAGCGCTGGCAGACGAAGGTGTTGGTGATCGAGGTCGATGGTGGGCCTGACGACCCGGCGCATCTCTGGGCGCTGGAGAATGGTTTCCGTCTGGAAAGGACCATCGTGGAGAACAACTGCTACGTGAGGGCAGAGTGACAAAGCCACGAGTGGCCGTGATGATCCCGACCCGGATGAGAGCGCCTGAGTTCAGGATGGCACTCAAGTCAGTCAGGGACACCTCTTCGGCCTATGTGATTGCCTACTTGGACGATGACGTGGACAACTCAGCATATCCGGAGATGGGATACATTCGGATCGTGGGCAAGCGATTGGGTGTCGTCGGGGCTTTGAATGTCATGGCTCGGTATGTCATGGAGAACATGCCCGAGATTCAACTGATAGCGATGATGACCGATGACAGCCTGATGAAGAGTCCGGGGTGGGACGAGATGGCTCTCAGGGCGGCGCACAGGTTCTCTGGCGGTATCGGTTGTGTCGCTCCTTGCACCAACAAGGAGGGCGCGCATCGTGTAGACCAGCCTGCAGTGACCCGAGGCTGGCTGAGCTACTTCGGACACTTCGCTCACCCTGACATGAACCACTATTGCTGGCCGAGTGTCATTGGGCTGCTCGCTGACGGGATATGCCTTCGCCGCTGCACTTCCGAAGAGTGGTACATCCACCACGACCAGAAGGGTGGAGGCGATCACCACTTCGATTCGGACAGCCGAGCATTCTACCGGTGGATTGTTGCACACATGGACCAGCACCGTGAGTGGTTGCGTAACTATATTGGATTCGGGGTGCGCCATGAAGACGCTTGTCGTCTGTCCTAGTCGATCCCGTCCCACCGCGCTCTACGACATGGCTGAGTCCATCGTCGAGACCTCGGACGCTGACATCGCCGTCTACATCGACGACGATCAGATCGACATCTACCGGGACGGCGGCATCAACTGGAAGGCGCGCTTCGGTCCGAGGCTCAAGATCACCATCGGTCGTCGCATCGGCCCCGCTGCTGCCGCTGATTCGTTGGTCAAAGCCTTCAAGCGTTACGACGTCTACGGGCTTTCGACGGACGATTCGGTCTATCGGAGCAAGGGCTGGGACAAGTTCGTCGCCCGTTGCATGGACGCCTTCCCGAGTCGCATCGGGGTCGTGAGTGCTCATCACGGTCACGGTCCATGGGTCAACTTCCCCTATGTGAGCCGGGAGTGGATCGATACGCTGGGCTGGTTCGTGGTTCCTGGAGTGACTCACTACTGCTGGGACACGGCCTTGGAGATACTGGGGGATGCGACGGAGATCGTCTACGCCACCAAGGAGCAGTTTGAGATCGACCACATGACGGAGCCGACATCCAGTAGTCCCGCCATCGCCCAGCAGGATGCACTGACGTTCCTGACGTGGGCCATCACGCTTCGTCGTGAAGCCATCCTGAAACTCAGGGCTGCCTCCGGGCGTCCTGCGGAGGTCGCATGAGTGTCGTGTTCACGTTCCCGGGCAAGATGGGTGACGCCCTGCTCCAGTGGCCGGTGGCCTACCAGTTCTGGAAGGTCACGGGCCAGCGCTTCCAGGTGTGGATGGACGAGAAGACCTGCAAGCCTCTGGAGCCACTGTTCCGTGCCCAACCCTGCGTCACGGACGTCAAGCTGGTCGGGGGTGTCGAGAACTGGAACTGCGGCGGGCAGCCGTTCCACATGAACCTGCCCACCTCATCGTTCGATGGCAACACCATCTACCACCTGGGACTGAGGGGCTATCCCACCCGGCAGATCACCTTGGAGACGCTCGAGTACTCAAGACTGCCGGTGGAGATCGACAAGAAGGCACTGGTCGAAGAGCCGAGCATCATCCCCGCCAGAGAGCCCGAGAAGCGGAACCGCCTTATCATCCACGGCCAAGGGGTGTGCCCTCACAACCGCATGACGCCGCAGGTGTGGAAGTTCATCTCCAGTGTCCGGGGCGAGTTGGAAGACCTGTTCGATGAGATCGTGTTCGTGGGGAGTGACCGGGACCGTGAGGTGGGGATGAAGGCCTACCCTGACTGGGGGCAGTTCGACGACGAGGGGAACTTCTCCACCCTGGCGGTGGAACTGGCCTCGAGCCGGGCGGTCATAGCCTGCGGGTCCTGTGTCGCGGTCTTGGCTGGCTGTCTCCATGTGCCCTGCATCCGGGTCCACGACGCCATCTCCGAGACGGCTCCCAAGGTGATCTGGAGCAATCTGGCGCCGAACAGCATTAACGACACCGAGCTGGAACTCAGGGACTCGTGGGGTCCATGGCGGGACGCAATGCTCTTGAACGCACCGGTTCTGACCCCGTAGGCTCACGGGCCTAGGAGGGCTTGATGGCGGTCACGACGACCTCGATGCCGGGGAAGCAGGTAGAACTCCAGCGCCGCATCTCTGATGCGCGCTTGATAGAGTTGGTCGATGCGCGCCGGCAGCACTCGCTCCGCTATAACCAGGGTGGCTTCTCCAAGCTCCAGCGCTGGTACGACACCTACCGCGGGGTGTGGTCGGGCCGCATGGCCCAGTTCCGCAATAACGTCAACATTCCCTTCACTTTCGCCATGATTCAGTCCGACGTGGCGAGGAAGGTGCAGACCTCGTTCGGTACCTGGCCCTTGGTTGGGTTCGAGGGCTACGACCCACTGGACGTGGCGCGGGCCAAGAAGAACGAAGTCCTGATCTCGGCGCAGATGAAAGACTGCGACTCGGTGGTCAAGGCCTGCGACTTCTTCCTCGGGGCTGACATCTGCGGTACGGGGATCGCCCGCATCGGCTGGAAGCAGTTGCGGCGCATGAATCGCTACCGGACGCTCGAGTCGGTGGCTCCGGGGCTCCAGATCCCGGTGATGCATCAGGACATGGCGACCCTGTTCGATGGCCCGGACTGGGAGGTCGTGGACCGGCTCGATTTCTGGCAGCCGCACGGCCGTACCCGGATTCCGGACATGCCGTGGGTCATCCATCGCTACTACATCGACATGGATGACCTCTACGACGACGCCAACTCGGACATGCCCTATTTCGACCCCGGGGCTATCGCCCAGTTGAGCCGCTACCCCTTGCAGGGGCAGGCGGCGACGGAGTTCTCGGTCAGGCGGGTGAGCTACCGGAACGAGTACGACTACCAAGCCAGACAGTCCGAGCGGTTCGCCAAGCCGGTGGAAGTCTGGGAGATGCACGGGCTTGTCCCCCGGGAGTTCGTGCCCGAGGACGGGGTGAGGCATCGGTGTATCGCCATCGGCAACGGCCGGGTGGTGATGAAGAACCGCGAATCGGCCTTGGGGAACCAGCAGTTGCCGTTCGTCTCCTTCGCACCGATGCCCGATCCTTATAGCTTCGACGGGGTGGCGAAGACGGAAGTGGCATTCGGTCCCCAGCAGACGGCCAACCGCTTGGCGAACCAGAAGTTGGACGCTCTGGACATCTTGATCGACCCCATGTACGTGGCCAACTCTCAGGCCAACCTGAACACTCAGCACCTCTTCACCCGTTCAGGACGCATCCTCTTGGTGGACGGCCCCGCGGACGACACGAGCATCCGCCCCCTGACTCCGGACATGCGGGGCCTTCAGGCGGCCTACACGGAGATCGGGCAGTTGTTCCAGATGATGCAGTTGGGGACCGGTGAGACCGAGACCCTGCTCGGGGGTCCTGCGGGGTCCTCGAGGGAGACGGCGCGCGGGTTCTTGGGCCGTCAGGAGAATGCCCTGACGAGGCTTGCCATGGAGTCCCGGCTTGCGGAAGAGGGGTTCATCGAGCCCTTGGCCAACGCCTTCAGGCGTATGGACCAGTTGTGGCTCACCCTGCCACACGAGGTCCGCATCCTCGGGAGTCTGGCGACGGTCAACCCTACGACCGGACTCCCCTATGAGCAGCAGACGGCGACCATAGACTACGAGGACCTGGCCCCAGACTACAGGGCGAGAGCCGTGGGGGCTTCCCAGATGATGGGGCGGTCGGTGCGGCAGCAGAACCTGGTGGCCCTGTTGCAGATGATGTCGGCGAATCCAGTCATGCTCCAGATCGTCAACTGGTCGAACTTCGCAAGACAGGCATTTGAACTCTTCGACTTCCGGAACGTGAACGAGTTGCTGGTCTCCAAGGTACCTGCAGTCAACCAGTTGGCACAGGAGAACGGTGTTTCACCAGGGGCAGTGGCGGGGGCTGTGAGCCAGCCCTTGGACCAGCTCTCCCCCGACATCCTGGGGGCATTCATGCAAACCGGTGCTTCGGCCCCGCTACCTAGTGCCTCGTGACTGAATGCTGACAGAGGATGAGGTACAGAAGGTTCGTCTTGTCATGGCGAGCCTCGGATGGAATGATGTGATTCGGCCGGCCATCGAGAACCGGGGCCGGCAGGCGGTGAAAGCCCTTGTGCTATCGCGCTCCGAACGGGCGAACCAGTTCAAGGGCACAGACTTCGACACTGACGACGATGTTCTCCGCGCCCTCATCCGGGACTGCACATGGATGGTGGCGGTATGGACGAACGAGTTGGCGGCGGCGGAGCACAACAGACGGCTTGACGAACTCGACCGTCAGAACATGGACGCAGGCACCCGATAGCGCGAACCGCTATCCGGAAAGGGACCCAGACGATGGCAGACGAAGCCCAGAACCAGCCTCAGGCGCAGCCTCTGAACCCCGACCTTGCGGGCTATCCCGACACCAACTCACTGGTGCAGGGCTACCGCAACTCGAGCGAAGAGGGCAAGCGCCAGCGCGAGCGTGCGGACAAGGCGGAAGCCCTGCTGGCCCAGGTCATGGCCCAGCAGTTGAACGGGGCGAACCCCCGGCAGTCCGTCCCCAATCGCGCCACGGCAGCCGACCGGCTGATCGAGTTCGGCATCCCCGTGGACGCGATGCGAGAGGTCGTTGGCGAGCAGATCGCGGAAGCCTTCCGCCCTATCGCCAGTGGGATCCGGGCGCGGCAGCAGATCGTCGGCGCTCACCCTGATTACGTCCAGTATGAAACTGACGTGGCGTCATTCCTCGAGAGCGATCCGGAACTGAAAGCGGATTACGACCGCATGTTCGAAGCCAGTCCGGTGCGCGCGATGGAGTACGCCTTCCTTAAGTTCGGGGACTCGCGTCGTTCGACCGTGGGGCAGGCTCAGGCCAACCCTCAGGGGAGAGCGGATGCGGGCATCCCAACGAGCCGTGCCGGCGAAGGGCGACGGGTCCCGCCAGCGGATGCCCAGGTTCAGGAAGCGTTCGAGCGCTACCAGAAATCTGGCTCCTCGCGTGACGCCCAAGCCTATGCCCGCGCACGTCTTCATGGTGTCATCTCGGATCAGTTCCTGAGCCAATAGGGACTGACCTAGGAGGCATACGGACATGCCGGGTACAAACGTACTCCCGACCAATCCCTATACCACCTTCGATGCGGGCTTTTTCCCGAGCAGCACGGGGGTGCATCACGAGGACCTGGTCGATGTCGTGACCATCCTCGATTCGTTCCAGACGCCGATGTTCTCATCGGCTCCGAAGATCCGCGCCAAGGACGTGGTCCATTCGTGGACCGTGGATACCCTGGCGGCGACCGCGACGGCGGGTGTCCCCGAAGGTCTCGACTTCTCGGGTGATGCCCTGACGGGACCGGCCCGTCTCATCAACGGCACGCAGATCTTCCGGCGTGACGTGCTGGTGTCCGACCGCGAACGCGATGCGAACCCGGCCGGCATCCGCGACATGTACGAGCACCAGGTGATGAAGGAGTTCAAGGTCATCGCCCGCAACTGCGAGGCTCGTATCTGGGCGTCGGCGACGTCCGTGTACATCACGGGCGCCGAGTCCTCGGCGGCGACCAACGCTCCGCAGATGCAGCCGGTGCGTGCGTTCGCCATCATCACCGGCGTCTCGGCTTCGGGTGGCGTGACCACGGCGGACATTGTTGGCCTCTCGCAGTCGTTGTTCGAGGCGGGGGCGGAGCCGGATTCCATCTGGTTCGCACCGGCTTCGAAGCGGCAGTTCGTCAACGCGACTGTCAGCTCGGGTTCGGGCAACGTCCGCAACATCGCAGCGACGGACCAGCGACTGGTGGCGAACATCGATGTGTTCGAGACGCCGTTCAACCAGCTCTACGCGGTCATCACCGACCGCTTCATCCCCATTAGCACGGCGAGCAACGTCGGCGCCTACTACATCGGGGACCGGAGCATGGCGAAGGTGGCGTTCTTCCGTCCTCCGCAGCACAAGCCCATGGGCAAGTCGGGTGACCACACCAGGGGAATTGTGCTTTTCGAGGCCACACTCCAATTGGACCATCCAAGCGCTTGGGGCGCCTACACGGGCGTTACCAACGGCTAGCATCCCCCGATCTCCGCGTCTCGCCGGTGCCTGTTGCGGCCGGCGAGCGCGGGATCAGGAAAGGACGTGAGACATGGCAGGCAACCAGAGCCGTGGCTTGATTCAGGCCTCGAAGACCAAGGGCTGGGACCCGACCAAGATCCCGGCGCGTGATGGTCAGCCCGAGGTGGACATCACCAAGTTCGATGTCGATCAGGGGAACCTCGCTGGCTACCCGGTGGGGCGTCTGCCCGGTGGGCCGGTGGATTCGTGGCCGGACGGTGGGGATGGTGCCGCGAGCATCACGTTCTCCGAGACGCCGACGTTCGCCTCGCCCGACCCGAGCAAGGAGAACAAGCCACGCAGGACGACGGGAGCCGACCCTTACGCGGGGATGCCCCCGAGCACGAGGTGACGATGCCCACCACCGTTTTCCAAGGCAACGAGCAGACCGAGAAGTACACGCCTGAACAGATCATCGCCAAGGGTGAGGGGACGGTGTTCAGGGGTGCGCCCAACGATGGCGTCATTGCTGGTCCGCTCGATTCTCCGCAGCTCAAGGAAGCGCTCAACCCGTAGGAGGTTCGAGATGGGTGTCGTGATGAAGGGCGGCAACTCTGGTTGTCGCCATGACTACCTGGCTCCGGTCCCGAGTTCGGGCTCGAGCCAGCCGGTGCTGAACACGGCAGGGAACGAGACCCAGCCGGGTGTTTACACCAAGGCCGATGACTACGACAAGTCGCATTTTGAGCACGGGACCTACGACGTCCCGACCTCGGGAGGCATCCCGGAGGGCTCGACCGACGTTCAGGAGCAGGGCGTGCCGACGAGTTCGGTCACTGCGACGAATCCCAACATCTTCAAGGGTGCTCCGGATTCGGGAACGAAGGGCGGCCCGGCAGTCCCCGGTCATGACTGAGTTCTTCTACTGCGAGTCGGAGCGGACCACGACCCAGATCGACATGGCGCTGGACCCCGATATGCTCATGAGGGGTCAGCCCGACTACTACGGGCCGAAGCTCCAAGCCATCGCTGACCTGCGAAAGCTGGACGATGGCACGTTGCACAAGGGGAACGGGTTCCGGCGCGTGGCGAGCTTCATCAACATCCCGCTCTTCAACAACGCCATCCGTGTTCTGGACCCTGATTTCCTCAAGGACAAGAAGAAGTTCTACGAGTTCCTGGACCGGAACCTGGAGTACTGCACCTACGACCGCAGGAATCGTGGTGCGATGACGGCGACGGACCGGGCCAAGCTGCCGCTTTCCGTGCTCGGGATCGACTACCCGGGAGGACCGAAGACAGTGGAGGACTTCGAAGTGGTGGAAGTGACCCCGGAGACGACCGCGGAGGCGACTGCGTGAAGCCGCTCCAGATCTACACCGTCATCCCCCACAATGCTTCTGCCAGTCTCTACTACCGGATGAAGCTGCCCATCGACACCGCAGCAGCGCTGGGCTTGAACATCCGTGCCAACATCGACACCTACAACGCCTCGGTGCCCGCTGAGACCCGGGTCACGGCCTATTGCGAAGCCGACCTGGTGATGCTCTATCAGCCGGTGGGTGAAGTGGCACTCAACAACGCGCGTGGGGTGCAGACCTTCCTCCCTGCCAAGCGGGATGGAGACTGGAAGTGGGCTCCGTCCATCATCATCGACACGGATGACAACCTGTTCAACGTCTCGCCATTGAATCAGGCGTTCAAGAGCCTCGGTTTCCGGGACATGAACGGCAATCTCCTGCCCATCGGCCACACCATCGGTATCGTTCAGGACGGCCAGAAGAAGGTGCTGTGGAAGGACGGGGAGAACGGGTTCTCCTTGGTCCGGAACCGGCAACTGCAAGCGAGCTACAAGAAGCTCCTGCAGGTCGCAGACCTGATCCAGTGCTCGACTCCGGAGGTGGAGGCAGCCGTCCGGAAGGAAGTCACGCCGCGCAGGTCGCGGGTGTTCCCGAACATGGTGCGGTTCGACCATTACCCGCAGGTGTCACTGGAGAAAGAGCCGGGCAAGGTGAAGATTCTGTGGCAGGGCGGAGCGTCCCACTACGAGGACTGGTTCCCGTTGAAAGACGCTATCGGGCGTCTGACCAAGAAGTACCCGCAGATCCACTGGATGATCTGGGGCACGCAGTATCCGTGGGTGAACGAACTCATCCCCGCCCATCGCTACACGTTCCACGACTGGTGTGACTACCCGGAGTACAAGGTGCGGCTGGCGATCATGGGCCACGACATCTCCATCGCGCCTCTGACGGACAACGTCTTCAACCGCTGCCGCTCGGGGATCAAGTGGTACGAGGCGTCGGTGCTTAAGAACCCGGCGGCGACGCTGGCGCAGAACACCGGGCCTTACAAGGCGGAGATCCAGGATGAGCAGACAGCGCTCCTCTTCAACAACACGGCGGAGTTCGAGGAGAAGTTGTCGCGGCTCATTGAAGACGTACCGCTCAGGAAGACTCTGGCCTCCAATGCCAAGCAGTGGCTCTCCGAGAACCGGGACGCGATGAAGTTGACTCCGGGGATCGTTCAGGCGTGGGAGCAGTTGCGTGAGGACCGGAAGCGCGAGCAGCCGCCGATGAGCGAGGCGGAGTGGATGGAGATCGAGGCTTTGGACCGCGCGGAGCAGGAAGCCGAGATGGGAGCCACGGATGACGCTGTTCCAGCCCTCGCAGAAAGCGGTTAGCGCCGCTTGCGCGGAGATCGCAGACTCCGTCGGTGCCTCTGCCGACACGGAGATGCTGAATCGCGCCGGCAACTCGTTGAACGCTGCATTGCAGCACTTCAACAACCGGGCGAACTGGAACTTCACGCTCGCCGAAATGGCCCCCATCAGGGTCATCGCGCCGTTCACCGTGACGGGTATCACCGCTTCTGCGGGCGCGGCCTCGGCGGCCTGCCCAACAGGTCATGGCATCTTCGTCGATGACTTCATCGTTGGTAGCGGATTCGGGGTCGGGACCAGGGTTTCAGCGACTGCAGCGAGTGGGTTCGGGATCTATGGGCTAGTCACGGGGTTCACGGGTACAGCCACGGCATCGGCTGGATTCACCCGGGACATGTATGACCTGCCCTCGGACTTCCGTGCCCCCTATAACTTCAGGCTCTTGGGGTCTCAGCGCTACCTGATTCCGGTCGGGCGCAGGCTCTATGACCGGTCGATCTCCAGCGAGCAGGACAACTCGAGCGTCTACTACTACGACGTCTTCATGTTCGGATCGAGGGGGAAGGTGCGGCTTTTGCCCTCTCCTTCGGGGGCGGATGTGCTTCAAGTCCGCTACTACCGGCGCATGGCGATGATGGACTCGGTGCTTGGCACCGGGGACACGGCGACGCTCGACATCCCGCAGGACTTCGAGCTGTACCTCATGTCGTGGGCCAAGTGGCACTTCCTGACGGACAAGGCGGACGTGCCGGAGAAACGGTCTCAGACCTGGCTGGCTCTGGCTGAAGAGGGCTTGAAGACCATGATCCAGAGCCAGACGCGGCAGCCGGACGAGGACCTGCGCTTGATCCCCGGGCAGTTCTCGGGGCTCGGCAACTACGGCGACAACACGGTCGGGTATACGGGCTGGGATTACTAGCCATGGGCCGGATGCGAGAGCCGTTGACCGGCGGACTGGTCACAGATCGAGATCCCGTGCTTCTGGCCCCCGGGCAGTTGCAGGGGATGCGGAACCTGGTCTACCGAAATGGTGCCGCAGCCCTCTGTCACGCCAAGGGTCGCATCCAGTTCGGTGTGGTGACGGCCAGTGCCACGGCGGTCGCAGGCTTAAGGGACATCCACTTCGACAACGGCGACTTCTATCTCATAGGCATGGCGGGAACCAGGTACCGCTACGCCTCTCTGGCCACGGCCTCGGCAGGGACGTTCTCGGACCTTGCGACCATAGCGTCTGGAACGAGCCTCGAAGTGGTGCAGTACCGGAACCGCTTCTTCCTGATGAACGGGGCATCGGCCGATACCTCGGCCATCGGCACCAACCTGGTGGCTTACCTGTCCGCCACGAGCGCGGGCTCGGCGCTCACGACGCGGAGCCATGGCCTGCTCCCTGTGGAAGCGGCCCCTAACGTCACCACGGCAGCAGGCGCGTTCTCGCAGACGGTGACCGGGTATTACGAGTACTGGACCACCGAGGTCGCCAAGTTCAAGCAGGACGATGCCGAGGTGATCCTCGAGTCCGCCTACTCGTCGGACAACGGCGTCAGCACCGTGTTCGTAACTTCCACGGGGCAGCAGCCGCTCATCCAGCAGCCGACGCTTCGGAATGCGTTGACGACGCACTGGCGCACCTACCGCAGCCCCAAGAAGGATCTCCTGACCGACAAGAAGTTCCCGGTGGGCTTCATGATCGCGGAGTTGTCCACCGGGGCCTCGTCCCATGCCGACACGACTGCAGTGGCTTCAGCCTCCAGCTTCCCGGCATCGTTCAATGCGTCCGGCTTCTACTTCGGGTTCGCCAGCGCCTCGAGCATGGCCTCGGACAACGCTGTCTACGCCTCGGGAGCGGTGGGCGCGTCGGTCATCGCGGTGCAGCAGTCTGCGTACAACTTCACGCTCGGCTCGTTCAAGGGCCAGGTGAAGGGCGTCAAGGTCGATGTCGAGGGCTATGTCTCTTCGGGATCAGCTCCGGCCTCGGTGACGGTGACCATTGGCAGGCGCAATCCGACCAACGGTCACTTCCTGATGAAGAACACGGCCAAGTTCGGCAGTCGTCCCCACTACGTGGACATCGCTGCCTCTAAGGCCGGGCTCATCACCAGCACCAATGCAGGGGCGCCGACGCTGCTGTCGCTGGGCGGCTCGGATGACCGCTGGTTCCCGACCAATGAGTTCAGCCTCTCGGATACCGACTTCGATACCAGCTTCATGGTCGTCCTGACCGTGAGTCAGGCGAACACGACCATCGGCATCGACTACGTCAAGGTCACGGTCTACTACGGTGCCTCGATTGACTCGACGGTGCAGTTCCCCACGGTGGTCTACACGTTCGGGGACATCACGGCGCAGGTGGCGAAGAACTTCCCACCGCCTTCGTCCAACACCGGGGACCTGTTCCAAGACCAGCTGGTGGTGAACGATGTCTCGAACCCGAGCGTGATCCGCTACTCGGCTCCGGGAGAGCCGGAGTACTTCCCGCCGACTTATTACGTGGACTTCGAGACCCGGGAGAACGATCAGGTCAAGGCCATCCGGGTTGTCAACAACCGGCTTGTAGTGGGCTTGAACACCTCGCTCCACCGGGTGAACTACCTGCCCTCGGAGCGCGATTCGAGCTTCGACCGTGGCAAGGCCACCGAGGTCATCTCCAGGTTCTACGGCATCGTCAACGCCATGTGCTGTACGACCCTGACCATCGACGGGGAATCAGAACTGCTGGCCTTTGTTTCCAACAAGGGCATCCATACGACGGATGGATTCAACTTCATCACCCGGAGCAAGAACCAGGACTGGCGGCTCTACCAGCCGTTGACGGCGACCAAGGCTCCCATCGCACTCCTGAACGATCCCGAGAAGCGGGAGTTGTTGTTCTACTTCCGTGCCGATACGGGCTACGGGAACGAGACCTACCAGTGTCTCCATGCCAGCTATGCCCGTGAGGACATCGACCGCGAGGGGAACTTCAAGTTCTCAGGGCCGGTCAATCATCGGAACTTCGCCACTCCCAACTTTGCGAGTCTGGAATCGGCGTGGGCGGTGGCAATGCCGGACGGTAGTACGGCCATCTATACGGGCTATGGAGGTACCGCTGCAGGAACGACGGCTGCAGGAGCGGGATCGGTCTACTTCGAGACCGGATTGAACATCCCGTCAAATAGCCAGGGTCTTCGATACCGGACCCGCAGGATCTACGCGGCTGGGATCACCGGCGAGTGGACACTCGATGATCTGTACGGCTACTGCGGGCAGAACGATGACGGCAGTTCTCCTGACGCCACGATCAACTACTTTTTCATCGGCACCAAGACCAACGATACCGGACCGGTCCAGTTCGGTGGTACCAAGTCCATCGCGCTCCAGGGCCAGCGGCTACACAAGGTGAGCCCCAAGAAAGTGGTAGAGGGTCTGGAGGTGAGCGCTAACATCACCGCGACGGGGAACGACTTCCAGCAGGAGTTCATCATCCTGGGGTCACGGAATCTCGGTCCCGAGCAGGCGGGGACGTGAAGGATTTCAACGGCATCCCGTTCGCCTCGCTTCCGGACCCCACGGCCCCGGACTTCTCCAACCGGCTGCGGAACATGTTCGGAATCATCGACGCATGGGCACGGGATGTCTCGCAGGGCATGTCGCGAATCACCTCGGGACAGGTCCCCAACGGGTCATCCCAATCGGTCTTCGGCAACGCCCCAGTGAGGCCAGGCTCCAATGCTGCAGCGGTTCAGGCTGTGGACCAGAGCGGGAACATCCAAGAGTGGCGCAGGTTCGGCGGAGACTTGGTGGGGTTCATCGACCAGAGCGGCATCTGGAACGTCTCGGTCTTGAAGATCGTCACCGTGAGCACGGGAGCCCTACTCGCTCAGGTGGCAGCGACGTCCGGGGTGTATCTGGGCCATGGCTTGACGGTGTTCTCGGGGACCGGAGACTTGGGGTTGGGGTCGGTGGTCGCGACCATCGACAACGCTGGGGCGGCGTCGTTCACTGCACTGACGTTGTCGGCGGGCTTGATTAATATCGATGCCGACGGGTTTGTGGACTCGATTCAAATCAAAGACAGCGGTACCGGAAACATCGGGCAGATTTCGTGGTCAGGCATTGGGGCTCTGGATAACTTCCAACTTCCCACGACGGGCAGCGGTGGTGCTTTGCTCACCGCAGCTAGTACAGCCAACGTCAGCAGCAAGACCTTATTGACCAGCACTGTGGTCCGCTGCAACACCGCCAATGGCGTGACGTTCCAAGACCAGTCCTCAACCACGAAGCAGATGCGGTTCGACTTGTCAGGCATTACCGCGGGCCAGACCCGCAATCAGAAGTTCCAAGACACCGCAGGCTCGGTGGTCTTGGTGGGCAATGCGGCCTCAGCGTCGGGGGTTTTGG
>Ga0247662_1000029_pt1 | contig 20040 bp, 33 predicted proteins | sample CNK03_metaG_FD_190127 | JGI IMG/M metagenome (GOLD analysis project Ga0247662, IMG submission 190127) | Soil microbial communities from Purdue University Martell Research Forest, Indiana, United States - CNK03 | ecosystem: Environmental > Terrestrial > Soil > Temperate forest > Bulk soil... | reverse complement strand
CGTATATACGACCACGATCTCCTACAAGACGAGGGTGTTTCTTTATGCCTGCGGCATTCTTTGTGCCAGGAGATACATGCTGCGGCGGCAATAGGTGCAACCCGGCCTTGCAATACACGTAGTGGCGTTTACGACGGGGCATCTTTACTCTCTTCAGGATTAAAATGACAAGAGCATTCGCAAGGACTTTCTGTACAAAGTTCGTGATCTCCCTGACGACAATAATCAGAACAATATTCGGTATACATGTAGGGGTTGTAATTCATTTCTTCGCCTCCATCGCCGCAATCAATTTCTCCCTGTCCTCCGGCGACATTTGGGCGGCTAGTTCCGCCAAGGGATCACCTTTCGTAGTGGTAGGCTTTTTTGCTGGTGTAAACATTGGAATACTTTCAGCGGCAGCGGTTAGTGTTACTGCACCATCTGCTACTGGACTAGGCGCGCATCTGACGGAACTGGCTTCGCCCTTATCGAGTAGTCGTATAGCGTAATCTATTTTGACACACGCCTCGATTACTTCGTAACACGCCCGCTGTAACGCCGCGACGCCGATTTTAAGTTCGTATAGAAATTCAGGGTTGGTGTGGGTCATATCTCAATCCTATGTCCCTGAAATTGTTCTTCTTTCCACATATCAAAGAAACCTCCATACAATACCTTACCGTAAATATCTTGACAAACAAAGACTGTATCCTCATATGTCACATTTTTAAAGATAAATCTCGCAGCATCTTCCCAAGTTTGTACAGTAGAGTTTACTGGATGCTGTTTAGGAGGAAAAACAGTAACTTTCATAATTTGTTGTCTCACTTCATCATCTCCCATACTTCTTTCATTCTGTCTAGATCATACAGAATGGCGTTAATATCTGTTATTTCCACAAGTGGGCCGTGGTAGCGACGTACTACATCACTATCACCCTGTTTCACCAACATGTCGCCTTTGCCTAACAAACACTCGGCACCTTGTTCGCCAAGTATCACCTGCGAGTCAAAGTGCGTAGGCACCTTCATGCCTATACGACACGGGAAGTTATTCTTTATGTCGCCGCTTAGTATTTTGTGCGACGGTCGTTGTGTCCCGGCGATCATGTGGATGCCGGCGGCGCGACTTATTTGGACGAGTCGTTGTAGGTAGAATGGAATAGGTTTCACTCCCTCAGATTCTATCCACGCCTCATTAGCCGGATCATCACGAAATTCTTTATCCTGCATAAGTAAGTCCGCAAGTTCGTCCACAACCAAGACGTAATAGTGATATTTGTTCTCGGGAAATTGTTGATTCCATTCATGTAGCGACGATATACGTTTTGCTTCAAGGTTTTTGTATCGAATTCCGCATTCTCTGAGAAGTTCTCTGAATACGTCATAGGCTGATCTTATATCCTTTGCGATGTCCAATACTTGCGGACAGTCTTGAAACAGTGGCAAGTCGAGTCGTTTGGTGTCAATGAATGAGAATACAACCTCGCTCATAGATTTAGAAATGATGATGTTGGCGATTATGTTTTTCAGGAATACAGATTTACCGCTACCTGTTTGTCCACCTATCAAGACGTGCGGTTGTTGTGTCAGTTCGATTATTGCTTTGTTACCGAGGTGGTCGATACCGAGACATAGAGGGACATCGTATTCATGTCGGTGTTTATAGCAGTTAAAGGCGACATCTTTAAAGTCCACAATGCGTCGTTCGGATGGCGGTTTGGGCACGAATATGGCGACGTGCCCGCCTATACGAGTGATGTTTACTTTATCCACACCAGCGGCCAGCGCGAAATCTTCTTCGTGTTTTAGGAGTTTCGCAACGGGGAGTGAAGCGTCTGGTGTGTAGTAGTACACTGTGAGTACTGGGCCGTCTTCCACATGGCTGAAACGAGTACGTATAGATAGTCCAGCCATCTTTTGTTGGAAGGCTAGGATCAACTTGAGCTGTGAATCACTCGGAGTTGTCATTGTATAACCTTTTTACTCAAGTGTGAGGCTACGTAGGTCAAAGCACGGTATATTCCAGCAGCCTGATCTGAATTACCTACGTTAGTATAGATGACAAATATGTAGTCATCTGATAGAAGTTTCTCCATTCCAACAATAGTGTCTGGAGTTTCATTTTCGAAAATAGTTTGAAGTTCTTTCGGGCTAAGTACATCTTCGATTTTCATAGTTTTATCTCCCCCGCCACCAACATTCCACGGAAGGCTGGCGCCAAATACTTAAACTTGCTTCTGAAAGATTCGCCGGATTTGAAGAACATAAACAGTCCACCCGTGTACTCTGCTATTGCTTTCATCTCCGCCTCGCCTGTATCGCCTTGGGTGCCGATGTAAACGGTGTCGATAGGGATGGTACGAGTCTTGTATTTGTCCAATGTTTGCCGTGTTTGTGCATTTAGACATCTTTTGTTGTTTGGTGGATCGACTTCGCCCCAATGCGGATAGTCTAATGCACCTGACTCCCCGTCACTCACTAAAACGACACGCGACACCTTCTCCTTGGAAATAACCTTATCCAGTGTGGCTATAGTTGGCGTGCCTCCGCTCGCCTGTAACTCGCGGATGTATCCGAGCAACGGGATGTATAGATTCGTGAGTGGATACTCACGTCCGGTGGAAATAGTGTACAAACCAAGTGCTGTATCACGACTGTCACATACGTTGAGGAATTCTTCACACGCTTTGCGGCACATTTCCATACGAGACTGTGTAAATTCTTGTTTAGTCGTATCACTGTTCTCCATGTGATACGACATCGACCCACTATCATCAATACATAATACGATACGATTCGGGTACTTTGTGCAGTCGAATAATTCCGTGGCCAAGTTACCTGTCTTGCGCGCTTGATCTACTTTTGACGCGAAGCCCGTCTTGAGTGGGCCGAGTTTGCCTGTCGGCACTAGTTTGTTGTCGGACATGTTACTCCTCTCTTATTAGATAATCGGTTGAGGACTTTTGTTCTAATTCTTTTTGTAATTGTTTCCGTGTTATCACGGTGTCGCCGTAGTGGCAGCACGTGTTTGGTGGATGAACGAATGTACATATCTCCGTGCGAGGAAACACACGCTCGAATGTTTGTTGGCACTTGTCACAATAGTATCGTTCGACACGATTGACGGGTGGAATTGGTGTTGCTGTATTTAGAGTGTTGTTCATTTTATATAGTACCCTTCCTTTAGTATAGCCCACGTACTATTCAACTCGGACATCTTTGCTGGGTCGCCACCTTTGTCTGGGTGTTGCTTCATTGCGGCTTGGCGATAGTTCTTTACTGCTTCAGCCCGTGACCAGTTTTTTACTACGTCCACAGGGACAATAACGTGGTTTGATAGTAGTGAAGCAAATTTCTGTAGCTCAGCCTCGATAGAATACTGCGCGGGTGCCCAGCTATGCTGCGATGCCTCTTCCGCCTCACGCATCTTTTGTTCGACCTCCGCCTGTGTCACTATAGTGAGCGTGTAGTTACGATGACCGTCAAAGAGAGTCTTTACAATGTCGAAGTATTCCGCGCCGAAGTACCATGTTTTTGTGGCCGGATCGTAGGTTCGTTTGTGTGACGGAATTGCTTTCTTCACGAACTCTACTATAGTCTCGTTGTAAGTGAACGACAACGAGTAACCCTGGAGGGAGGGTTCGTATATTAAGCGGGCGGTTTGTTTTCTGTAGGGAGGCATATTTGCATTTTTATAATGTGTTTTAAATCTTGTAAACTTGAATGTGTACTTTGGCGGCATAAGGTAGAGTGTAGAATGTCACGCCTCTCGTTGGCGTGTCAATACTTTTAAGTTGTTGCTAGTCAATAGGTTAGAGAGATTTGCAAGATGTTCGTCGTTTGTTCGCCCTTACTACTATTCAAGATCATTTATACGATTCTCTATATCACTTGCGAGAGTGCTTAGATCATCGTGAGTAACAAAGTCTTGATTCCAGATAGTTGTATCTGTATAGTTTTCACAGTCTCGACGTAGTTCAGCGAGAATCTCATCTATTTCCAGAAACTCCCATAACTTATTGCGGAGCCATTCTTTAAACTTATTCATACTTCAAACCTCACAGTATGCCGTACATTGTCAAACGTCACCGACTTGAATTGTTGTAGGATGTCTTGGCCTATAATGCCACTAGTCATGTCAGTGTCGCTGGATATAGAACGATGAAACATTAGTTCTGTTACTTGCACACCTGCAAATCGAAAACATACAACAAACTTTTCAAAGTATGTAGTGCTGTTGACTCCATATACAGCTCTAACACCACGAGTTCTTTCTTGTTCTTGAGTCAGTTCTGGTAATAACACTGGGTCAAGAAACGTATGCGTCGCCCCGGTGTCGATCAGGAATCTATAGTTGACACCGTTTATACGAAGCTCAATGATAGGACGGTTGGTGGGTGTGGCGACTAGGCGGAGGGTGGGCATGGTGCCTCGTCTATATGGATAAGTTTTATATCTATAAACAATCTTTCGGGTTTCACACACAAAACTCCAGTAAGTTCACTGCCATCAAGTCTTGAGGTTGTTTTGTCAAGTATAGCAGTATCTACTATAAATATAGTATCAAGATTATCCCAATACCAGTCTTTTTCTGTTGCAGTTGTTACACGAACTTGATAGCTTTCATCAAGTTCTTCAAATTTCTTGAATTTTGCTCTGTGTAGAGCCATGATTTTCTCCTCTTGTGACGACGAAAAAACCCTGTGTACTGTCTTTTTATTACTGACAAATACACAGGGTGCTGCAGCGATAGTGTTATTAGGCGGACTGCTGTGCCTTCAACAGTTCCAACAGCCGAGCCTGCATCTCTGGTGTGAAGTCTTTCAGGATCGTCTGTGTGGTCTTTTCAAACTGGCTCAAACGTCTCTCGGACTTCTTATTGCACTCGTCAAACATATCAATCACGCCATCGACAGGTTTAAAATCCTTCGATGTGGCTTGGCTTCTCGCCCTGTTGACGAGTTTGACCTTGAGCTGGGCCTTGATGAGATTGAGAACTTCTTCATCATCAGGAATCAGTTCGCCAACACCCTCCAAATTTTCTGGAGTGTACTGGACAAAGGTTTGAGGAAATTCTACCTGGAATTTGAAATCTTTATTGGTGGAATCCTTCTCTTCTTCCGTGAACGCATCTTCGGGGTATGCCTTGAGTTTACGTTCATCGGCTGGTTTGGCGAGTTCTTCCTTCGTATAGCCAACGAGTAGAGTGTAATTCTCACTAGTGTAGTTGGCACTCGTGTGTACTGCGTTGGTGGTTGGTTGTTCCGTTGTTACTGGAGATGTGGACATTGTGTGTAGCTCCTTTGGTTGTTTTATTACTTCTTAATCAAACTTTGTAATTCCTGAATTGCTTTTAATTCAGATTCTGTCCTGTGTTCTTCTGCAAGACGTTTCTCACGATATTTCTTAGGATTCGTAAGAATTAAATGTAAATCTCCAACAACTTCAGGAGATAGTTGTTCGATTTGTTTAAGACATTTGTTAAAGGCTTTAGACATCACGCCTCTCGTGTTGGATGAAGTTTATCGCTTCGGGGTGTATTTGTTCTATCGGTGCGTAGATTAACTTTCCTTCTCACCCTACAGTTCGATACTGCATACCCTGTATATTTATTGGGAAAAGTTGGTACAAGAACCTACGACTTATTCGCCTTTCGGCTCCACGATTTATTACAAGTCAAACAAACACACCCAGAAACAATAAACTTTGTGTTATTAACACGGACAAAACCACGACCATATCAGTTCCCAAACTACTATTATTACTATAGCTGATATAGCAGGGTATCTTTCTGTGAAATCTCCTTTAAGCATTTATAACTTCTCCTGTGATGAACACCAACACCACCCCTCACACTGACACCCACTTGCTGTACGTTGTATTGTAACATCTTTGTGCGACTCGTTTCAATCAGTGTGATGCTACGCTTTACTTCGAAGCTCGTCATACAGCAAAGCGTTATTTGGTCGTTGTAAGGGGAGGTCTGTGTGTTGTCACAACTTACTATATCTCCGTTGCATTATTTCACGTTGTTTCATTGGATCATTTGTTCGTTCTAATTCTTCACTAATGTCTCTCATTGAAATCTGTATTGCATTGTATATTTCTTGAAAGTCAGTGTAATCCTCAAGCTCGAAGTTTCTAATAAATCTCTTTAATGCAGCGAGATTATCTTCATCAAGAGGACGTTTAAACCTTTCATAGTATCCTAGTCGCAATTCGTTATCGGTCAACATGGTTATTCTCTCCTATTCTCGATTCGGTGTCAAGTCTTTGCTACGGCTCTCGACAACGCCTCGCTCTGGGTGGCGATACAATGGCGAAAGCTGTATCCTTATTATATATCGGTACACTCTTCACAGTGACAGTCATTCTCATGGCAATGTAAGGCAGCACGGAACTCGTTTAGTTTGTTGGATGTAGAAACACGCCTAACGCCTAACGTCTCGCCCGGATCACGCGACACCCAAACGGGTTCGATCCTTATTTGCTGTGACTGGTAGACACGACACACATTCATCGAGAGAATTATTTCCAAGTTGTGAGCGTCACGTGCGTCGATTGTCACCCCGTTAGGCAGGTGTATCTTATACGAAGTAGGTTTCATAGTAATTCAGATGCTTTAACTTCAAACGAAGTTGGCTTTAGTGTGTGCCAGCTATAGTTAGCCACACTTGTTATACGAAGTCCGGCTTCTGGTAAATTGTAAACGGTGTGTTGTAGAGGTTCGTATATGTAATCAAGTGTTACACGTAGTCCAGGCTTGATTTGTTCTTGTGCGGCAATAGCTATGGGACAGTTACCGCATAAGTCTTTTTCACCTAAATTACGACGACGTATCGCCTCGTCGATATGGGCTTGTGTTACATTGATCGTGTATTTCTTCGACATTTGACACGCTCCTTTGTGGGTGGTTTTTTGTGTGGGGGTGGTTATCTCGGTTTCATTCTTTATCATACTACTTCTCCGATGCAAACATAATTGCCTGAGCTTTATACTGTGGCGATACATACCATCTTGCCTTGGCTGTATCATCGTCGAACATCGACAGTATACCGGCTTTGGTCATTTCTTGTAGCAGGATTGGAACTTGTTTTCTATATCGAGGATCAATCACATTACGTATATTACCTACAGTACACGGGCTTTCTGCGAGACACAAGTGCATCAGTACACGTTTAAACACACGCCTCATACTCGCAAGCTGTGCAAATGATATACGCTGTTTGCGTATAAACTCAATCAGTATCTCCGCAATGAGTTGTTGTGTTTGTTCGTCGTCTGTAGGTATAACGTCATTACTATCAGCGGGAGTGATTTGTGTATCAGGTGTATCGACACCTTGATCTAAATTCTGTTGTACTTCGTCTGGTATCTTATGCCCGGCTTGTTCTAATGCTTGTCGTACTATATCCTCAAGTCTCATTACGACGACTCCATAGAAATGCTATACACAGCATACACGGAGTGTCTGAGGATGTCAAGTTAGCTCGTGGCTGACATGTCTCGTAAGTCGTTGCAAGACAACGAGATACGACACACGCCTCGAACAGAGAGAATCTCGCCTCGCCACCGCTATAGAGAGGGATGACTTGCCTCAATTCTTCGTATACTAACGAGGCCCTTCGTATATTAAAAAAAAAAATTTAATATATAGAAGTACAATTTTGACTCGATGTCGCTCTCCATAGTGCAGTCGAGACGAGGATTTCTCCGATTCGCTCTCTTGGCGTTAAGCGACTGATAAAAAAAGACTTGCGACTATCGCAAGCCTAGATATTGCATGTCACATACAGAGTCTATTTACTATCACGTCTCGGATGCTTATCAGGATCATACCCTTCTCCCTCGCACCACATGTAGACCATCCACTTGGCGAGGTCGTTCAGTTTTGCGTCACGTAGGCTGGAGTAGGCACGCGAGCCGCTACTATCGGCCAGTTTCTTCTTTATATCGTCGGATAGTAACGACGACATCCCAATCTTTGCTTGCCACGCGTCCCTCACCTCAGGTGATACAACGTTGCACTCGCGTAACAACTTGTCTGTACTATCGTGAGTAACAGGGGCGCGGCGCCTATTATCACGGTTACTGGCGAGTGACAGTGTTTCCTCGATAACATCTTGTGTCGTTTTCGCACTATTCGCGTCGTAACCCTGCGGGTCGCCGGTTTGTTTCCGTGATAGTGTGTTGTATGGCTGCATCTTATGACGCAACTTACGTCTCTCTGCTGCCTGAGACGAACGTAATGCCCGGCGAATCGCTGCAAGCGTGTCACTCATACAATCCGCCCACAATTATCACACCTGCGACCGATTTCTGTGATGCATCCGCAGTTATGACACGTTTGCAGTGTTTCTGCTTTGTTATATCCAATCGCCCGTAAAATCATCTGCACGGCTTCGGGCAGTATTGGATATTCGTCATCTGGTATATTCGTATACATAGTTACTCCTTTCGCTTAATTTAACCACGATTGACAACGTAACTAAGCTAGTTAGTGATACCACGCCTTGTCACTACTTGAATTCGGTCTTGAGCAGTGACAATGCCACGTCCACGAGAGCTTTCAATTCTTGCATCTTCTTGGACTGCAACAGCTCGGCTTCCGCCTTTTCACGACTCCATGCAGGATGCAGCTTGTTTTCCTTTGTGATGGCGTTTTCCCATACGCCAACGAGTCGCCTGCATTCCTGCTTGGCACCTGCCACGACTGCCGAATGTACGAATGTACGAATGTACTTCGCCTCATTGGCAATGTCATCCTGTGCAGTGTACATCTTGGAGACGATCTCCATCGTGTCACTGTTGAGAATGACCGCTGATTGATCTTCATTCAGCGTCACAGGAACGGTGCGGCTCTTGTCAGTCTGTTTGGCAGATGCCTGTTTCACATCCTGCTCTACAGTGGTGGACTTCTGCGGTACAACTTGTGTGCTTGACATGTTAGTTTCCTCATCTAATTAGATTGAGCGTATCACGCCCATGTGACGCACAGTATCGGGCTAAGTGAGTTTGGCGATAGACGATTGGTTCCTATCCCATTCAACCTGCAAGACCTAGCTATATACAAAGCCTAAGTCTGACTCCGCTTGTGTGCGCCACAGGCGCGTGATACCACTAACAAGCCTAGTTACGTCCTACTGCGATTCATGCGAGACTAACTCGCATCTGATAGCATGTCTTCTATCAGTTTGTTAAGATACCTCTCCGCACTGTCCAACTTAGTCCATGCTGGCATACTGATGTCGTTCACTACGCTCACACGGTGCCTGTGAAGAGTTACAGCAGCCTCTTGAAGCACTTCGATATTCATGGTATAGCCTCCCATGAATCGCAGTATATTCAGTTGTCAAAGATTGTACATCCACGATACAGGTCATATACCTTTCGTGTGTGTGAGACACGCCATATATAACGCGACCGTGGTTACAGCCTACACCCTGCCAGCCCAAACGGAGCTTTAGTCTTGCAAAGAAGTGTTAAGAATTGTAATGTATCGCCTCACGACTATATCGTAGTGTTGTAGTATACTACATACACAACATATTGTGGTAGCGAACAACACTCGAAATATACCTATATCGCAAGACGATACATCACGAAACCTGCATAAACACTGGCTATTTCAAGTTATATCGCACTACGATTATATCGTATCGTATCACGATATGTCAACATTCGTTGTACATTCGCCACAACCTATAGTGGTACGGGGTGGTAAAACCACAATATATAGGGGGGGGGTAGGGGGGCAGATTACACAAAATTTTTTCCAATATTTACATCGACTATTATTACTATTCAACGATTATTACTTATAACAACGTGTTACTGTCAGTGACGGATAGTAACCAGCCGCCTGACACGCCTTCCTATGAAAACCGGGGGCGCGATTTTTGTGTCACGTATGTACCCGCTACGCGAATCGTTATCGTGAGATGGGCGTACATACACCACAGCAGCAGCTTGACACCCTCGCGCCGACCGTGAGACACTACAACAACGTGTATCGCTCCGTGTCTACAAGGGAACATGGCATCACGATATACGAGTAACACACTCCTGATTGACGAGCAACGAAACGGACTATTGTTATGTCGTTTGATTACACTCTTAACGATAATGGACATACAGACGAGCATAGTGATAGTCCGGTTTGTCGGGTGCTTCGCAATTACTTTCAGCAGCTTGCTGAGTTTGGTAGACAAGTTGAGGAACAGAGACGCGGCTCTTTGCAGCAAAATCCACTTGCGCAAATAGGTGTTAACGATGTTGTACAGGAAGGGTGATTAGAGGTGCAGTCTGTGTTAATCCAGAATGACGTAGTTTTCTTGACCGGGGTTCTACGCTGGTGTCAGACCCAGGCTTACAAACTGTAATCACCCTTCGTATACAGGAATCGTTCGTGATTTCATTGAGGTCTGACTAAACAACCCCCGGTCAAGAGACACTGAGACGCGGATTTTCGTATAGTAGAGGCTTTAGAGTAATATGGATGATACAAAACCAAAAGAGCTGACACCTGAAGAAGTTCTGATGAACTGTCTCGCCGAAACAGAAAGAATTAAAGAAATTGTTATATTGACTTTTAATAAGGATGGCTACTACGAGACATGGAGTAATGGGCTTCCGACACATGTAAGATTAGGTTTACTTGAGGAAGCTGTTGTAAGGGCAAAGAAATCCATGGCTGATGCTGTAGGCGAGAGTATTGATTAAATGCCTATAAACAAAGTATTCAAAACCCGCCAACGATGGGAACGTGCCGCACGTATGGAGTCGGTTGGCTGTAGTGATGCCGACATCGCGCTGGCTATAGGCATCTCGCTTCCAGGGTTGGCCACCCTCAAACAGTCAGATGAGTATAGAAAGATACGCCTTCAAATTGCAACCGGCATTTTGTCTGACATGGACGAAGCGATAGGTGAAGAAACAGAAGAGATGCGTAATCGTTTACGTGCTCAGGTGCCTGTAGCAATGCAGGCTATTGCTGATTTAGTAGCACAGAAGACAGATGGCAAATTGCGATTACAGGCAGCCGAGTCGATTCTCGACCGAGACGGTCGCTTTATGAAGTCCTCACGTACAGTAGCAAGTGACAACAGTGATCTGCCGGCCTACATGAGCGACAAAGACGCTGACACTGTGAGTCGTATAATTGCAACACAACAGCCGGTTGTACCAGTAACATCAAAGACTAAAGACGGGGAGACAATACAGTAAGTGCCTCCTTCACTACAAGACGAAATCGAGCTACAAAAAGACATGATGCCTGACGAGTTCTACGAGACTCGTACAGAACAGTGGCGGTTTCTTGATCCGTCCAAAGTCACGTCTCCAAAAGAGAAGCAAATAATACAGCGTCTTAATTCACTTGGGTCGCTCTTTTACTTTACGAAATCCACACTACGTAAGCATCGTCTAACAGAAACACTTCATACGATACTTTGTTCCATTCTAGAACGTACCTATCTAAAAGAAGTAATTGAATGGCCACGCGATCATTTCAAATCTACTATAGCTCAAGGTGCGGCTATATGGTGGGCGTTACCCTTTACAAGTGCTGACGAAGACTGGATGCGTAAGTTAGGTTATGGTGATGAATGGATTAAGTGGATGCGCCGCGCTCACAATCAAGACACACGTACACTAATTGCGTCCGAGAATATAAAAAACGCTGCTAAGATGGGTTTTCGCATCTCGCAACAGTACGAGAATAATGATCTATTCAAGAATACCTTCCCTGAGATACTACCTAACGAGAAGTGTAAGTGGACAGAAAGCAGCATGTTCCATAAGCGCACTAGTCAAAATAGTGCCCAAGGAGAAGGAACCTACGACTTAATAGGTGTCGGTGGTGCATTACAGTCAACTCACTATGACCGTATGATCCTTGATGATCTAGTAGGTAAGAAAGCACTGCGAAGTGAGACTGTAATGAACGACACTATTGAGTGGTTCAAGCTCATTGTGGGTGCAATGGACTCCTCAGAAATCAATGCTGAAATTGATAATGATGAGTTAGTTGTAGGTAATAGATGGTCTATTGCTGATCTTAATGCTTACATACGGAGAGATCTACCTTATTATCGCTTTACGACTCACAGCGCAACAGGTGGTTGTTGTGACATACATCCAAAAGGGTTTCCTATCTTCCCGCAAGAGTTTACACTCGGCAAGTTAGCACGCTGGCGATTGAGACTAGGTGGTCGTCTCTACAGTTGTCAATTCGAGAATGATCCAATCGCGGAAGGTTCAGTACGTTGGCGTGAAGAATATCTCCACTTCTTCCACTACGAATCCACTGGTGTAGTAATCGGGACAAAGGCTGACGGACAAAAATTATACAGTGCCAAGATTGTACACGAGACAAAGAACGGAATCACACCCGTTTCGATACTACCACGTGATCTTGTTATACGAATGATTATCGACCCGAATCATGGGGGGAATACAGGAAGATGCCGACATGCAATTACAATCACGGGAACACTCTACCGCAAGGTTACAACTGAATCAGGCAGCACTGAATGGCAAAAGCGTATCTACCTACTTGAAACTTGGGCAGACACATGTTCCTATGAACGTCTCGACTTTAAGATATGCGAACTCGTCACAAAATGGCGTCTTAAAGAATTCTGGCTCGAAGTAGTCGCGGCGCAAAAGTATCTCAAGCACCACCTAGAGTTCCTCTTTAAAACAAAAGGCATCAAATGCCGCATCAACCCTTTAAAAGAGAACAAGACCGAAAATGCAAAATACACACGAATCGAATCATTGGACACTGTTTTCGAATCAGGCCAATTCTTTGCACAACGTAAGGACTTACTATTCCTTGACGAGTACAGTAAATATGCCACACGCAACGCCAATAAATCACTTATCGACATCCTCGACACATTGGGTTATTATAATGAAATTTGCAATGATGGAACTCCGTCGGCGACAGAACTCAGTGAGTATATGTTGAAAGCGAATGCGAATAATCCGTATCGCCCGCAGAATAAGACATCTCGGATACCTAGTGTGACGGGATATTAAAACAAAGGAGCTATTCAAATGGCTACACCTGCAACACCAGCACCAGTAACACCACGACCACTTCCTTGGTGGGTTAGTTTTACAATCAATAGTGGTATAGCTGCTGTACATCAGGTTCTACATAATCCTGGTTATGCAGCTACATTGAAAGAGGTTCTGATAGAACTTCGTGACGCAATTTCGGCAACTTATCCAGGTGAGTAATGTTTCAAAACCCCATCCGTCCCGTAAAGTGTACCTTCGGTAAAGACATTGACTCTACCGTGAAGACATTTGTTCACGAACGAATCGAGTCCATACAGAATGCTACACGTACACTACGCGAGACGGACGTACCAGAATGGCGTCGTCTTATACAAGGGAAGCCTTCTGAAGAAAAGAAGTCGTTTCCTTGGGAGAACGCTAGTAATGTTGTGATTCAGATTATCGGCACTTGTCAAGATATTCTGAAGGCAGCGATAATGGGCAGTATATGGGGAGTACTGCCCATTTATAATGCGGCGTTAGTAGGAGAGTGGGAAGAACAAGAAAAGGGCGAAGATCAACGAAACGCCCTCGAAGAAGCAATGGTGTACTTTGCAAGTGAGCCGGAAGAATTAGATCTATACCGAGTCGAGAATTTGTGGTTTGGAGAAGGAATAGGGTTTGGAACATCATTTACAAAGACACCCTATGAGTATCTAACCGAGACACAAATTGTCGGCTTGTCATCGTTAGAATCCGGTGGCGATCAACCTGATGAAAAGGAGTTTGTACGCAAGTACGGCCCATCACCCGAGAAGATACCATTTGAAGACTTCCTCGTTGAACCTACCGCGTCCACATTGTATCTAGCAGATTTCAAGTGTCACATCCGACACTTTAAGAAGTGGGATTTAGAGGATCGTCGCTACAAAGGTCTGTATGAAGAGAAGGCTATTGACTCAATAATACAGAGTCCTGACAGACACGGGCCGCCTACTGTACAGCAACAGGCACAACAGGACATGGGCATTACACTGTCAAGTATGCCGATTGAAGCGACGTGGGATGTTTACGAGTGTTGGTTCAAGTACAACCATCCCAATGGCAAGACCTACTCGTTGTTGTACACATACCACTTCAAGAGTAAGACCGTCCTTAAATGTGTCTTCAACTTCTACCCTGACAACGACGATCCATTTGATATGTGTCGTTTAGGATGGGACGATGACGGTATCTATGGCATGGGTTTTGCGAAGATGCTCAAACACTATCAAGAAGAAGTGTCTACAGGGCATAATCAGCGTGTTGACAACAGGACTCTCGGTAATACGAGTATCATACGTACGTCTCGTATTAGCAAATTGGATTCTAACTTTGCCGTCTATCCACTGGCTACAATACCAGGAGAAAAAGACGAAATAGAAGTAATGCAGCTTGGTACTAATTACGCGCCAGATATACAAGGGGAGCAGTTAACACTCTCCCTAGCAGAACGTCGTGCCGGTGTAGAAATGGGCGTACAAGCCGGTGGTGGTGGAACTACAAATCCCAAGAAAGGTGTCTATAGTGCGATGGGCACTTTTGCAGTAATGCAGGCTGGCAACCGCCGTAATAACATGCGTACTGCTGATATGCGCTATGCTCACATACAACTAGGACGGCGCATCCTCAAGTTGTATAGTTACTTCGGATTAGGTGACAAGGCGAAAGTATTCGGACGCAAGGAACAGTTCCTCCGCGACGCCTTGAAGAACGTCCGTAGTGGACGAATGACCTTTCCAATACGTGCCGCGACTGAATCAGTTAACAAGGAATTAGAGAAGCAGAATCTGATGCTGCTTGTGAACGTGGTGAAACAACACCACATGGGAATCGCCCAAATCCTACAAAGTATCGCGCAGGGCGGCTCAATGATGCCAGATGAACTTAAAAAGTTCATGGTTGATACCATCAAAGCATCCGACTACTTGATGCAAGACTTACTACGAGCTTTCAATATGAATGATGTGAGCAGGCTACTTCCATTGCCTGACTTCATTAAAGGAGCCATGAGTGTCATCGCAGGTCAACAACCAAACGCAGGAGCCACAGAAGCCGCAGGGGAATCTCTCGGAAACAATGTTCAGCGAGTTAATGGGAACACCGGGTCTGGAATCCCTATTAGTGCATCCGGCCTTCCGCAAGTATCAGGAGTACCTCAGTAAGTTACGAGGATTCTATGCGGCATTGCTTGTGTATCAGTCACCGACAGAACGATTTGATTGTGAGATAAAAGGGAAGATCAAAGAATTGGATGAATTAATAAATCTTCCCGAAGTTATAAAGGAACGATTCAAAACAAAAAAGAGCGAGGTAGTGTAACATGGCGTGGGGCACAAAAGACATTAACTACAAAGAAGAGTTTGGTGTGGAATCCAAAGAGGAACTACTTGCGAGACTTGCTGAAGTAAACACTCTGAAGACACAGAATCAGACTCTTGAGACGAAACTTACAACTAACGAGGCCAATCTCAATACTGTCAAGGCTACTTTGTTGGAGATTGAAGAAAAGGTCAAAACACTACAGCCGGTAGCTGTTAATAACAATAATAATAACAATAACAATAACGTCGAGATTCCCAGTGTAAATGACGATGAGAACGCAGCTTTTGCAGCACGTATGGCTCCGCTTTACGCACAGAATCTTAATACTACTGCTCTCGTAGTAGAGGATCAAGTCCTGCGTCGTATAGCGCAAACTGATCCAAGATTTCCAAAGTTCGAGAAGGAAGTGCGTGACTTACTACACACGGCTCACATCAGTCAGCGAGCTAATATGGGAATCAATCCGGTGTCGAAGAAGACCTATGCAGAAGAGACGGTTGAAAACTGTTACTTGATTGTAAAGGGTCGCCACGCTGATACTATTGTACAAGATACAGTAGCAGGCAAAGGTGAGTTCTTTGTGGAGCCGGCTCGCAATACAGGTAACACGGGTACGACACAGACACAAGTCGATCCTACTGTATTGACAGACGACGACAAAAAGATCATTGCAAAGATGGGTGTATCACCTGAGACATATCAGAAGATACTTAAAGAAGGTGGCCCAAATATGGGAGGATCGCTGGCCGGTAAAACAGCGTTTTAATTATGCCAATCAAATCAACAAATGACGCTACGACAGTAAAAGGGCAGATGAATACACCCGTGACGAGTGTTAGTCAACCTTCGGCTCATCAACCTCTCTCAGAACAGGTGCAATCTGTTCCTAAAAGTGAACTTGAAGACAAGTTTTATGAGTTAAGTGAAGATGAGATTCTCCTCGATGAAACAATAATTGCAAAGCCTATCTTCATTAATGAGGCATACAAGATTAAGCCTAAAGATAGACACTACGCATTTTACTGGGGTAACTATGGTAGAAACGGCAGTACTGCTCGTTACTCTCAGTTACTTGCAATGGGTTTTCAAAATGCTTCTGAAGAAGACTTACTTCCTAAGGATCAAGGTGGGCATCAGGCTCAGGTAGATGGTGGCAAATTAATACTTGGTGACTGCATTCTAATGAAGATGCCTCGTAATAAATACTTGTCCCACTTGAAGCATAACATGCAAAAGTCTAGCGATATGTTAGTGCCTCAAAAAATACATGAGAAGGCTGCTGGACGTATGGGTTCATTGATTACAGGCAACAGAGGAATGCCATCAATGGATCGTCACAAAGGGGAAGTTTTCATACCTTCAGGCGAAGATGTTCGTAATGTTCCTATAGCAGCAACTAGTAGTGTTGAACAAAAAGTTTTCGAAGTAGTAGAACGCAGTTAGATAGTAACGAGAGGAGAAACAAAAATGGCGGCAGTATTATCGGATCACCAACCGATCCGTGTCGTTCAGACCATTTCGGGTAACAACCCCCTTTCTGGTGAGGAGCCTGAACAGTTGTCTCAGACTTTTCTTGAAGGTGTTCCGGTAATGCTGAACAGCGGATTTATTAAAGAATGGGATGCTGTTGCAAACATCACAGTTGCAACAGCGACAGCAGGTATTGCGGGTATTGCACGAGCACCGGGATCGAACCTATCGTCAAGTGGTAAAGGTGCTCCGACGGCATTTACAGGTGTAGGTGCTCCTGCTGCTGCGCCGACATTTGGTTCGGTACTGAATCAGGCAAGTGCAATTAACTTTACACCTGGCGCACCGTTTGTAACAGGACGTACACCGTTTGAGATAGCGTGTCCTGATACTATTTTTGAGGCTACTTTCGATGACGCAGGTGGTAGTGCGACAAATGCTACTACTAACGTCAACATGAAGGGTAAGAGATTCGGTCTTACCAAAGATGCGACCGGGCATTGGTATGTAGACTTTGCTAAAGTTACACAAGGTACCAACACTTGTGTCATCATTAAGCAACTCAGTCCGCTTGATGGTGCTATTCAAAACGGCCGCGTCTGGTTTGTATTTGAGGACGCTCTAATGCAGTTGTCTGGTAACTAATAGCTAGTGTGTTAAACACACTGAAGGGAGTATAGTATGACAATGGTACGCGGTGCATTCCCACAGCTATTAGCTACGGGAGCACATGCTGTGTTTGTGGAGTGGAGAGACATTAAACAACGTGAGCCGGAGTTTGAGAAAATCTTCAATGTAGAAACGAGTACGAAAGCATTCGAAGATGAGTTTCAAATGGTCGGCATGGGGCCGATGCCGGAAGCTCCGGAGAATACGCCGACGGCGTACTTTGATGGGATTCAAGCTGGTATCAAGCGTTATCTACACTTGACATATCGAATGGGTTCACGCGCGTCGTGGGAATTGGTCGAAGACGATCAGTATGGCATTATCAATAAAGTGCCAGAAGCCCACGTCAAATCGGCCCGCTTTACACAAGAGATGGTCGCTGCGAACATCTTTAACCAAGGCTTCACATCTATCGTCTCGACCGATGGTGTGTCGTTGTTCAATACTGCTCATCCGCTTGTTGGTGGTGTGGCGGCGACTAACACTGCTCCAGGTATCACGAACGTGATAACGGCCGCAGGCACCTACCCGAATCGACCTACACCGGACGTTGATCTATCAATAACCGGGCTTCAGTTTATGGCGAATGTGTTTGAGCGTTTTCCTGACTCACAGGGTTTACCGAGTCACGCCAAGCCGAAGTATATTCTGATTCCGCCCGAATCTAAGTTTATCGCCCGCGAATTGTTAGGTAGTAGCGGTAAACCTTATACATCCGATAACGAGATTAACGCTTTGTTAGGTGAAGACCTCACGTTCATGGTGAGTCACTATCTGACGAGCCAAAGCACATGGTTCGCCCTCGCAGACAAGGGTAATCATCAGTTGAAGTTCTTCTGGCGCAAAAAGCTAGATGCCAAATATGATGATGATTTTGATACCGGCGCACTGAAGACGATCTCGTATATGAGATTCTCTTGTGGAGCAACCCATTGGATTAATACATATGGTTCCAATGGCCCGTAGGCTGAAAAGGTATTCTCGTGTCACTTCTACACCCTCTCCCAAGGAAAGGCCGTAGAATGTAGGTGCGAGACACCCCAAGGGTTTCTGCTAATGGCTCTTTACCTTGGGGTGGTTTTTTGCAGAGAATGGATGACGGAAAATGGGTGACACACTAATACGCGGCCGTTTACAGAATAAGTATCATAGATGTTCTCGTTGTGACGTGCGTTACCCATTATCCCAGTTAACATGGCAAGATGGTATCCTAGTGTGTTATGCAAACTGCTACGACACACAATTACCAGAACAACGTGATGCAGAAATGAATCGTAAAGTGGCACAGGCAGAACAATCACGCGAACTACAGCCAGACACGAAGATAACCGACGGTGCAGCAATGGAAGTTGATGATGTGACGTTTGTACCGTAAATAATAACAAGCCTCAACACACCCATGTGCCGGTGAAGAAGAAACCCGGTGGGAGGATTATAGTATGTCGAGAACTGATGCACGTTATGAACAGAAATTACCTAACACAGATGGCTTCATTCCAATAGGAGCGTCTGACTTTGCATCGTTAGGCGCAGGAGCAAGTACCTTAACTCGCAATGCCAAAGGCGATGTTAGTTTCAACATGGCCGCGTCTCTTGTAGGAGTATGGGAAACTTCTCTTACTGGATTAATCTATAGAACCGGCCAAACACCTTTCCTACAAGAACAATTTGGCACCGCTGCTGGTGTAGCAGGACCGACTTCAGTAGCTAATACGGGAAGTCCTGACTCACAGATTGGGCCGCCTCCACAAACAGGGATGCTATCTATTACGCCGCAGACAGGTATGGTGCCAAAAGGTGTAAAGATAATGGATATTACTTTACACTATTTCATTGGTACGAATCCGTTGTCTTTGCATACTATTGGATTGTCACAAACAGTAAAACCGGCACCAGGAACTCCTGCGGCTTTAGTAGTTACAGATATTCTTGCGAACGCTGCAAATGGTCTAGCTACTGCTGCGAACGCGAATCCGCAGTCTACAAAAATTCTCATCACTTCACCTACGTTCAGTATTACAGACTTGAGCGAACTAATACTCGAAGTAGATGCCACAACACCTGTTGGTGGAACGTATCGACTCTACGGAGCCACAATACATCTACAGTTTAACTATAACTAGGAGTGTCAAATGGCAAACGACTTTGCAGGTAATCCGTGGCTTATTGATACTGCGTATGCGACACCACCAAGTGCGGGGCATATAGTTAGCTCCAACATACGTGCCGGCTCGATTACATGGTCAGATATGGCTGCTGGTGCGACGGTGCAGATTAAAGACAAGAACGGCCGTCTCATTGCAGATAGTACGAACCAAGCCACCGCTAATGTAACTATTGTACTAGGTGTTCCAGGTTGGGTAGAGGGTCTGTTTGTACCTGTACTTAGCTCGGGGAAAATATCTATAACAATTCAGAAAGTATGATGTGGCAGAAACACAACAAATAAAGCCGGTGTATGCGGGGCCGTTTCAGGGTGTGGATGTTTCCATGCCGGAGACAGATATTGCTCCGCAGGCATCGCCGTTTTTGCAAAACGTCTTCT